>Ga0316204_10000142_pt1 | contig 301714 bp, 275 predicted proteins | sample 6monrhotite_MG_2_FD_205661 | JGI IMG/M metagenome (GOLD analysis project Ga0316204, IMG submission 205661) | Microbial mat bacterial communities from mineral coupon in-situ incubated in ocean water Damariscotta River, Maine, United States -... | ecosystem: Environmental > Aquatic > Marine >... | reverse complement strand
TCTGCCTGCTTCAAAATACTGATGATCTGACTGTCCGAATAACGTGACTTCTTCATATGAACCTCCTGCGTTCCTGTTACGAGAAAATTCTACTTATAAATACCGTTAATTATCGGGGGTATTACCATTACATCCGCAGATATGACACTGTAACTGATGTTTCAGGTACAAAAATACAATTTAAAACCACTTCGGCTCAAGAAATTAATGGCGGTTACAAACGTGAATATATCGGGGGCATTACCGGTAACGCTTACGCAGCAGCAAATGGAAGACGCTAAATTTGACGGACTGTTTTTAACCTTTGCTGCCAGAGAGCATGAGAAGAAAGTAGCCAGAAATGCCAGAGGACAAAGCTTGGGAATAGTTGGAGCGTTAAGGCTCGCCAACGAAGCTAGAGGCGGCTCTAATCCTGAATATAAGAATAACGATAATTATGATCTGGAAATACCAGCAAACTACATCAGGAATTTTTTAAATGAAGTAAAAAGATAATAATATCAAATAGTTATGGTGATGCAACACTATGTACAATAGTGTTGCATGGGGTGTCAAACGTTGAGTGTGAAAGACATAAATATAAGCCGCTACTTTTCAATAAGCCCCAACACATCCAAAATTTTCATTGCAGAAGAAAGCTGAATGTCATCACGTTGTTGCTCAAAACGTGAGATTGTAGGCTGGCTAATGCCTGCAATAGCAGCAAGCCTGCGCTGTGATATTTTTTGCTCTTTGCGGCGTTTTACTGCTTCTTCAACAAGTAATTGCCAATTGAGCTGAATATTCCGTTCCATCGTTTTTCCATTTGTTGGTGCAGTTTGCCTTTAATATGTTGATCAATTTTTTGGGCGGCATCTATGTTCTTGCGAGCTTTCGGCAGGCTTTTTTCAAAGTCATTAACCGCCAGCATGATTGCGCTATCTGGCAAGCCAAACAGGCTGCCCAAACGTGCTATATTTTTTGCGCGCAGGTTGCCAAGGGTTAGGTTTTCAGAACCTTCAATACCTAGCGCCAAAGTTTGATAATCGGGGTAGGTAGCGCTTGCAACAAGGTCATAAGACGGTGTTAGCCGCAGCCCTGCATCTGTGTGCATCATAGCAAAGTTTTTAAAATGAGCATCAGTATTGCCCGTTAAAATACAGGCCATTATACGCCTGAAAAGCGTGTCACATTCGGTTTTTAAACAGATGTCGCCATTTGCTAAAATAAAGTTCGCCATGTCCTCATAACAACCATCATATTTGTCTTCTGACTTATGCCCCAACAGTTGATTAAATTCTTCAAAATGGAGCCGCTTGCCATTTTCTGTGCGATCAAAGCGTTTGACAAGCAATGCTTTTGGAGTAACGCCATCAAGGGTGGCAATACAAACATCAGCAACAGCATCTTTTTTAAGAAGCGCTTTTGAAGCCTGCATGGTTAAATATTCAAGCTCGATAATATCTGGTAATGAACCCGATGCCAGCTTGGCAATATGAGTGGCTTGTTCGCCCTGTTTAACAGACCTGAATTTACGACCATCTTTGATAGCACCAAGTTTTGGCTGAATGCCAGAAAGCGAAGCGCGAGCTGTTAATGCTGCAAAGTTTTCAGGGTCATCAATGTCAATACTAAAACCGCTTACAGGTACGGGGTCAATGATGGTTACAGCACCAGCAAGGTCTGCACCAAATGCCAGCAATAATGCAAAACGATCATTCTTTTTAATGCCCAATGCGCGAGACTGAGCATTTTTAAGCCAGCCTTCAGCACCTAAGTTGTCAAAAAATGGATGTAACCCATCTTCATAAACATGTGGTTCGGTCTGCAACGGTAAAGTAAAGGCAATTGCAGGCATGCCGCTGTTAAGATATGTCTCATCATAGGTGAAAACACAGCGCCCGCCCGGTTGCTGGGTTAATATACCCGTATATACATTCTTAAAATATACTTTTCCCCATAAATTAGACGCCATTTGATTAAACCTATTTAGTTATATTGTTCATAATAACATAAATGAATAAATATATTTTGTCAAATATGTCGATTATCCTGATGTGATCAAATATATCAATCATCAAATGGTTCCCGCCCAATATCACGGTCGTGTTGTTTTGTTTTTTCATTCGCTTTTTTAAGGTCTTGTTCTGCATGCCAGGCGGCGAACATGCGTTTCTTTTCTTTCAACGGAATATCGGCAGTGGTGATGACTTCTTTGGGAAGATTGCGTACTAGGTTGCGGCGGCAGTCTTTCAGGTGAGTTCTGGTGCTCACGTTACGCTCGTGGGCTTTTCTTGTTTTATGCATTTTTGCGTGTGCATCGCTTAGTTCTAACTCGTGGTCGGTAACGCGGCTTTTGGCTTCAGTCATTTTCTGAATGCGGTAGTAATGCTGGCGGTCAAACTTCTCTTTGTTTTTGGCTTTTAGCTTTGCATCGAGTTGTTTTTTGTGGCGTTTTGCCCGTTTTTGAACGGCTTCCATCTTCTTTTTGCGCCATTTTAAAACCTTAACCAGTCTCGCCATTTTTTGAGTTTTGTGCTTACGTTTATTAATGTCGGTTAGTGCGCCATCAATTTTATCAACTGTGTTCAGGCGCTTGTCGGGTTCGGGCTTTTTGTATGAGCTAAATATCAGTTCCAAGCTTGCTTGTTGATGATGATTGAGCAAGCCTTCAGCTCGCTCTAAATACTGTTGCTGTTGTTTTATTTTCTTTGTGGCGGTGAACACCCGACCGGTATTGAATGAGGTAGCTTTTAACCCCGGATTTGAGTACACGAAGACCAAAGCCCTTAATGTTGCTATCCCAGATGAAATAGTCACTGTCTTTGATTGCGGCACCGTCAACGATGCGTTTGGTAAGTTTGGTCATGGATTTCCTGTGGAAGCAAATGGCGGCGAAACATGTGTGACGCGAACGTAGTTCAGCGTAACTGAACGCTGTATTAACATAAGTCAAAACAGCATGTTAGATACTATAGCGTAAATAGTGCAAAACCATGATAACCGCCAGATGCTACCTCATAACCTGAAGGTCGTAGGTTCAAATCCTACCCACGAACGGGACTTTGGTATTTTGACGTGTTGAGAAAAATATGGGGCCGCTATTAGTCGCTAATTTCAATGATAGTTGCCAGTGTTGATTTGAGTTTCTGCAAGTCATTAACCTTGCTGTCTACTTTCCGTTCGAGGTTTTCAGCTATTGATGAGGCTTCATGATATAGTTCAAGACCCCGCTCTGTGGGGAAAATCAACACTCGTCGCCGATCACTGTGGTGGGGTTTTCTGTAGACAAGGTTGTCGCTAACCATCCGGTCCATCAATTTTGTGACGGTTGGCAGATTGAGTGAAAGTTGATCAGCGACATTTGTCATCGACTGACCAGGTTTTTTGGCAAGTACATCCAGGACGATCCACATATCCAGCGTCAGGCCCACAGGTTTTAGGGCAGATGACCAGAGAGTTGCCATCTGTCTGTGCGCCCGCACTAGAAGTGTACCTACGTGGTCAAGAGCTAGATTTTGTTTCATATTTAGATCAATACTTAATAAGGAAATAGTTGTAGTTCTATGTATATGTATTAGGTTGATACAACATTGTCCATTAATCAGGATCAATTGGCGGTGAAATTTTATGCCCTGTTCAGCGCGGCATATTAATCGGTGCAGGGATTTTAAATGGCTATAACTGAATTTTTAAGGGTGGGGATGATCATTCCAACCAGTGGACCTGCTGGGTTGTTCGGTCCATCGTGCCGCAATTGTGCTGACCTGGCCGTGCTTGAAATCAACATGCAGGGTGGGATCGGGAGGCGACTGCTCAAGCTGGTTTATGTGGATGCAGGCCCTAAACCTTCAGAAGTGGCAGCAGTTATTCGCACGCTTATAGACAATGATGTTATAGAAGCCATGATTGGTATGCACGACAGTGATGTGAGGCGCGCAGTTATTGATGCCAATAAAACGAGAGTGCCTTACTTTTACGTATCGCCTTATGAGGGCGGCGAAAATACCTCTGGCGTCTTCGTGCTTGGGGAGACACCACAGCAGCAGTTAAAGCCGGTTATTCCCTGGTTAATGGAAAACCGGGGCGCGAAACACTGGTACTTGATAGGAAATGACTATAGCTGGCCCCGTCAACTTCATGGCATGGCCAAAAAATATATTGAGGATTCGAGTGGTGATGTTGTAGCGCAGCATTTTGTACCATTCCAAGAAACTGATTTCTCAAGCTATATTAATGACATTCAAGAAAGAAAGCCTGACTGCGTGATGGTATCGCTGGTAGGCGAGTCCTCCATCGCCTTTAATCGAGTTTTTGATGATGAGGCCCTAGCGAAGGAGGTTCTCCGTTTTGGGCCTTTAATGGAAGAAAATACGCTTATGGCGCTAGGGCCTGATCGTGGACAAAATCTGTTAACGGCCGCCGGGTATTTTACAGATGTGAAGGAGCCGGAGAACGTGGACTTTCAGGCACGGTATTTGGAGCAATATGGTCCCAATGCCCCTGTGATTACCAGCCTTAGCCAATCCTGTTATGAAGGTTTGTTATTGTTGCGTGAAATTGCCGCCAAAGCGGCCTCTATTGATGTAGCTGCCCTAACAAACGTTGCTGAAGGATTGTGTTACCGTAGCCCGCGCGGCTCCACTGAAATACGGAATAACCATGCCGTGAGAAATATCCACTTGGCGGAAAGTGATGGACCGGGCTTCAATATCGTTACTACATTTAATGATGTCGTGCCGAGCTAGTGCTTACGTTTTTTAGTTGTAGGCAACGGCTGCTTTCTGATTTTCCAAAAATTAACTGAGGTTTCCTGTCTTGTGGCAGGTGCATATGGCTATTTTAGCAGCAAAGCTAAAGGTCGATTCGCCAATTTAAGTGCCGTTTTTGGGTTTTAGATTGGAGTTTGTCCGTACAAATGCTGTACGGGCAATACAATCACAGATTTTATAGCGCGTTATAAGGGAATGAAAAATAAGGAATTTTTCTGCCTGATGATGAATAATGGTTCAATTTTTATTATTTTCCTTTTCAAATAAATAAAAATGAACTAATACCCAACCTGTGTCCGGGGAGACATTAGTTTTATTGCATCCGCATAAAATTGTGGGTTGTTGACTAACAGGGAAGGTAAGCGCATGAGGCAGAAAATAATGAAATCATCGATCGCATTGAGCGCACTTGTTGCGGCCAGTAGTTTTACGACGGTTGTTTTGGCTCAGGAGAGCCAGAACAGTGATTTGGCTCAGGAGAACCAGAACAGTGACCTGAACGGTGCATCAGACATAGCAATTGAGGAAATTTTGATAACTGCGCGAAAGCGGGGCGAAAGCATCACGGAAATTCCAGATGCAATTGTGGCGCTGACGAGTGAAGTGATTGAAAATGCCGGTGTGCAAAATATAGAAGACGTCTCAATGCTAGTGCCGAACTTCAGTTTTTCAGATACGCAAAATGCGGGCACCTCATTCATTAACATCCGGGGTGTAGGTCAATTTAGGAACGGTGAACCACCTGTAGCTATCGTTGTTGACGGAGTGCAGCTGGTAAGTACAGACGCTATCACACAGGAATTGTTCGATATTCAGCAGATTGAGGTTTTGAAGGGCCCGCAAGGTGCGCTCTTTGGCCGAAATGCCGCAGGTGGTGCAATTAACATTGTGACCAAAAAGCCAACAAACGAATTTGAAGGGCTCGTAGAAGCAGGGTACGGCAACGGCGAAGATATCCGTGGACGTGCTATGTTTAGTGGGCCATTAGTGGAAGACAAGGTGTTTGCTCGGCTGGCGGCGTCTGTTCGTGATTATGGTGGTCTGATCCAAAATGCGGTTGTGGCTGAAGATAAGATAGATCATCTTACTGACCGTAATATACGCGGACGGCTTCTGATTGAGGCGAGTGACAGGTTGTCATTGGATTTCAGGGCCTCTTACTCAAAGCTTGATTCAGGTGCTTCCGGGTATGTTGCAACGTTTGATGAGAATGGGTTGGTTGTTGATGGGTCCGCCAATGATTTTAGCTTTCCTGTGTCTGAAGACACGGTCGGCAAGGGTGAGCGTGAGCTTCAGGAATATGCTGCTAAAATTGACTATGATCTGGGTTTCGCGACACTGACATCGGTGAGTGCCTATTCCCGGACGTCGGAATTTTATCTACAGGATCTAGATTTCAGCTCGGCACCGGTACTTGAGTTTTCGCAGGATAGAAAGGTGAAAGCCTTTAGCGAAGAACTGCGACTAACGTCCAACGGGGACGGTCCGCTGCAATGGTCAGCAGGCGTTTATTATCTGGACTCTGAGCGTGAATTGGATACCCGCGTGTTTGCATCAGCTAATGCGGGCCTTTATTTTTCTCCTGATTTCTTCTCTGGGGTAATTGGTCTCAATGATCTTGATCCAAGCGCTGAATTTGGCCCGTTGGTAACAAACATCACGCTTGAATCAAATACAGCATGGGCCGTCTTTGGGAATGCAACATACGACGTCAGTGACAAACTCGCACTGATAGTGGGGTTGCGCTACGATGAAGATAAGCGAAAAATCACTGATTTACAGGGTGTCGAGGCTGAAAAACAAAAAACCTTCGATCTGCTCCAACCGAAAATACAATTAACCTATGAGGCAACTGAGGAAGTGAACCTCTATGCGTCATGGGGTAAAGGTTTTCGCAGTGGCGGCTTTAACCCCACACCAGTCGTGCGTGACCGCTTCGAGGCGGAAGAAGTTTCCACATACGAGGTTGGTTTTAAATCAAACTGGATGGATAATCGGGTTACACTGAACGGGGCTGTTTTCTACTCAGATTTTGTTAATAGGCAGGATTTTATCTTTGTCCTTGGCAACCAGGCAATCCTTACCTTTCCGGAATCTAAATTGTTTGGCGGTGAACTGGAATTGCGCGCCAATATATCAGACGACCTAGAGATATTCGCTAGTTTGGGCCTCATCGACACCGAGTTGCAGTCTGAAATTGTTGGGTTTGATCCTGCGATTGCAAACCTTCCTGCGGACACCACTTTCACCGGCAACAAATTTGGGTTGGTTTATGGCTGGTCGTATGCGTTGGGTGTTCAGTATACAAAGGACCTTGATGCGCTTGACGCTACATTTATTGGCCGAGTGGATTACAGTGCAAATGGCGATTTGGAATGGCAATTTGATAATAGGGATCAACAGGATGCAGTGCATCTTGTTAATGTACGTGCCGCGCTGGATTTTGAGAATTATAAAATTACCGCCTGGGTCGAGAACCTCACCGATGTCACATATTACACGGAGTATTTCCCTGCTGAGTTTTCTGGGGAAGCGGCAGATACCGGTTATCCAGCACAGCCCAGACGGTATGGCCTAACGGTAACGGCCCGCTTTTAAAGGCACAGCCCTAAAAGCCTGTTCTACCCTTTCAAAACCCCTTGAGTGTGCTTTTCGCGCATCCAAGGGGGCTGCGGGCCGGGGGCTTCACAAGATTTCACTTGGTCAGTATTTCAACGTCACGAAAAGGAATTATCGTGGATCTAATAGCGCTAAGTGCGACCGAGGCTGTCAGACTAATGCGGGCAGGCGATCTTTTGGTAGAACAATATGCCAAAGCAATCGTCGACCGTATTGCTGGATTGAACAGCCTAAATGCCTTTGCCTCTTTTGATGCAGGCCTAGTTCTTACGCAGGCTAGATATCTCGATAAAGCTAGAGCTGGAGGCGAAAAACCTGGCCCCCTTTTTGGGCTCCCTATTGCAGTGAAAGACAACATCTGCACAGGCGATTATCCGACTGCGGCGGGCACCGAGGCCTTGAGGGCATACCGCTCGCCACATAATGCCCCGGTGTTGCAGACCCTGTTGGACCAGGGGGCGCTTGTTGCCGGAAAAACCAACATGCATGAATTGGCACTTGGTATCACATCAAACAACGGTGCTTTTGGGGCGGTAAGAAACCCTCACAACATGGATATGATCCCAGGCGGTAGCAGCGGCGGCAGCGCTGTGGCCGTCGCGGCAGGAATGACACCAGTTGCGCTCGGCACGGATACAGGCACATCGGTGCGGCTGCCAGCGGCGCTTTGTGGCATTGTTGGGTTAAGACCTACCTTGGGCCGATATGGTGCTGAAGGTGTTTTTCCCGTCTCTAGCACGCGTGATACGATCGGACCGATGGCCCGAACAGTAGAAGATGTACAGTTTTTGGATAGGGCAATCACAGGTTCTGAAGACCGATCTCACATGAGAGACCTCTCGGGCATTTGTATTGGTGTTCCGCGTGAACATTTTTATAATAACCTAGACCCGGATGTTGAGACAACAATGAACAGTGCGCTCGATATGCTTGATGATCTTGGAGCCGAGCTTATTGAAGTGAACATCCCCGATGTAGCGGCTTTGAATGACGACATCAGTTTTACACTTGTTGAATATGAGGCTGTTGCTGACCTCAAGCACTTTTTGCAAAGAACAGGCGTTAGCCTCGAAGACGTTATAGAAAACATCAAAAGCCCAGATGTTAAAAGTCTCTATGAGGCCATCACAAAAGAACGACCAGTTCCGCGCAAGGTCTATGAACATGCGATCCGTGTGGGCCGTCCTAAATTACAAGCAGTTTATCGACGCTATTTTAAAGCCAACGCACTGAATGCGGTGGTTTTCCCAACAGCACCGATGCCTGCCAGACCCATAGGCCAAGACGATACGGTGGAGCTGAACGGCAAACAGGTCTCAACTTTTATGGGGTTTGTTCGTAATACCGAACCGGCGAGTGTGGCGGGGATCCCAGGGTTAAGCATACCAGCAGGATATACGGCATCGGGCCTACCTGTCGGTATTGAGTTTGACGGGCCAGAGAATAGTGATCGTGATCTCATGACGATAGCGCAGGTTTTTCAAAAGGCCACAGGGCATTCATAGAACTGAACATGACAATGTATGGAGGGTGAGTGAGTAATGAAACTATTTGAAATTATCAAGAATGACCCAGCAATGATTGTTGCTGTCGTGTTGGGGTCTTGCGTGGCGTATTCTGGCGTTTTCGCCATGCCGCTGTGGGTCGGCGTGGTCACAGATACACTGAAGGTAAGTCCGTCAGTGCCTGGCTATATGGGGACGGTCCAATTGGGCGCTGCGGCGCTCTCATCGCTTTGGATATCACGAAATCTGGGTAAGTATTCGCCCCGCCACTTTGCTGCTTTTGGTATGGTGTTACTGATTATAGCCAATGGATTATCGACGATTTCGGACACAGTTGCGATGCTTTTTATAATGCGTGGATTGTCCGGTGTTGCAGAGGGAATACTACTTGCAAACCTGAATGCCGTGATAAGTCGTACCGCAAACCCAGACCGGTATTTTGCCCTGTCGTTAACAACGGTCGGGGTTTTTGGAATTCTTGTTTTCGCGACTGTTCCCGATTTTATCAGTCAGTACGGACCACTTGGAATTTTCGGTTTTGTTGTCTTGGTTGGCGGTGTGGCACTCTTCTCAATCGGTGCTTTGCCTGCATCAAACCCAATAAACGTCGCTAGTGAAGGGACAACTGGCCTTCGAGGGGCGAGTGAGACCGCTTCGCTTAGCTCAGGGGGCTTGCCTTTTTTACAGCCTCTTGCGGCGTTGGCAATCATCTTCGTTGGGTGTCAGGGGGCTTGGGCATATTTTGAACGTATGGGCGTAGACAAGGGTTTCTCCATCGGATCAATCGGCGGTTTTTTAATTGGTGGACAGGTTATCAGCCTGTTTGGGCCGGTGAGTGCCAATGTCGTGGGCAGTTGGCTAGGCGGCCGAACCGCAATTTTGGTAGGGGTGATGGTCTCAGGGTTGGCTGTGATATTGGCCAGCCAACCTTTGCCGGATGAACTCTACCAGATATCGGCCGGTATTTTCCAATTTGGCACCTTGTTTATTGTCACAAGTTATTTGGGCTTTTTGGCGCAGCGCGATGCCAGCGGGCAAAATGCGGCGGCGGCCCCCGCCTTCATGAATTTAGGCAGTGCACTGGGCCCTGCATCGATGGGATTGATGCTGGGATGGGGAGGCTTTCCTGCTGTGGGCTGGGCCGTGATTGCAACATATGTGCTTGGGGTCGGCTTGCTTGTGGGGCGCAAATAACGGCGTTGGCCAACCAGAATATTTCAAAAAAAGCATCGCCTGGATAGCGAACATACCACCATAAAAGTAATTGATAACAGGGAGAGAGAATATGTCTTGTGTGAAAAAGGGAAACTTATTCGCGGTGCATCAAGCCACTTTGGCGGCGTTGATGGCATCAACGGTAATTGTTTCCCCCCTATCCGCTGTAGTAGCAGCGCAGGATGAACAGCCAAAGTCGGCTGCTGACCGTGTGCAGATTGACGAAATTGTTGTCACTGCGCGTCGCCGTGAGGAAAACGTGCAAGATGTTCCGATTGCGGTTACAGCCTTTCAGGGAAAAGAACTCGCAGCAAGGGATATTGGCAATATTAGCCAGCTTGGTGATTTGGCGCCCAACGTTACCTTGAAGCCAACCGCTAGTCTGTCGGGGGCGTCAAATGCGTCTTCATTTTTTGTGCGTGGTATCGGCCAGACCGATTTCGCAGTTACAACTGACCCTGGTGTGGGCACGTATGTAGACGGTGTTTATATTGCGCGTTCAATTGGTGGTGTTCTTGACACGCTGGATGTGGAGAGCATTGAAGTGTTGCGTGGACCCCAAGGGACGCTGTTTGGCCGAAATACAATCGGCGGTGCTATCAATGTGCGTACTCGCAGGCCAAACGCCGAATATTCGCTTGATGCCCATTTTACCATAGGGTCGCGTAGCAGGCGCGATATATCTGCAGCCGTCAATCTGCCGATCAGCGAGAAGATGAAAGCGCGTGTATCGTTTCTGAGCAGAAACCAGGATGGGTATGTCCGTCGTTTGGTGGGGTTTGATGACGGCGGCCAATTGCTGGCAACGGGCGGAAAAGACAATGCCAATGTGTTAAACGACCGGCAGGGTAACAAAAACTCCGATACCATCCGCGCCACTGTTGAATATCAGGCAACAGACAATGTCAATTTTTTGCTGACAGCGGATGCGACCACTATTGATGAACAATCAGCGGCCTCAACATCAGCAATTTCAAGTGCAGGCCTTATTCCGGCGAGTGCATTAGATCCGATGGAGATACCGGGCTTGGGCCTGGCAGCCCCCGGTGATCCCCGGTTTATTACCGATGATATCGACACCAACTATGCCACAGGTCAAAATGGCACCATTCTTGATATTTGGGGTGTTTCCTTAACTACAAGTATTGATTTTGACACAATTGAGGTAAAATCAATCACTGCTTACAGGTCAACAAAAGGCGAATTTAACCGTGATGGGGATGCGACCCCTTTTTCGCTTAGTCAGCAAACGCGAGATATCAACTATGACCAGTTTTCCCAGGAATTACAGCTGAACGGCACGTCCCTTAATGACCAGCTAAACTGGACACTGGGTGCTTATTATTTTGAAGAACAGGCCACTGATCTGGTGTTTGTGTCGCTGGGCAACCTTTTTGGCCCAGGTCCAAGCATTGATATTGACAATTTAATCGATAATAAATCTTTTGCGGTATTTGGTCAGGGAACGTACGAGCTATCGGAGAAGCTTTCGGTAACCGGGGGGGTGCGTTGGACACGGGACGAGAAAACCTATGACACATTTCAGGCTATCCCTGTTATTTCCCTTCTCGTTGTAGACGGTGCTAAAACCGACATTTTTACCGCTGTGACGGGCCGCTTAGGGGTGGAATATAAAGCAAGTGATGACCACCTTATATATGCCTCTGCGGCTAAGGGCTTCAAAAGTGGTGGCTTTACGCCGCGCTATGTTGCCCCGGTTGCCGCGCCTTTGTCCTTTGATCCCGAGACAGTTTGGAGCTATGAGGCAGGGACTAAATGGACCGGCTTTGACAATAGGGCACGCCTGAATTTAGCGGCTTTCTATTCCAAATACAAAGATATTCAATTAGTGCTTTTTGATGAATTTGGTGCGCCGATTAACCAAAATGCAGGGGACGCTACAATCTGGGGCCTTGAAATTGAAGGGGTCTTTATTGTTAATGAATATTTTAAGCTAGCAGGCACAGCAGGATATATTGATGCCAGCTTTGACAATGTATTGCCGCCGCAAGGACCGTCACCATTTCAACCGATTACGGTTAATTCGCGGTTCCCTAATACGCCTGAATTTCAGTCATCACTTTCGCCAGAATTTACGATACCGGTTAGCGATGACCGTATTGTAAGCGCGCGTTTGGACTGGATCTATTCAACTAAGGTTGATCAAACTTTTGAAAATGATCCTGAACTTTTTCAGCCAGCCTACCACCTTTTACACGGGGCAATTACGCTGGAAGATGACAGCAATAACTGGGGGTTAACCCTGGGGGTTCATAATTTAACTGACAAGCGCATCATCATTGGCGGCGGTATAGGCAGGGTACCTGGCTTCGGCGACAAGAACTACAACGCGCCGCGCGAATGGTATCTTACACTCCGCAAAGGATTTTAAAACGCAAAGTTAAGGTACCAACAGAGAAACCAAACCATACAAATGCCGGGCTTTAGGGAGTTTATTTTAATGATCCCTAACCTCGGCATCGAATTGCTTGGCTTGTTAGCCGGATAAGGAGACGCCCTATATCATTTTTGCCCTCAGCAGACCCTTACGATAGTGTGCCCGAAGTGTTGAGTAAATTTAAAACAGGCACAGGTGTTCCGCTGTTGAAATATCATCAGATATTGCTGCGGGGACCATCCCCATTTAGCGTTGCCGAGCGCGAGCTGATGGCTGCTTTTGTGTCTCGTGTTAATGATTGCGATTATTGCGCTGGTTCGCACGCAGCGGTTGCCGAAATTTTTGGAATGCCAGAGGGCCTGTTAAGCGACCTTGTTGAAAACCTTGTCGGGGCAGATGTTGATCCAAAGATGAGACCTGTTTTGTCTTATATTCGCAAACTCACCGAAACACCCAGCAGGATGATCCAGGCCGACGCCGATGTTGTATTTGCAGCCGGTTGGGATGAGCGCGCGCTTTACGACGCGATTCAGGTTTGCTGCCTTTATAATTTTATGAACCGGTTTGTAGATGGTATCGGGTTGGCCGCAACCCCTGATCTTTATGCTCCGTGGGGGAAAATGATTAAGGAAACAGGTTATGATGGTATGCCTGATGAGTTTGGAATTGAATAAGCTACACCGTTTTGGCCAACTGTCCAGCGGCTAATGAAGGCACACTCTTTTAGAATGTATAGGCAGGATAAGGTAAGCAATGTAGTCTCACAGAAGGTTTACTTTCATTTTCAAATATTAAATATACAATTAAATAAAGCTATCACCACCGAGAAGTTTACCCTCGAGTGAGGGACGACGTTTGACGCAAAGAGAGGTAAGTCATGGATAAGCATAATTTAGTCACAGAAATTTTTGATAAATTTAACCCTGTATTTGGTTTGTCAGGCCGCATTTTCATGGCGCTGATCTTCCTTGTATCCGGCTATGGCAAGATAGGCGGATATGCTGGCACGCAGGGATATATGGAGGCAATGGGGGTTCCTGGCGCACTGTTGCCTGTCGTTATATTAATAGAGCTCGTAGGTGGTGCTGCGATTATTATGGGTTGGCAAGTGCGTATCATAGCACTGCTTATGGCAGGATATTGCCTGCTCACAGGGGCCTTATTCCATTTTCAACCGGCTGATCAAGTGCAGTTCATTATGTTTTTGAAAAACCTCGCTATGGCCGGTGGGTTTTTGTTCCTTGTGCAAAATGGCGCTGGTACGCTCAGTGTGGACAATAGAAACACTTAGCACGGTTTTGTGTGCGTCTTGACGCGCTGATTAGCCGCCGCGCTTGAAACTCCCAGCAAGTGCGGTGGCTGCAAATATCCGACATTAAATTCTTATCAGGAGCCATGATGTGAACGCAATTTTTAAAAAATCCAAACTACTCGCAGTGTCAGTAACCTATGCCGTTGCCATGTTAGCTGGTGGCTTTGCCGCCGCTGAGGACATTATAGTAGGCGGTAAGAACGTGGTGGAATACCTCCCACTTTTGGAAAAAGCGAAGCAAAGGATATTGCCGCGTGATCCCGAGACAGGCCTTTTTGTCGGCGAGGTTAAACCAAACCTGTTCGTGGTAAACGACGGCGTCTATCTATCAGCTTTTTTAAAAACCGGTGATGGTATAATTGTGTTCGATGCGCCAGATAGCTATGGCTCACGGCTCCCGCAAATTATAAAAAAACATGTGCCAGATGAAGACATTAAATATTTGGTATATAGCCATTCCCACAAGGATCATATAGGGGGCTCAAATGGGTTTAAAAACATTGAAAACCTCCAAATTGTTGCGCAAATACGCATTGCAGAAACGTTAAAACACCGAGAAGGTGATTTGGAAATTTTGCTCCCCACTCAAACATTTCAGGCCGATTTTACCCTGCCTCTTGGCGGCGAAATCGTTGAGATGAAAGACCTTGGAAATTTTCATTCGTCAGATGCTGACACATTTATCTATTTCCCACACCAGAAGTTTCTATATGTCATCGATTCTATTGAGCCGGCGGCTGTACCGTTCCGCAATTTTGGCATGACTGAGAATATTGGTGGTTATTTGACGGTGTTTGACAAAATGCTATCCTATGATTTTGATATGTTTACTGCAGGCCACCTGGATTCTCTTGGCACCCGCAAGGACGTTGAGGATACAAAGGCTTATGTGCATGACGTTAAATTGGAGGCCCAAGCTGCACTGGATGAAACGCCAGTGGGCCCGCTGATTGGGCGCGTATTTGAAGCGACAGGAGACACAGATAATACGTTCCTTGCCTTCAACTATTTTCTCGAAACAGCGGCAAAAAAATGTTCTGTAAAACTCGTTAAAAATTGGTCCAGCAAATTGGTAGCTGTCGATATTTGGGCGGAAAGCCACTGTGCCATCATGCAAAATTATTTACGCACCCACTGAACTGGCTAATGAATTTTTATCAAAGAGGACAGCGCTAAATCCAGGAAACTGCAAACTGATTGTTTCAGGTGGTTTGCATCAAAACCTGTGGGATTGCCGCTGTAGGTGGTTTAAAATGAGTTTTTTGCATCTTAAGACGCACACAAAATTGCACACACGAATTTTTATAAATTAGAATATATTAATAAAATAAATGATTTACACACCTATTGATCAGGCTCATAACCTGAAAAATATAAGTACAGCAAGTCGCTTGAGCTACCTTTTGTGGCTTAGTGCCCAAAAAACCAAAAGCCTCTCTAGCGGGCTTTAAAATGGATTTTTAGCAGCAATGCTTAAGCCTAACTCTTACACATTAATTTACACATACACATTTAAGTTCATAAATAATCAATATAAATCAATATATTAACTAAATATCTTGTGGGATCATAATCCGCGTGTCGGGGGTTCGAGTCCCTCCTCGGCTACCAATTCCCCAATAATTACAGTATCTTATAGAAGTTTCCTGTTTGCGCAAGATCCACGATCACCGCTGGTTTTCAGGAGATTTTTATAGCTATTTTATGTCGATTTTTGGCCTGATTTGAGCCAGCTTGAAGCTGCCCGAAAATGGTCAAGATACCAATAAGGCATCAGCGCAAAAATAAATTGGCCGAATTGGGCAGCGTTGAGCAATAAAAAATCATTGGCTTGGGGAGGCTCAAGAGAGTTGGTAGTCGCCCCAATTTGCGCCCGTTCTGCAAGAAAAACACTAGAATTGGATTTCCGCGCAACAGGGAGAGACATTGTTCAGATATGAATTATCACACATCATCCGACCAACCGACATCAGTCAGGATGGTTTTTGAGTGTTGGCCCATCGTTGGTGCTGCGAAGGCTTCGGGCCCCGGGGTGCGGCTGAACTTTATGGCTTGCGACTGTCCGCGGTACTTTCCGATCAGGGGGTGTTTAAATTCTGTCACCATTTCCTCAGCCAGAACCTGAGGGTTTTCGAAGATGTCTTCTACGGGTTTTGCCGCTGCACAAGGCACATCATCGCCCAAAAATATTTCCCATTCCAGGGCGTTTTTGCTCTGTAGGGCCTTATGCAGTTGCGGGAGTATTTCGCTGGCGCGGGCAGCACGTTTTCGTACGGTGTTATAACGATCATTGCCAGTCAGGCCGGCTAACTCCAGCTTCACACACAATGATTTCCAAAAGTCCTCGGTATTCGCGGATAGATATAAATATCCGTCCTTTGTCGGATGGATACCGGAGACACCGCCAGAGCGGAAATCACGGCCGATATCCTTTGGTTCACCTTCTGCCCAAACCAGTCGGGCCGATTGCATCGTCAACGCGCTGCGGAGAAGAGACACATTGACCTCTTGGCCAAGGCCACTGTGTTCACGCTCATACAAAGCTGATGAAACACCACCAGCGACAAGGGCGGCGGCAAAATAATCAACAACGGAGCCATAAATGATTTCCGGCTTTCCGCCTTGTTGTCCCTGTAGGGTGCACATGCCGGTCATGACCTGCAACAATTGATCAAACCCGGCCTTTTTGCTCAAAGGTCCCGTTTCTCCAAACCCTGAAACCGCACAATATATCAGCCGAGGATTAATCATCTGGAACTGAGCATAGTCGATACCAAGTCGTTCGGCCACACCGGGCCTGAAATTATGCACCAGAACATCAGCCTTCTGTACAAGCCGAAATAAGTCAGCAAGGCCTTCAGGTGACTTCAGATCAAGTACCAAACCCAGTTTACTGCGATTTAAGCCTATGAAGGCGCGGCTTTCTTTTTCCAGTGTAGACGGATACTTGCGCAGATTGTCGCCTGAAGGGGCTTCAATTTTGATAACGTCTGCGCCCTGATCTGCCAATAGTGTGCAGCCAAACGGTCCTGCGATATACGCACTGAGATCAAGAACCCGAATACCGCTCAAAGGTCCTTTTGGACCTGATCGTTTGCTTCGTCTGTTTTCAGCTTTGACTTTCATTGGCATTCTCTCAATTAGCTTCTACAGACGGCTAAGGATTCAGGTCAGCCAAAGTGTGCGAACAGTGAGATCATTACAAAGGGCACAACTCATTGTAAGTGTGGAATAAATATGAACATAACCGACAAAAAATTGGATAAAAAGGCCTGTCCCCTATCCTCAAAATTTACTTATCCTATCTTCCCTGAAAAATGACCAACAGGGCCCGCTTAAGGAATGATGACCCTATACAGCATCAACTACACATCGGAAGCCGAGCATCCCCGCGCGGTCCCTGCACGGAGCCATGAGCAAATATTTACCGTGTTCATCAAGCTGATAAGCTTGCGGAAAATACCAGTGTGATGTTTTTGGCTGATAGGCGCATCCGCCACGCAAAATCGCTGCTCGCGTATGCTCATCAACAAACTCGTCCGTCCATTGCCATACATTCCCAACCAAATCCATTACTCCAAAGGGACTGGCTCCCAAAGGGTGCGCCCCTACATCTGCAGGCGGCTTTAATTTTCGGTCCGAGTTGGCATCTGGCACAGCTTTTTCGTCCCAACTGTTCCCCCAGGGAAACAACCTTCCATCGACCCCTTGTGCGGCATATTGCCATTCCCATTCATGAGGTAAGCGTTTCCCTGCCCATGCGGCATAGGCGCGTGCATCTTCAAGTGAGACCCAGGTAACAGGTTTATTCTCCCAACCTGCTCGGGGTCTCCCGTCAACCCAGTCACGAAGATGATTATGATCGTCTAATGGATGATAGCCTGAATTTTCCACAAATTTCAGATAGTCCGCATTTGTAACCAGATGCCGATCAATATAGTATGGCTCCATCTTCATTCTGTGAAGGTGGCTTCGCCGGGCAGAGCTTTCCCACGGATACTGTACGTCCACACCGTTCATGGTGAAGCCTTCAATTTCAATCCCCATGACACGAAAATCAAATTCACCCGCTGGAATATATACCATTTCCTCTGGTGGTTCAGTGGTGGGCCTAGTTTTGGTGATTGGGACTAACTTTTGCGGCAAGGGTTCCCAAACGTTAGAGAGGCTTTGCAAAGGTATCTTGGCCCACTGCGCAATCTCGCGCAGAAATGCATTCAGCCCATTAACAAGGGTACCCTCATCAACTGACAAGATACAGCCAAAGCCAAATGTCTCCATGCTCAGGGAAAAAATGGCCTCCCCGTTTTCGATTCGCGGCTGGAGTTCACACCCGTTCCATGTATCGTAATATTGACTGCCTTCACGGTGTGCAACTGCGAGCTGATCACCTTTTATGCTATAGTCGTTGCGGTTGATGATGGTCCATAAAGTTAGTCCGTTGCCAGGAAAGGCGCTCGAAAACACCCCCCTTTGCAGGGTTGCGGCATAGGGTTCCCAATCAGCGCTGACCATAAGGCTTGCGAACATGCGCTCAATGGCTGAAATCCGGCGTAGTGTTGCGCCTGCTCTTGGGGTTAGCTGGTTCCAGATACCCCAAACATTTTCCCATGCAACGTACCCAATACCGTTGAAGAAAATATACTGAAGATCATCAGTCCTGTCTCGCCCCCAACGATTTTCAACATTGATCATATGCCGAGGTTCAAGCCATTTAAGTTTGCTGACTCCCGGAATGTCTGTTCGTGTTAATTTCCCCCAGGACTGGTTGTTCCAAATGATATGTTCGTCCGAAACCGGGTTGGTTTCAGGCTGTAAAACCACTGGATGACCCGTAGCATCAGATGCCTCGCGGAAGGCGCGAGGGACAGCAAAGTAGGTATCGCCGTTTATACCATCTGCTTTTACTTCTGCAGCCAGTTCTGAAATTGCTTGCCAATCCGGCATGCCTATATCGCGGGTTCCGTTATCCCAGGGCATTGTTGGTAAAAACACCTTAACACCACGGCGATGGAAATCCTCGACAATGCTTGCAAGTCCGGCAATGCCGCCGGGTAGGTCGCTTGCCAGATCAATTTGATTACGATCATCAATGCCTATATTTGGGTAAATATACCACAATAATACACTGTCAATACCGCCGTATCGCTGCTCAAGGTCATCAAGATATCTGTCTATTGTATATGTTCGGGTTTTCGGGTCATAGAAATAGCGGTCCTCTACCATCATCTGTGTATGAATAAAATTACGTTGAGACCAGAGCAACTCCGGCCTTTGATACTGTGCGTCATTGTACCCAATACGAATAAGGTGTTCTTGGCGCCAGGCTTTCATACCCTCCCGCCATCTCTGGATGTCTTTATCGACATTGATTTGCCACGCCCCAATGGTTTGAAACGGCCACGGCGGCATACTTCCAGGCGTAGGAAGGTGATGGCCAATTGTGTGTGGCTGGACATATTCAGGGGATTTGGGGTCCGGTGCCGGTTTATAGTGCGCTGCCTCGGGGGCTCTAAGGTTTTGCCGCGCGGGGCTCTGGCTGGGTGGCAAATTAGCTCTGTCTTCGCTCATAACGCTTCCTGCCGACATCGTGATAAACTGGGTGGGAATAGCCCCGATAATTTTTCGTGCCTGTGTCCAGAAGCTATTCTGCAATAGCCTGGCAACAATTGAAATGGGCAATCAAAATACCTGACCCTATGAGGGTAGGGTACGGCTCTTGTAGATACAACGCCAACCCCCGGAAAAGGGAATTGGCGTTGTCCTGTTTTTTACCGCAATCAGTATTTAACGGTATAGCCAAGTGATACTTCGCGGCCACGTCCATGCAGATAATTTCTCCAGAAGGTTATCTGAGAGGTAGGCAGGAGATAGGTCGAGTCAAAAAGATTGTCGACACCCAGAGACAGCGTCCCTGAACCAACTTTGTAATTAATGGCAAGGTTGAAAAGTGTGCTTCCATCAATATGTTCTTCGCCGCCTTGGCCTTCTTCGTTGATGTCCCTGTCAAACACAATCTGGGACCCAAAAACCACCCTGCCTTTGTCAGAGAATTGCCAATCAGCTGTCGCGATGAGCTTATTTGGATTGATGTTCAGAACACCAATTTCCCGATCCAGCACGTCTGGGTCGTTTCCGGTTGTTTTACCGGTTATGCTTGAGAATATTGCACTGAGCGTCAAAGCGTCCGAGACATTATAGAGCCCGGAAATTTCGATACCCTGAATTTTCTGCGGTGCCCGGTTTAAAATCAACTCATTATCTACTGGATCAACAGAAACGCCGTCCCCTAGCTCTGAAGTAGATTCGTAAACAGAGACAGAAAATTTTCCGGCATCCCCACTCCAGCTAAATCCAATCTCCTTATTCTCAATAATGATAGCTTCCAAATCAAGAATATCATTTACAGATGTAGGAGGATCGTTTGGACATCCTTCAACTTTTGGCTCGGCTGTACACGAAAGCCTTCGCAGTGCAAAACCGGCGTTCGGAAGCGTGAATCCTTTTGAATAGGCGGTATATATAGACCATTCTTCACTTAAACGGTAGATTGCACCAACATTGGGTAGCCATTCACCATAGCCAATATCACCGCCGACAATGGGCTTGCGTTTTCGGAACCAGGACGTTGTATAATCATCAACACGCAAATTTCCATCCTCATACCGAATACCTGCTGTAATGGTCAGCGCATCAAGGTCCAGTGACAGTTGGGCAAAGGGCGCAAAGCTTGTATATTCCATAGGGGGAACCCAGACACGGTCTGTCAGGGCAAATTTCTGCTGGGCAATGTCTTCGACAACATCTGCCCCGACCTGTAAGCCCAGGTTATCATTACCCATGAAGGAATCAGTACTCCAGGAAGACCGCAGGCCTTTCTTTTGCGAGTTTACCTCAGATTGCTCAATGAGCGTACCGACCGGTGCAAAGAGGGGATCTTGTTTGCTCCCTGAAAGTTCCGCTTCAAAACGCATGGCCTGATCCGCATCATAAATCTGGACCTGTAAACGGCCACCAAACAGATCATCGTGTGAATAGGTCAATGTTGTTTGTTTGAAGTCATTGAAAGAAGCCATCCCTCCCAGAGGCCTTTCCTTGATCGATGTAATCGGAACTTTGTTCGCTTCATGATAATCCCAAATTTCAGGATGAAGGATAAGTGTGCTGTAGTTACACTGGCACTCAAGAACAAAACGGCTATGGGAAAGTTCCAGGCGCTGAGAATCATTCTCTCCAAAGTTTGTGCCAATTTTTACGAATAGGTTGTCGGATTGCGAATCTCTGTCTGAACCACTGGCCCCCAGGCCGATCGTCTGGCCTTCGCCGTCATAGGAAATGCCTGTCTGGGCGAATGAGCCAGCAACCAAAACGTCATAGTGTTCGTTTTTATGTGCAACATTAAGGCCTAAGCGCCAACTGCCACTATCCTCTTTAAATTGAGTGCGAAACAGGGAAGAAACCTCGACCTCTGTGCCCATTTCGGTGGGGGTTTTGGTAATATAGTTAATAATGCCGCCAGAAGCGCCAATGCCTTCTGTGGCGGATGGCCCATTCACAACTTCAACTCGCTGTAAGATGCCCATATCTGTAAAGATAGAATCGCGGCTTCCATCACGGAGCGGCGATCCTTGTGGCACACCATCCAGAAGGCGAAGTGCGATACGTCCCCGCAGCGTTTCTCCCCTTCGGTCCATTTGTTGCTTGGATATACCGTACCCTGGCACAGTTCTGGTTAGCATCGCAGTGACATCAGAGGTCAGGCTAATATCGTGTGCGATTTCCGCCTCGCTGATAATGCTGACAGCACCTGGAATTTTATTCAGCGCTTTTCCTGTGCGACTTCCTGTGACGATAACCTCTTCAATATTTGCAGACGCCTCTTCTGTGTTTTCCTGCGCCGAAAGTGCGAACGAAGACACGGATGACAGAAGCCCTGCCGCAAGAAAGATGGATTTATAACTTGTTGAATTTCGAGTAAAGTCTGGCTGTAATGTCTTGGTGTGCATTAAATAACCCTCCCGAGGTGCATTATCTGTTTTGTAGTAGGGTCATCGTTTCAACGTACCGCAAGTGCGGCCCCTGACTATAAGTCCTACCATTTCTTCGCTGAATGCGAAGCTCTCCCTAAGATTGATAGTCTCTGTCATCTGGAAGGCGAACAAAACCCCATCACTGTATCTTCAGACGTTACATATTGTTGCTTATTCTGCGGAATATCCGTGTGGATGATTTCAAAGATTGGGAAACCTGGAGGGGGAATAGGCGTATCAGGCTAATTATGTTTGATCTCTTCGATGAATGCCGTGAGCAGGCGAATGCGAATGGACGAACGGCTCCATACCACCCCAACACGGCGGGGGGCACATTCAAGCGGAAGAGGTAGCCGCACAAGATCCAGATCCTCAGGCCAGGGTGGTGACCAGTCTGGCACCAATGCTACGCCCAGGCCACGGTCAACCATGACTGCAATCGCATGCAGTGAATTCAACTCAAATCGTTCAATCGGAACAATGCCTGCTTCGCGCAAATATTCGTCGACCTGGTGGCCACCCCACCAATTTCTGTCATACCTGATCAGGGGCTGACTGGCGAGTAACTCATGAGGGTCACATTGTGACATGCCTTTTGGTGCCAGAACAATCAACGGCTCTTCACGAATAAGTCTCCAGTTTACGGTTTTATTGAGCGCAAAGGGGGCTTCCAGAACAAATGCCGCATCCAGTTCGCCGCTTTCAACAGCCCTGTGTAGATCAATTGACAATCCCGTACGAATGGACATGTTGACCTCGGGGAATTTATTAATCACCCGCGACAGGATATCCGGCACAATTCCAGTTAATGCAGTCCCGCCCGCACCAATCCTGAGTTCCCCACCCAATGCATCGTCGATGGCGACAGCATGGATGTCAGAGACGTCACGCAAAAGATTTCGTGCGCGGTCCATTATGCGCGCTCCGGCTTCGGTTACGGCCACTGTGTGGCCTGATCTCCGAATGAGGGGCGCACCAATTTGGCGCTCCAGAGTCCGGGTTTGCTGTGCTACCGCCGCCGGGGTGATATTCAGTTTTCGAGCAGCAGCAGCCATTGACCCACAATCAACGACCGCCACAAAAGTATTCAAAAAACTGGTGTTCATAACCTTGTTCTCCAGCTCAGGCCGCTCTTACAAGGCATCCCTGCGGTAAATCGTAAGCCCCTTAAGCGTAGTAGGGGCCGGGAAAAGAAAACTAGCGACATAACCCACTGTAATACATACAAAAATAGACAGGGGCAAATAAAAATAAGGGTGTACGAAACTAACAGTCCAGGCTGCAAGTGTAACAGCAATGCTGACGACAACACCAATAACCACACCTTGCCAATTTGCCCGTCGTGTGAACATTCCCAATGTGTAGGCACCCGCAAAACCACCGCCCAGAAGCCCCCATAGCTCAAGAGCGAGATCCAGTAAGGATGGTATCTCGAACCGGGATAGAAGCAGGGCAAAACTAATGCCGATCAAGCCACCAATCACTGTGACAATCTCGGCAAATCGCACATTGGTTTTTTCACCCGCATCTCTACCGATTTTCTCATAAAAATCAACGGTTGCCAGTGTTGCTACACTGTTCAGTATGCTTGAAAGTGTTGACATGGACGCAGCAAAAATCCCTGCGATGATCAACCCTGTTATCCCGATGGGTAATTCTGCAGCGATAAACAAAGGAAACGTTGCATCAAGCGATAATGACGGGTCCATCCGCTCTGGGTGGCTCTGGTAAAAAACATAAAGGGCGGTTCCGATCAGGTAGAACATTACGCTGCCAGGAATGACAATCGCGGCGAATGTCCATACTGAGCGTCCGGCTTCCTTTGCTGAACTTGTAGACAGGACCCTTTGCATCAGAACCTGATCCTTGGGAAAGGTAAGAACCGTGTCGAAAAAAATGAGGAATATAAAACCCCAGACGGTTGCTTCTGTCAGGTCAAAACGCCAATCCAAGAGTTTCATTTTATTTTCTGCGATTGCCGTTGTCAGGAACTCACCCATACCGCCGTCCAGCATCGACATGACAAAAATGATGGCAAATATTGTGCCGCCAAACATGACAAAAAGCTGCATTACATCTGTCCAGATTACGGCTTTCATGCCTCCCAGCACCGTATAGATGATAGTGATGCCGCCCATAATCAGGATGCTAAACGCAACATCAATACCGGTTACGGTTGAAATGGCCAGCGACGGCAGAAACAGAATGATGGTCATGCGCCCCGCAAGCTGAAATACAATGAATAATGCACTGGATAATACACGAATACTTGGGTGAAACCGGCTCTCCAGATAATGAAAACTGGACATTAAATCCAGCCGCCGCAGCAAAGGTACAATCCAGACAGCAACAAACATTAATCCAAGCACAACGATTAAATTGCTCATTAAATACTGCCAGTTCGTGGCGAAGGCTTTGGCTGGCACTGCGATGTAGCTTATTGAGCTGGCGTTTGAAGCATATAAGCTGATACCAGCAGCCCAAAAAGGGATGGACCGGCCCCCTAGAAAAAAATCAGCTTCTGAGCCTTGCGAATTACGCTGATAAAAATAGTATCCAACCCCCAGCGTCGCTGCGAGATAAAAAACAATCACAGCCCAATCAACATAGTGCAATAGGTGTTTGCCGGTCTCAATGTCGACAAAATGGAAATGGGTACTATTTTGTCCTGGGGCTTGCATTCCCCAAACTATGCCGTTTTTCCAGCCCACACTATGAAAGGAGGCCGCTCTATCAAGGTGGTAGGAGCTATCAAGTTCACCGTAATTTGCCCATGATCCGGTGATTGTATGAAACCCAACGAGTTCAAGTTTGTCAGCGGTCCCAATGGGCCCACTGACAAGATAAATGGCATGGCCCTGACCAATGGCCCGGCCAGCCTTAGCGACAACCGTACCCGGCACAGATGTTCGCTCCAGCCATTTCTCCTCTGGTGCCCACTGCAATAGCCGGTCGTTTGTTGCAGTTTGTGTCTCCATGGTGATCAACAAAAGTGCGTTCTGGGCGACGATTGATGTCACACTCCCTTGTGCCAGTGGCCCTGTGTTTTCTGTCAGCCATATGGGTTGTGTCACTGAAGGGTCTAGAACGAAAAACCGGGGTGTACCGTCGCTAGACATGCCGACAATATAGAGCTTCCCAAGCAAAAAAGTGCCTTGCGCTGATATGAGTGGCTCTGGAAAAGGAGGGAATGGCGTGCGAGCATTAACCGTATGGTCAGCAGAAGCGCGGATATAACGCCCCACTCCGGTAATGTTGCCGTTTTGTGTGTCGCTGATAAGCAAGGCTGTTTGGCTACCGTCACTAATGACACCGCGCATGTGGTTTTTGGGGCCTACAGGGAACTGTACCCATTGTCCGTCAATTTCACTCAAAGCCCAGGCTGTATTCTCACCTAGTGCAATAATCTGCCCGTCAGCGCTTACGACCTGTGAAATGGATTCCGGCACACTCAAGGGTGCCAGGTTATAGGTCTTGACGGAGACTAAATTCTCAGCTTGAGCGCTACTTGTCCATATCATGGCCCAGGGAAGCATAAAGCAAAAGACCAAAGCAAAGACCCACTGTTTCAACTCAGCCCCACAATGAGCGGGATAAGAAAAACACATCTGCAAACTGGGTCGTTTTTTCATCAGTTGGTGGCCTTGGTTTGCGGACTTTCCGCTATGTCATCAAAAAGAATATCGGTCTTAGCTACCTCTTTTATGCGCAGACTGGCAGCAACAAGTGCTTCAGCGCGCCGAATGATCGGTAAATCAATCATTTTTCCATCAAGAGTAAAAGCCCCCAAATCCTCCGCCTCAGCGCTGCGAGATTTCTCTAGAATGCGCACAGCCAACTCAATGTCTTTTTCACTCGGCGTGAAGATACTGTTTGCGAGTGGCACCTGACGAGGGTGAATGCAGCTTTTCCCGTGGTAACCCATTTGAAAGGCCATACGGGCTTCTGCCCGGAAACCACTTTCGTTTTCAATGTCGGTAAAAGCACCATCGTATACGCAGACATCTGCTGCTCCCGCTGCCATTCGAACCGCGAACATAACAGCGTGTATATTATCCGTGTCCTGCCGATCAACACCCAGTGAACCAAACAGATCATTCAATCCTAGTTGAAGCCCGGCAATACGAGGATGAGCAGATGCCAGTTCAGCGGCAGAAAGAAGCCCGCGAGCAGACTCAATAGTAATCAAAATACGAATGCCTGTTGTCAATCCTTTGTCATTCTCTGCCTGTTCAATGCTGTTAATAGCGGCGCGAACCTCGGCGCATGTCTCAACTTTTGGCAAATTAATCATTGATATGGCAGGATGAACGATTGCGTCGAGATCGGCTAAAAAATAGGGTGTCTCTACGGCATTGCAGCGCACAACTATATTCTTTTTACAGGCTTGCACATCCAGAGATTGTAGAAATGTCGCGACATTTTGACGTGCGTGGTCTTTTAATCCATCAGATACTGAATCTTCCAAGTCTAGTGAAATCGCATCAGCATGACTATTCACAGCCTTGGTGAACAGTTCTTTTCGGGACCCGGGAACAAAAAGCTTACTGCGCATGTTGGATCACCTTCACACAATGCAATGGTACGTATTTTGACATTGTGATGTGTTATCTTTTCAACCTTCACCTTATGGCGACTAAAGTCGCGGGCATAAGGTTTGGCCTGCTCATTAATAAGGTTAAATGTGTTCTATCTATCGGACACACAAAACAGGGGGAGTGTTAATTCAAACCTCGCTTTTTGTTTCTTTCAAGAATAAAATTTTGAAAAAAACATCGTAATATATTGAAATATATGCGGAAAACTTGACGCTGCAGAGCAGCCTAGCTGTTTGCTAAAGAAATATTTTTTTCGGTTCTACAGTGGAAAACATTCAATTTGCTATCCTTTAAAACTCTCACAGCTGTATTGATCAAAAGGTTCTTTGCAATATAGTCGGACAGCGAAAGCCTTGTTCTCTGCCTGGAATACAAGTCATAGAAAGCGTTCGATACAAAGGAATAAAGCGCCGTGATTGTTCGATATCTAGATCCACTTGAGCGATTGGAATATGAGATCATCCAACGGCAGGAAGAAGGCAGCGATGTTAAAGGTTTGCATGCCAAATATCAGAGCCTCCTGACAAAGCCAGAGGAAGAAGCCCGCGCAAGCGCCCATAAAATCCTGGCGGATCTTATGATGGAAGGTCCGCCGCCGTGCCTGCATTCCTCATTTGAGCCCGGTCAACTTGACACAAGTCCACCTCTAAACAACACCCCTCCCGCTGTATCCGGTCACAAACCACATGATAGTGGTTTATATGACAAAACCCTTGGTGGATGGATAGGTCGTGCGGCTGGCTGTTTGCTTGGGAAACCGGTGGAGCGCCACATGCGCCCGGCCCTGCGGGAAATGCTTCAGTCCAACGACAATTGGCCGTTGAGCAACTATTGGACCCAGAAGGGTATGGCACAGCCTATTCTGGACAAATATCCCTGGAAAAGACGATTGGGGCAGGAAAGCCTGCGCGAAAACATAACCTGTATGCCGGAAGATGATGATCTGAACTATACGATGCTGAATTTACATATTGTTGAAACCAGTGGCCATAATTTTGACAGCAATGATATTGCAACAGCGTGGGTGACAAACCTACCCGCTTTTCAGGTGTTTACGGCAGAGCGCATTGCCTATTTCAATATTTTGGAGGGTCGTTCTGCCCCTGATACGGCACTCTACATGAATCCCTTCCGCGAATGGGTAGGTGCACAGATCAGAGCTGATTTATGGGGTTATGTTTCTCCTGGAAACCCGGAGAAAGCTGCACACATGGCTTGGCGTGACGCTCGTCTAAGCCACGCTAATAATGGTATATTTTCAGAAATATTTTTTGCGGCTCTTATTGCCCATGCTTTCACTGAGGCTGATATACGTGTTCTTGTCGTTTCAGCGCTTGGCCAAATTCCTGAAAAGTCACGGTTTGCACAGGCCATACAGTTTGTCCTCGATTTGCCCATAAAAACCATGGAATGGGAAGCCGTTCTCGATGCTCTGGACCGCCAGTTTGGCAACTATCACTGGGTACATAGCATTAATAATGGCGCTCTTACAGTTGCGGCTCTGCTCGCCGGAGACGGAGATTATGAAAAAACGATTTGTAATGCCGTGATGGGCGGGTGGGACACAGATTCTAATGGTGCGACGGCTGGGTCAATCATGGGTGTTATCCTTGGTGCGCAAAGTCTTCCAGAGAAATGGACCTTGCCCCTCAATAACAGAATTCGGTCCAGCGTAAGCGGATTTGACAATGCATGCTTTACAGACCTCGCGCGTCGCACGCTTGAGGCGGCAAATATGCATGAAGATAAGAAAACTTCAGGCCAATCAGGCCGATCAGATGATTTTTAAGAGGAATACCAGATGAATATGACAAAAAAACAGGGGCATGATCTGTCTACTGATGAATATAGGGACAGAGCGGCAGGGTGTCTGATTGGATTGGCCATCGGAGACGCCTTTGGGGATGCAGCACGAGACCCTGAAAACCAGTTCCTTTACGGAATTACTATGGATTTTCCTGAAAAACCTACGGGCAGCACAGACGATACAGAGTTCGCGCTTCTGACCGCTGAAATTCTGCTCACGTCAGACGCGGACCCAAGCCGCGAGGATGTAACCCGCGCGTGGCGACGCCATGTATTGGTGCAGGATGAGTTGAACCGGGGCGGTGCAAGTGAACGCGAAGCTGCGGCGAATATCCGGCGCGGCATCCTGCCGCCCCTTTCCGGAAAATTTAATACTTATGCGGCTAGTGACGGTGCCGCCATGCGCGCGGCTCCAGCGGGTATTGTTGCAGCGGGAGACCCGGATCGGGCCGCTGAACTTGCCGAACGGGACGCTGAAATAAGCCATTGGGGTGAAGGTATTTGGGGTGCACAGGCCGTTGCTGCCGCTGTGTCTGTTGCCATGAGTGGGGGGACGCCGGAAAATATTTTTGATGAAGGTATGCGCCGGGCACCGGAAGGAAGCTGGTTGTTGCATAATTTCACTCAGGCTCTTGCGCTAATGGATAAATATGATCGAAATTTACACGCGGTCTGGATGGAGCTTCACCAGCTTCTGAGAGGTGAATATAAAGCCTCGGTACCTGAAGCCGTTGTTTCTGCGTTTGCTGTCTTTTTGCTCACGGGCGGTAATTTTAAAGACTCTATTGTTTATTCAGGAAACTTTGGGCGCGATTCGGACACCATCGGGGCTGTTGCTGGTGCGCTGGCCGGTGCCATGGGCGGGCTTTCCAATATTCCAGGAACATGGACTTCACGGGTGAGAAAGCCAAACGGAACCTGCCTGCAATTTACGGCAGACCTTGATATTGTTGAGGTTGCACAAAACCTGACCACATTGAGGAAATAATCGCTGTTTGATATGAGCGATCAAGATGGAACGGAAAATGATGCAAAGGTCCCACCATAGCTTGCCACATCCGCCTGTTAAAATTGTCGTCGTTGGGAGCATAAATTGCGATATTACGACCTATGTTAATGCGTTTCCAAAAGCTCATGAAACGGTCATGGCGGAACGAACAGCGGTATCGGTTGGTGGTAAGGGGCTCAATCAGGCGGTTGCCGCCGCACGTGCAGGAGCAGAGGTAGCCATGGTGGGCTGTGTCGGGGCTGATCAGTTTGGCAGGCAGGCAATGAACTACCTAAAAAGCAATGGCGTATCAGTTGACCATGTTTCTGTTATCGGTGAAGTAACAACCGGAACAGCTAGCATTTTTGTAACCCGATCAGGTGAGAATATGATCGCTGTTGCCCAGGGTGCAAACTCTATGTTGGGCCGGAAACAAGTGGAGGCCGCATATCAACTTATATCTTCCGCAGATGTCCTCGTCGTTCAGTTGGAAACATCTTTAGAATCGGTAAGAGCGGCTTTGGAACTTGCAAAGGCGCGCGGTGTCAAAACCATATTCAACCCGGCTCCTGCCGACCCCAAAGCAACAGCTTTGTTGTCGCTTGTTGATATTGTAACGCCTAACGAAACTGAAACGGAGGCGTTGGTTGGTGTGTATCCTGATAGCGCTGAAGCGACCGAAAAGGCAATACAAGCCTTCCATAAACTTGGCACAGATGGTGTTATCATCACAAAAGGCGAAGACGGATGTGCAATTTCGATCAAGGGACACCGTCTGGGCATTGAAACATTCGAAGTTGATCTGGTGGACCCAACCGGCGCAGGGGATGTTTTTAACGGCGTTTTTGCCGTTGGACTGGCCCGCAAACTCACCCTTGAGGAAGCCGCACGAATAGCCTCTGCCGCTGCGGCAATTTCTGTAACCAGACCCATGGCTGAAGGCGCAGCTCCTTTTACCCATGAAATCGATGAATTCATGGCCAAACACGATAAAATGTGAAACTCCCGACTTTGGTGGACATTTTGAATAATTAGCAAAATGAAAGTTGAGGTAAAGTCATGAAGAAAGTAGCCGAACAAAGAAAACCGGAGGTACAAAGCCATATCCCATATAAGGGAGATGTTCTACCTCCGGTTTTCTTATGTGTGTGGTTTGTGTTGAGCGGCTCAGAAATGGAAATAGTGTGAGTATTTGCATTATTTTTCTATCCCCTAATAGCTAACATATGTTAGCATTGTTGCATATCATATAATCAGGCACCCTTTCTTTGGGTGGGGGTATTCTGGTCAATTTATTCAAGCGGGAGTTATGGCTGTGTCAGAGGCGAATAAAGAAATTTCCTTCAAAAATAAAACTGTCGTTATCACTGGTGGGGCAGGGGGCATTGGGTTGGCTGTTGCCAAGTCTTTTGCTGCATTGTCGGCTCGTGTTTATACGTTGGATATACATGAAAAACTGATTGAAGACGTAGAGGCAGAGTTGCGGCAGAATATAACGCATATCTCGCTGGACTTGCGGGACCCGGAGGCTATAGCAAGCGCCTTTGCCACTATTAATCGTGGATCGGGTGAAATCCATGTGTTGGTGAACAATGCGGGCATTGGGGATGTGGATTTGATTGAAACACTTTCGCTTGAGAAATGGAAAAGTGTTATTGATGTCAATCTAACGGCACCCTTTTTATGTGTGCAGGCGGCATTGCCGATGATGCGCAAAGCGGGTGCAGCCTCAGTTATCAATGTTGCCTCGATCGCGGGCAAGCGTATGTCTTATAATGGCGGTGCAGCTTATACTTCTTCCAAATCCGGCGTACTTGGTTTCACCCGGCATGCTGCTTTTGAACTGGCGCGGGACGGTATTCGCGTGAATGCCATATGCCCAGGCCCTGTACTTACGCCTATGATCATGAATTCTACCAGCTCTGAAGAAAGAGCGCGCGGTGTGGAAAATATCCCTCTTGCTGAGTGGATACAGCCTCGGGATATAGCTGATGCAATCTTGTTTTTTGCCAGTGACGCAAGCCGGATGTGTACCGGGACCACACTAGATGTGGATGGCGGTTTTCTGGTAAGCAGCGGCGTTCCTTACGACAAGTACTTTGAAAGGCGTAAAGCCAAAGCCGGGCAATAGCCCGGCAGGCGCTATCTGTAGTCGTTAAGGGATAAGCTTTTAATAGACATCCAGATCACTTGCCGAGATCACCTTGCCCTGATAACCGGCTTCACGGACTTCCCTGACAAGATCAGCATCAGAAGCCCCCCAATATAGCTGGTGATATAAAACCAACAGTTTGGGTTTGGCTTGCTTGGCTATGTCGGCAAGCTCGTGTGTGGATGTGTGAAAGGAAGCATGATATTTTTGCCATTGTTCCGGCAGTTCCTCAAATTTTTCTGTAGAATAGACTTCATGGACAAGAATGTCCGCGCCTTTGGCTGCTTCCACCAAATTAGGGCTTGGTCGGGCGTCGCCGGAAATGACAATTTTTGTTTCACCGTCAGAAAAAGCATAACCATAAGCCTTTTTCCACGATCCGTGCAGGATAGGAACAGCCTTAACAGTTATCGATTCTGTTTCCAGAATGATCCCGCCTTGTGTGATCTCTGATGTTTCAACTTTATATCCGTTTGGATTTGCTGGCTCCAACCCGTTCAGACGAAGGTCAATATCCTGCTGATAGGCTTGCAGGATATGGGAAGCCATTTTTTTGGTGCCCGAAGGCCCATACAGCTTTAGGGGATGCGGGCGTCCCAGGACCCACGGGCTGAAAACTAAATCGGGAAGGCCGACGGTGTGGTCGGTGTGCAAGTGAGTTATAAAAGCCGCATCAAGGTGATGAGCCTCAAGAGAGGGTATGCTGTGTTTTTTTGCGGCGGCGGAAGCTCTGCGCACAATGCCCGGACCAATATCGATAAGATATGATTTGTTATCCTTGATGATGGCCAGTGCCGGCCCTGAACGATCAGGATCAGCGAGGGGCGTCCCTGTCCCCAATATAACAAGTTTCATCGGCTCTTCTGCAATGGCAGGAAAAACCGGAATTGCCGGAGTTAAAAGAAGGCCTAACAGGCATAAAAGAATGGTTTTATTCATCGTAAATATTCCGTTTTATTACACAATATGCAGATATGCTCTGTAGCAGTCTTCCCAAGTATCGCCGTACCTTAGGAAGATATGAGTTTCATTTACTTGTTACCCATCAGGACGCTGGCACACTCAACGATTTCTTCTGTTTTGGGCAAAAAGGCTTTTTCCATCTCGCGGTGAAACGGCACCGGCACAGACGGTGCGGCGATCAGTTTGATGGGTGCCTTCAGGGTATGGAAGGCGTGATCCGCGATAACAGAGGCAACTTCATGCGCTGAATTGGCTGTTCTGATGGCTTCACTGACAATGATGACCCTTCCGGTTTTTTGTGCTGACTGGATGATGGTATTTTCATCCAGAGGCACGATTGTCCGCAGGTCGATCACTTCGGCGTCTATATTTTGTTGGCCCAGTATTTTGGCGGCTTGAAGGGCACGTTTAACCATAAGGCCGGAGCCAATGATGGTGACGTCTGCCCCTTCGCGAATGATGCTGGCCTTGCCAATGGGTACATGGGGTAAGTCTTCATCGATTTCCTCTTTGCCTGCATGGTACAGGGCCATGTGTTCAAGAAACAATACGGGGTTTTCATCCAGAATTGCCGATTTCATCATGGCTTTGGCTTCACGCGGGGTGGTTGGTGCCACAATTTTGATGCCAGGAACATGGGCCGCCCAGGAATGAAGATCATAGGCATGGCCGTGGAAAGGGCCAACACCGTATTTTGCCCGGATAACCAAGGGTATTTTAGTTGTTCCGGCAGAATAATAATGCATGGCACCCGCATCCAAGAGCTGCTGCATTATCAAACCCAGAAACTCCAGGAACATCAGGTCAACGATAGGCCGTTTTCCTTGCATGGCAGCACCGATAGCCGCCCCTACGATGGTGCCTTCAGACATTGGCATGTCGATGACACGGCCTTCGCCCCCAAATTCCTGCCATAGCCCAGCGGTAGATTGTAGCGGGCCACCAAATGAACCCACATCTTCGCCCATGATAATGACATTAGGGTCGTCGCGCATTGCTTCTGCGATGGCACCTACACAGGCTTGCTGGAATGTCTGTCTACTCATATTGACCTCCCGGCATAAACATATTTCACGCTCAATTCTTCGGGTTCGGGTTTAGGGTCTGCCAATGCCTGTTCAAATGCAGTCCCTATTTCTGCTTTAACCTCTTGGTCGATGGCATCCAGTTCTGAAATATCGCTAATTCCTTCGCTCGTTAAATACGCTCGGAATTTGATAATGGGGTCTCTTGTTCGCCAGGCATCAACTTCGGCTTGATCGCGGTAATCTTCTTTGTCGGAATAAAAATGTCCGGCAACGCGGTAAGTTTTGGCTTCGATCAAGCTGGGGCCGTCTCCCTGACGGGCTCTTGCGGTGGCCGTCTGCATAGCGCCGTGCACCGCCAGAAGGTCGTTGCCGTCCACTTCAACGCTGGGGATGCCAAATCCGAGTCCCCGGGCGGCGATTGATCCGCCTACCCCTGTATTTATGTTGGTGGAGATAGCAAACTGATTATTCTGGCAAACGAAAATAATGGGTAAGGCCTGGACAGAAGCCATGTTCATGGCTTCATGGCAATCACCGCGACTGGAGACACCGTCCCCAAATACCGCGACAGCGATATCATCACGGCCATCTAATTTTGCCGCCAGGGCTGCACCGGTGGCATACCCTAGCGGTGGCCCGAGTGACCCTGAATAAAGACCAATGAGGTTAAATTCCGGTGGGCCACAAACATCGTTTCTATGACGGCCAGCATTATAGCCGGTCTTTTTTGCAAACATACCAGCCATAAGACGGCGTAAATCAGCCCCCTTGGCATAGGAGGCAACAGGGCTGCCTCTGTAGTGTGGGGCCAGAACATCACTTTGCCGCAGGCCGTGATATACGCCAGCGACAATGGCTTCTTCCCCTTCAAGGCCATGCCAGTGACCATCATGGGTGCCGATCACCTTATCCAGGTTTCGGGAAAAGGTCATGATCCGGTAGAGTTCCAGAAGGGTCTGATTTGATTTTGACATTGCTAATCCTGGTTTTATGTTGAAGGCGCGACCCGGCCAATGACGGATCCCACAGCAACTTCAGTGTCTTCTTCGACCATAATTTCCTTGAGGATACCTGTTGCCGGACTTGGAACCTCAAAAGCGGCCTTGTCGGTCATAATTTCCACAATTGTTTCCCCTTCCACCACAAGGTCACCGACAGAATTAATCCATTCGCAAACTGTGGCCTGGGTAACACCGTCCCCTACTTCTGGGACAATAATGTCGATGTACATTGGAAAAACCTTCCCTTGAAAATTGAAGCTTTTTTATTGAGAAATGGACATTTTTCGTAAATGTTTGGCGGCAATCGTCCAGTGAATGGCAGCCCAGAAAAACATGACCGGTACAATGGCAAGCCCGACCCTCAATGAATCTGTGCCATAAGCAGGCTCGAAATGGTCGCTAATCATGCCGACCGCCAGCGGGCCAAGCCCCAAACCGATCATATTCATTACGAACATGGAAAAAGCGGTGGCCATGGCGCGGTTGTCCTGTGTTGCAACCTTTTGTATGGCGGCAAAAGTCGGCGCGTGCCAGGCAGATGCCATGACAATCGGGACGACAAACATTGCTGTTGCCATGACAATGGTTTCAGAGAGCAATCCTGCAATAAAAAAAGGAGCAGCTATGAGCATCATAAGCGCGGGTATTTTCGCGTGGGCACCTTTGTCTTTTTGAAAATGACGATCAGCAATTACACCGATCACCAAAATGCCAATGCCCCCGACCACGCCAAACAGCAGACCAAGCAGTAATCCTGTTTGTGAAATGGGCAAAGCGAAAGAGCGCTGCAAAAAAGAGGGAAACCAGATGATCATGGCATATAGGGCAAACCCACCCAGTGCAGTGCCCAGTACCAAGTGGACATAGGCCGGGAAAGAGAGAAGGGTTTTGATGGTGGTTAGAGAAGACCCTTTCTTTTTAGGGCTGACTTTAGCATTGCGCCGTGGTTCCGGCAGATAAATCCAGATCACACCGGCAAACACTACTCCTAAAGCGCCTGCGCCGTAGAAAACGGCACGCCAGTCGAAATGAGCTACCAAAAGACCACCACCAAAAAAGGCAATTAAAACGCCTAAGGGCCCGCCTAACTGAACAATTGAAAAGGCGCGGGCTCTTTTATGCTCAGGGTATAGGTCCGCAACCAGCGAGTGCAGCGGTGGTATTCCGCCAGCTTCCCCGGCCGCAACACCCATTCGGGCCAATAACATGCTGATAAAACCCGTTGCTAACCCCGAAACAGCGGTCATTAAGCTCCAGGATGCTGTTGCGATGCTGATAATTTTCCTGCGGTCATAGCGGTCCGCCAGGCGGGCAATGGGAATGCCAAGAATGGAATAGATAAAAGAAAACCCGATCCCCGTGAGAAGTCCGATCTGTGTGTCCGAGAAATTCAAATCTTTTTTGATAGGCTCTGCCAGGATCGCCATAATTTGCCGATCAACCAGATGTAAAAGAAGGACCATCATGAGCAAAAATAAAGTAGTATTGCTCGCGGGGGTTCCCGACTGTCCTGCACCTTTGTTTTCTGGCTTTGGCATTTTTTCCTCCGACGGAAAACCTCTGACAACGTATACTGACGCAAAGATTTTGGGCTTTGTTTAAGTTTTGCAACAGTTGCAGGGCAGGGATTGTTCAGGCTCGTATAGGTCCTGTTAAGAAAGCCTTACAATCGATTACTAACAAATGTTAGCAGTATGATTGCTTAAGTTTATTCCCGTGTCAAGAAAATCCGCAGTACGCCCAGGAAAAACCAGAAAGCCGCCGGAGGCAGAAGGAGGTGTATTCTAAAAAGTCAATATAAAACAATATGTTGTTATATTACTCTAGCTTTCCGTACAAATGTTCAAGCATGGTATTGAGTATATGGTTTAACCGGCGAAGGTCCTGGTCTGAAATATCTGCAAGGAGCTCTGTTTCCATTTCAATCGCAGACTGTGAAATCTTTTTGTGAGCTTTAAGTCCGGTTTCGGTTAATTCAATAACGCTTTTTCTGCGGTCGAATCTATCAGTGGTGCGTATGGCGAAACCATCGTTGATCAATTGTCTAACCGTACGGCTGACATTCATTTGGCCATACCCTGTATAGTGGGAAATTTCAGTCATTGTAATGGAAGGATGGCAAGCGATGACTGCCATAACCCGCCACTCCAGCAGGGAGACATCATGTTCTGTTGTATGGTCCGAGGGAAAAGAGCGCGCCATCAGATTGACAATACGAATAAGCCGAAACGGAATTGAGGCGCTTATATCAAGTCCGTGGTTTTGATTGTCATCATTTGTTTCAGAGATATAGGTCATTATTTTCTTCAGAAATTTTACAGAACGGTGTGATTTGTTAGTTATTAAGGATAAACATACTATGTTGATAAAATCTGAAAGGCAATGCTGTATCCCAGGATTATCAAAGATAGGGGCCAATGAAGACCGTTTTACTGTGTGATGTATTTCTGCGTAGGTGGGATTGTCTCATAGACTATCAAAAAAGAGTAAAAGTTATGGAGATCAGGCTTTTTGTCTGTGCTAATGGGATAGATTGTTATTTTATAAATTAAATATTTTCAATACCTTATAAGATAATATGCAAACAGATCTGGCGGCTGATACGGTTGAATATATGGCAGTGTAATTATAACACTTGACAAACTAACAATTGTTAGTAAAGTGTAAATTATTAACTAACAATTGTTAGTAAATGGTAGCCCAGCTGTAAATAATTCGGGGAAGCGGGAATTTTAGTTGGCAATGTTTGAATGTTGTTCAAGCGTAATTATAGCGTGAATCCAGTTTCGCGCATATGCCCAATCAAGATGATTGATACGGTTTCGAATTTCTCAATTCCCTGAGTTTCGCACCTTAATCTATGATTAGAAAACATAGGTTTACCGCGAAACGAACACAAAAAAAGACTGTGTGGCAAATGGTTGTCTGCATGCGTTTTGGCTTGGAAAAAGGCAGGAAATGTCTGAAGTCAAAATAAAAACCTATAGGACTTATCGTCCAGGGAGCATTGCGTAGCAGGCGGAAGCTGGGGCTTGAAGTTAGCTTTTAGTTGGGAAGTTACACTGAATTAATCATAACAGGGAGAGTTCGCATGAAATTTAAAACTACTCTTAGATCAAGCATATGCCTGACAAGCTTTGTTGTCTTTCCTGCGGCGTTTACGCACGCTGCGGTGGCTCAGGAAACAGAATCATTCACTCTTGAAGAGATCACCGTAACGGCTCGGAAACGCGAAGAGACATTGCAAAATGTCCCGGTTTCAGTCACGGCTTTTTCTGGGGAGGGTCTGGAGAAAAGGGGGATTTCAAACCTTGCGGGCATCAATAATTTTACACCGAACCTAGAACTGAATAATGGACGCCCAGATGGTGGCGGCAGTACGGCAAGCGCCTATATTCGCGGGGTCGGGCAATCTGACTATCTGTTCCCAAATGACCCAGGTGTAGGTCTTTATGTCGATGATGTTTACCTTGCGCGCACCGTGGGCGGCATGTTGGCATTGGTGGATGTGGAGCGTGTTGAGGTTCTGCGTGGCCCTCAGGGTACGCTGTACGGAAAAAACACCATTGGTGGCGCTATTAAAATAATAACCAAAAAACCAACCGGTGAATGGGGCGGGAAAGTTAAGGCTGATATAGGAAGCCACAATCAGATAGATGGCTCTTTGTCTCTGAATTTCCCCTTGTCAGAAAAAGTCGCCGGGCGTGTTCAGGCAGCCACGCAAAATCGTGACGGTTATGTGACGCGCATAGCCGATGGTCTGGATCTGGGGAATGTTAACAAGGATATGCTGCGGGCTGACTTTGTGATTGATGCAAGTGACAAGGTCTCCATTCACCTTTCGGGCGATATACAGCGCCAGCGCCAGAACGGCGCAGCGGGGACGCTTATAAGGGTTATACCATCAACAGCCGGGGCGGCTCCTTTGCTGGATGGTAGCGGAAACCCTGTTATTGACCCTATAACAAACCGGCCAGCTGTTGTTCCAGGTACGGGCTTGATAGAAGGCCTTTATAACAATGTCGTCATTCCCAACTTATGGTCTACGGCTTTGGGTTTGCCTGCTGATACAGCATTTGATGAGCGCTGGTTAACGGGGGACCTCTCTTCAAGTAATGGTACGTCACCGGAAATGGATAACAATGATATTTGGGGCCTTTCCATGACTCTGGATTGGGAGCTGAATGATCAGCTGTCCTTGAAATCTATCTCGGCCTACCGGGATATTGAGGCCAAGGTTTTCCGTGACGGGGACCATTCTCCGTTTCCAATCATCAGTACGGCGGCCAATATAGAGCAGTCTCAATTTTCACAGGAAATTCAACTGTCTGGCGTAAGCATGGGCGGCAAACTAAATTGGATCGCGGGCTTGTATGGTTTTCGGGAAGAAGCCAGCCAAACCAATAATGTAGAATTACTATCCGGAACATTTACAATAGCCAGGTTCGAGCTTGACCTGAAAACTTCCAGCGCCCTTGAAGTGGACAGCTTTGCCAGTTTCTTTCACGGTACATATGATATAACAGACAAATTAAGTTTCACTGCTGGTTTGCGTTACACACATGACAAAAAAGAACTGTCCAGAACATTTAGTAACCCTCAGTCTGGTAATGTCATTACTGTGCGTCAGGACGGTGAACCACTGAGTGTCGATGAACGTTTTGGTCCGCCTCTGGAAGAAAGTTGGAGCGAGCTTTCACCAAAATTCAGCATCGACTATCAGGCAACAGATGACCTGCTGCTTTACGCCCTATTTTCCCGAGGCTTTAAAAGCGGTGGCTGGTCACCGCGTCCGCAAGTGGGGACAGAGAATGTACCATTTGACCCCGAAACTTTAAGCAGTTTTGAGGTCGGGTCCAAGTCCACATGGTATGATGGTCGCATGACCGCCAACTTTTCTGCCTTCTTTAATCAGTATAAGGATATTCAAATTACCACCATTCAGTTTGATTCGGTAAGTGGCCGGTTTATTCTGCCTGTGGAAAATGCTGGTGAAGCGGAATTATACGGATTTGAACTTGAAGTAAATGCGATGCCAACCCCGGAACTGCAAATTCAAATGGGGCTTGGCTATCTGCAAAACAACTATAAAGAGCTTCAGGAAGGGTCCGGCATACATTTAACCAATGAAATGGTTGATGCACCAGAGTGGACGTTTAACGGCAATGTTCAATATAGCATTCCCGCTGGCGAAAACGGGCAGATTTCCCTGCGTGGTGGGGCTGCCTATAAAAGTCAGGTGCATAAAGACCCCTTCAACTCCACGCCAATGATTCAGAAAGGTTACTGGTTGGTGGATGCAGGGATTACCTATGATACTCTGGACGGTGACTGGCGCGTTGCCCTTGTGGGCACCAATCTGACGAATACCAGGCACCTAACTAACGGCACGGCTGCTTCGGCCTTTGGGCTCTTTGTTGGCTATTATGGGCGTCCACGGCAATATACCTTGTCGGTTACCCGCAGTTTCTAATAATGGCCTGACGTGTGCGAAAAAAGCTAACATGGTCAATAGCAGAGATGTTTGTTGGCCATGTTTGTAACCTTAAGGGTATCACAGGGTGTTTCACTGCGAGGTAAATTATGCTGAAAAAAGCGAAGCCGATAAAGTTGGCCCTCCTGGTGGTAAGTATGATATTGGGCAGCTTTATGCAGATATTATCAGCGGCTTCGGCGTCGGAAATGCGTGCATTATATGATGTTCGTATCCCGGTGCGGGATGGAACAGAACTTTCTGCCGACATCTGGATGCCGTCGGCAGACGGCAAATATCCGGCTATTCTTGTCACAACACCCTATGTAAAGGCGATATCTCCGCCGGGCCTGGACTTGCGCAGTTTCATCGCTGGTTTTGCAGTACATGGATATGTGGCTCTTTATCAGGATGCGCGTGGGCGCGGCGATTCAGAGGGAGAGTTTCTTTCTGGAAGCTCAGGGCAGGACGGTTATGACACCATCGAATGGATCGCCAAACAACCTTGGTCAAATGGCCGTGTTTGTACGATGGGGTGGTCGGCGCTGGCTACTGTGCAGTGGGCTGCTGCACGACTGGAGCCGCCACATTTAAATTGTATGGTGGCCACGGCCTCTGGTGCGTTTCAGCAGGTAATGAAAGCAGGAGGGGGCATTGGGCTGGATGCCGTTCAGTGGGCTTTTTTAACGTCCGGCAGGATGGCGCAGCCACCTTTTGACCTTTCAATGGATTGGGAAAAGGTTTCCTGGCACCGGCCACTGCAGACCATTGACAAAGCGACCGGGCGGGATATGCCTACCCTGAAAAAATTCATAGATTCCAGCACCCCGGGCTATGCCCCCTTTTTAAATAAGGAACTGGATGCGGACGATTACCGGCGGATAAATCTTCCGGCTCTGCATGTTACAGGCTGGTTTGACATAACCTTGCGCGGTGCCCTTCTATACTGGGAGGGAATGAAACAATATTCTCCTGCCAAGGACCAGCAATATCTGCTTATTGGCCCATGGGATCACCCACAGACCATGATGGGCGGCTCAACCCGGTATGGCGAAATGGAATTTACAGAAGACTCGATTGTAGATTTGCCGGATTTACACAGGAAATTTTTTGATCATTATCTTAAAAAAAACACAGGCCGTTTTGATTTTCCCTATGCTCGGGTCTATGTGACGGGTGCCAACAAATGGCGGGATTTTGATGTTTATCCGCCGTATCAAGCTAAAGAAAAGCGTCTGTTTCTTCATAGTGCGGGCAAGGCAAACTCCCTGAATGGCGATGGCCATTTAAATTGGACAGCACCAGCTGATGAACCTGCCGATACTTTTGTTTATGACCCCCGTAACCCGGTGCCTTCACCGTTCGGCGATATGTTTCAGCCCACAAAGCCTATGGATCAACGCCCCCTTGAAGCGCGGGAGGATATTCTTGTTTATACTAGTGATATTCTAACCGAACCGCTTGAAATTATTGGTGACGTTCTGATGGAATTGTTCGCTGCAACCGATGGCCGCGATACCGATTTTACCGTAAAATTACTGGATGTGCATAGTGATGGCAGGGCTATATTACTGGGGTCTCCCAAATCAGGTATTATCCGCGCCCGCTATAGAAGTGGCATTGAAAATGAGGTATTGCTCACGCCCGGGAAAGTCGAAAAATATTCCATATCGCTTTTACATATGGGCCATGTTTTTCTGCCGGGCCACAGGGTGCGTATTGAGGTTTCAAGCAGTGCCTATCCGGTTATTCTGCCAAACCAGAACACAGGTAACCCAACTGAAACAGACACCGAATGGCGCACTGCACACCAAACTGTTTATCATAACAAGATATATCCATCAGCTTTGGTCCTTCCCGTTTTTCATGATGCCCCACCGAAAATATCCGCCAAATAGCGCCGGAGGTGTTTCTGCATGACTTACGATCCCGATGTTAAAGCTCTCATGCGCTATGTGGAAAAAATGGGCCTGTTTCCTATTCGCAAAATGGGTATTGAAACAGCACGCCAGAACCTTGATGGTCGCCCAAACTGGGATGTCCCGAGAGAAGAAGTGTTTCGCTGCGAACAGCATAAGCTTCCCAGTCCTAACGCATCTGTTCAGGTACGCATTTACTGGCCTGAGAGCGCTGAAGATGACGATGCCAAATTGCCTTGCTTGATAATGTTTCATGGCGGCGGATTTGCTTTGGGGGGGGTGGATACATACGAAAACAGCGCGCGGCATTATTGTAATACGGTGGGCGTGGTGGTGATTAATGTTGGGTATCGGCTCGCCCCTGAACATAAATTCCCCATAGCTGTGGAAGATAGTTATGCGGCGTTGAACTGGACTTATGACAATGCCTATAAACTGGGCATTGATCCTGACCGTGTTGCACTAACCGGTGCCAGCTCGGGCGGCATGCTTGTTATTGTCATGTGCCTGTTGGCGCGGGAGCGCGGCGGCCCCAAAATTGCTCTGCAAATCCCAGTGATCCCCGTGCTCACGCTGGCAAAGGATGCGTGCTATCCTTCCCGGCGTGATTTCAAGGAAGACACGGCCGATCTGCACTGGTTTAACAGTATGTATTTCGAGGCACCCGCCGACCCTCAAGACCTTCGCGTTTCCCCCATTTTGGTGGAGGATTATTCAGGCCTGCCGTCAGCGCTGGTTATCACCGCCGGGCATTGTCCGATGCGTGATGAAGGGCTATATTACGCGGATCGACTGCGTGCAGCAGGTGTTGAAGTGAAATATGAATGCCATAAAGGGTCCAATCATCAGGCAATGGTATTGCCCGGCATGATCAAAGCTGCACGCCTGGCCATGGACCAGATTGCAGCAACCCTAAAAGCTAAACTGACATGTTGAAAAAAATAATTGCGGAACCCTTTGTTTATTTTCTACTGATAGGCGCTATCGTTTTTGCCTTGGCTGATATCCCTGATGATACAGTCTTTGGGGGGGATGAAAAAATCATTCACGTGGACGAGGGAACCCTCAACTGGATACATCAAAACTTTCAGAAACAGTTCAAGCGTGCACCAACTCGCCCTGAAATGCTGGCATTGATTGATGCTCATATCGTTGCCGAGGTAAAATACCGGGAAGGCTTGGCCCTGAAGCTGGATGAAGGGGATACAATTGTACGGCGTCGTATGGCGCAAAAAATTGACTTTTTATATGGGGGCATTGCCGATTCAATTGTGCCGGAAAAAATTGTCCTGAAAGAATGGTATCAGGCCAACCTAGATCTTTTCACACCGCCTAGTTTAATATCCTTTGAACATTTGTTTTTCAGCCCTGATACCTATGGGAACACGCTGGAAAAAGTTGTTTATAGCCAGCTCCAGCGTGTGCGCTTGGACGGTGGTGCTGTCCCTGCGCAAGCGGAGGGGTTATCAGGGCAAACGGGGGCGCTATCAAGCCCATTCCCTTATGGGAAATCCTTTACCAGCATTTCAAGGCCAGAGGTTGACAGGTTATTTGGGCATAAATTTACGGAAGGGATTTTCAGCCAGTCTGTAGGGTCATGGTCTGGCCCGGTACAATCAGGTTACGGCCTTCACCTAGTCCGGGTTCTTGACGTTACAACAGGCAAGCCTCCAGCATTTGAGGCCGTGATTGACGACGTGACGGCTCGTTGGAGACAAGAGGAAAACCGCAGGTTGTTCGCCCAAAAGGTTGCGGCTTTGAAAGCAAATTACCAGATATCGGTCAACCCTACAGTATTGGACAAGCTTGCTTTATAACGTAACATTCATGAGAGCCGCCATGAGGTATGCGCTGGTTATGGCTGCGGCCTTCTGTTGTTTGTTTCTGGCCCTATCTGCCAATGCGCATGAGGTGCGGCCAGCCCAGCTCAATATTAATGAAATTTCTGATACCCGCTATTTTGTTAAATGGCGTGTTCCTGCGCGTCAGGGGCAGAAAGTTGGCATTGATGTAGAATTTTCTGGGCAATGTGCATACCGCCGTGATGAGGGAATGATTTATTCTGGGGGTGCGGCCACACAGACCTTTGTTCTTCAGTGCCCATCAGGAGTTGCAGGCGAAGAAATATATATCAGCAATTTAGCAGCAACCATGCTGGATGTTATGATCAACATTGATTTTCTTGACGGTCAAAAAATACACACCCTCATTCGCCCGAGCAGCCCCTCCTATATAGTGCCTCAAGCTCAGGAATATACGGGCGTGGCACGTGATTATCTGATGTTGGGTATCGCCCATATTCTGCTGGGATGGGACCATCTAGCTTTTGTCCTGGGGCTGGTTCTGCTCCTCAGGCAGTGGCGGCCTGTTTTGATTGCTGTTTCAGGGTTTACTGTGGCTCACAGCGTAACGCTTTGCCTGGTGGCCCTTGGTTATATGCAGGTTTCCGTACCGGCTGTAGAAGCGGTTATTGCGTTGAGCATTATTGTCCTTGCTGTCGAAATTCTCAAGAATAAGGACAAGCAGCGCCAAACCTTGATCATCTCCAGGCCCTGGTTGGTATCCAGCGTGTTTGGCCTGTTTCACGGCTTGGGTTTTGCCAGTGCCCTTGCCAATTATGGTCTCCCGAGCCATGCACAGGTTTTTGCCTTGGTTGCGTTCAATATCGGTGTTGAGGTTGGTCAAATCGTATTTATCGCTCTTCTTTTGGCACTGTCAGTATTGGCGCAAAATTTCCCGACATATGTCGTTCGAACGGCGCACTATGGAAGCGTTTGGTTGCTTGGGGTCATGGGGTCTTATTGGTTTATTGGCCGATTTTCTGGGGTACTTAAAATGGGTCTATTTGGGTAGGGCTGGGGTTGTAAAAATGAAAGGGCAGACAATGACATCTATTAAATTCGCTCTGTTGTCAGGCGCATGTATGGGGGCAGCCCTCATCAGCATGCCGGTTTCTTCGCAAGGCCAGAAAGCTCTTTTTGGTGAGCTCCACATGCATACATCTTGGTCATTTGACGCCTATATTTTCAGAGTGCGTGCCTCACCGGCGGATGCCTATAATTTCGCTAAAGGCGGGCCTCTAAAACACCCGCTCGGGAAAACCTATCAGCTTTCGCGGCCTCTCGATTTTCTGGCGGTTACGGACCACGCAGCCTATATGGGGGCCATCCCCAAGATGGCAGAAGAAAACCATCCCTATTCAAAATTATCCTTAGCCAAAAGCATCCTTGATCCTGACCCTGAGATAATGATTGAGGGTTTTCAGGAGTTTATTCTCTCCATTGGTTCAGGCAAGGCCATTGAGGAAATATCGGACATCAACATTCAGAGAGAGACATGGGGGCAGATGATCAAGGCGGCTAATGATGCCTATGAGCCGGGGAAATTTACATCCTTGATCGGCTTTGAGTGGACGTCATCGCCTGACGATGAAAATCTGCACCGTAATGTGATCTTTAAGGGAGATAGCGCACCCCTGCCTTTTACGATTTTTGATTCTGATAAACCGGAAGATTTATGGACATGGATGGATACTGTCAGGGCACAGGGACACGAACTGCTGGCGATCCCTCACAATGGTAACCTGTCAGACGGGCGTATGTTTGAAAAACAGGATAGCTGGGACCGTCCCTTAACTGCGGGCTATGCTGACCAGCGTATGCGTAACGAACCGCTGGTTGAGGTCACGCAGGTGAAAGGGACGTCTGAGACCCACCCATTTCTCAGCCCGAATGATGAATTTGCTGATTTCGAAATTCTGACATACCGCATAGCCAGCAAGGATCCTTTGAGCAAGCATGCAGGGAGTTATGTTCGGGACGCCTACAGAACCGGCCTTGAGTTTCAGGACACAATGGGGTTCAACCCCTATAAATTTGGTTTGATCGGTTCAACAGACAGCCACACGGGTATTTCCCCTATTGAGGAAGACAAGTATTCAGGAAAAATTGGTGTTGCGGACGGCAGCCCAGCCCAACGTCTACAGGTGCCGTCAGCCTTTATGGATAACCGCCAATTCAGCGCATCTGGTCTTGCTGCTATATGGGCAACGGAAAATACCAGAGAAGCGATCTACGATGCGCTAGAGCGCAAAGAAACATGGGCCACGTCTGGGCCGCGTATAAGTCTCCGGTTTTTCGCGGGATTTGATATGGACGGTATTGATCCGGCAACAAACGGTTGGGTGGGGAAAGCCTATTCGCGCGGTGTGCCAATGGGGGGAGAGCTTAAAGCGTCCAGCGCCGCAGGGCCCCCAACCTTTGTTGTGTGGGCACTGAAAGATGTTGAAGGCGCAAAACTTGACCGTATCCAGATTGTAAAGGGTTGGTCCACAGAGGGTGTTTCTCAGGAAAAGGTCTTTGATGTGGCATGGTCTGGTGATCGCAGATTTGACCCGGAAACCGGAATGCTGTCGCCTGTTACCAGTTCAGTAGACTATAAAACACTCAAAACTTCACCCGAGTATGGTGCAGTTCAATTGCAGGCTGTTTGGCAGGACCCTGAATTCAATGTGGCAGAAAATGCCTTTTATTATGTTCGGGTCCTAGAAGTCCCAACCGCACGCTGGAACATGTATGACGCCCGTGAACTTGGCATCGAAAATCCGCCTGATTTACCCCAGACTATTCAGGAGAGGGCGTATAGTTCCCCAATTTGGTACTCTTGGTGATTGTTATTGTGCAGGGTTACTTGGGGTAGGAGATGCCGTGTATTTTAATTTGTGCATTGAGCCGATTAAAAAGGTCATCGTCAGTGCTTTTGCTGCAGGCAAGCGAATAAGGCACGTCATCACCCAGATCATCAAAATGGCGGTAAATACCAAGTTCTTTTTTTGGATCGTTTTTGGCGAGCATATTCTCAGCCATATAAGGTGTGATGATAATATAAGTGTTTTTGTTTTTAGTCAGCGACCGTACCCTGCGCGGCGTTGAAGATGTCGTGGTCTCGAATTCTCTGTTTGCCAGTAAACCATTAATATAAGGGCTAAAGACGGCTTGACCCTTGAGGATGGGCTTGAGTGTCTGATCATCCAGAACAGCGTGAAAGCTTTTATGGTTCAATAATCCCTGATGGTTTTTTACGGCCATAAGAATGAAGGCTTCATCAATCCCTATAAAATCGGTAAATCGCATGTATGCTAAACGCTCCGGGGTTTCCACTAGGCCTACAGCACATACATTGGGTTGATTACGTTTAAGCGTAGGGATTTGGCGCTCCCATGGGACATTTTCCCAAATGGCCTTGATTTTTGCGTCTTTTGTGACGTTATTCAAATAGTCAGCCAAAAACCCGGATACTATATTATCTTCAACAATAACATACGGTTCTAGATCACTATACATCAGGATTAGGCCGCTATCCTCAGCCTGCACGGCTGCGGCGCGTGGGAGCACAGTCAAAATCAAGCCAACTAATGTAATACTCAATATTTTCACTAAACACGCTCCTTATGTATAGCGCTTCACTCAAGGCCTCGCGAAAACGGTGTTTCGGGATAGACTGTTTTTACCATAAGACGAAATGGTTAACAAAAGCCTGCTATTTGTTAACCATTTCGCGGGCGACATCCTGCACAGGGTGTATGTCGGGCCAAATCTTAAAAAACGAACCAAGCCTTTGTTATATATCATGTGGCCTAGCATACAGTTTGGTGTATCTGCATTTTCACTAGGCTGAGAATAGTATGTGAAAATTTCGTTGCTGCTACGACACGTGCTTTGGAAATCACGTGGTTTCTGCTATAATTGACGTGCTCTCCTGTTACATGCCCGCATGGGGACTCTGTTCTTCCCTCTAATAAGCGGAGTCTGAGAATGACCATAGCACCCACCCTTCAAAATTATCTGGATGAAACCGGCATTGACTATGAATTGGTGCCCCACACACCGGCTTATACGGCTAGCAGAACTGCGCGGACCGCCCATGTGAGTGGTGATAAGCTTGCCAAAGGCGTTCTTTTGAACACGGACCACGGTTATATGATGGCGGTGGTGCCAGCAACGCGCAAAGTTGACCTTTCCGGCTTAAGCCACCGTATGAAAGAGCGGCTCGGCCTAGCCAGCGAAAGCGAAATCAATATGATTTTTGACGACTGTGATCCAGGTGCCGCGCCGCCGTGTGCAACAGCATATGCCATGCGCGTCATTGTGGATACTGACCTTGACGCTCAGGATGATCTTTATATGGAATGTGGCGATCATGAAAATTTGATCCATGTTAAGAGAGAGGCTTTTGCGAAACTGATGGCAGAGGCTCAACATGCGGGGATAAGTCGGTCACATTAATGCGGCGCAGAGCACAATATGTTGACCCTCCCCCGAAAAGTGGCGACGAGGAGACGATAAGGTGTCAATAACTGTGAAGGCAAGGCGACCATACAGTGTGCCAGAAGAAATTGCGCATGCCGTTACACACGGTGTTGGCGCTGTGCTGGCTGTTGTTGCCTTTATCTTTCTTATCATGAAAGCTGATGGGCAGGGCACGGCAGTGATTGTCGCCGTGTCAATTTATGCAAGCTGTGCGGTGCTGATGTATCTATGTTCGACGCTATATCACAGCGCCTACAATAGTAGGTATCAGCCACTTTTAAAAATGCTTGATCACTCGTCAATTTATTTCAAAATAGCAGGCAGCTATACACCCTTTGCGCTCATTACATTACCGCCGGCCACAGGGCTCTGGGTGATGGCTGGTGCCTGGGGTGCAGCGTTTGCGGGCACCGCATTTAAATTTACAGCCTTTCTCCGACAGTCGGGAAAGCGGTATAATTGGCTTTCCCTGGCATTTTACCTGAGCATGGGCTGGGCTGGTGTTTTGATGATAAGCCCGTTGGCTGCCTTATTGCCGGCTGACGCTATCTTTTGGCTCATCGCCGGCGGTGGGCTTTATACCGCAGGCGCAATTTTCTATACCATTAAGTCGGTCGCCTATTTTCATGCGGTCTGGCATGTGTTTGTCTTGGCAGGAAGTGCCTGCCACTTTGCGGCCATATATTTTTATGTGCTTTGACCCTAGGGCAAATCGCTTAATCACCGCTCTCAGTTTGTGCTGTAGACGTATTTAAGGCCAGCATTGGTTCAGTCAGGCTTTCCCAGTGGCGATTGCCGGATACTTCGCGTAATTTCCAACGGTAAGGGAAGCTTTCCCAGGAGGCACAGTCGGGAAAACGATTGTCGCAAATGAGCGTGCCCTGGGAGGTCTCGACCGAAAGAACCGCATGATAATCATTACTTTCAGTATAGGCTGTTGCAATGCGAAATGCAGCCTCATATCCTGGAAATCGCTTCCTCAGGGCCGCACGAAGTGTAAGCGCAAAATCTTCGCAATCGCCTTCACTCAGGGTTTCTAAAATTTGCCAATAGTCGCCTTCTTCTACTGTTGGAACGAACAATGTTTTGGTGTGATTGTGTGCTTGCTGAACGTTTCTGGAAAAAGTGGTAGAATAGGGAACTGCACACTCGCTCGGGCTTCGTTTGCAAAACTCCAGGTATGCTGCCGGGGCAGGGCTAGGCCGGCCTGCTGGCATGCTAGAGGACGGTGTTGGTGCGCCAGTACCCATACAGGCTGCCACGAGAAATAGAAGAGGAATGATGGAGAGCGTTTTGAGCATGGTCTTGTCTTTCCCAAGTATTATAATATGGCGTACGGCCACAAGGGTATTCCCTGTTGCCGAGTAGTTATTGATGTGCCTGAGAGGAAACCCTTGAGGGTTAAGAACTATCTGATTTTCACAACTTGCAGTGCTTGTATGGCTGCTGTCCTTGATGGTTGTGGCTGCGTCAGTAAGTGATTCGGTGGAAAGGTTATCCAGAAGTTGTGAAGACCACAAATTTGCGGCGAAGTTCGACTAAATATTGGTGAAAAATTGTACCAAAGTTGAAGGAAATTATCCTGTTGATCATTCGATGTTGAGGTGTTTAAAAATGCCGTAATATATTGTTTTTATAGTATTTTTATTATTGTATGTGACGCCTGAAATGCTTCAGGGTAATTTTCGGTGTAGGGTCTATAAAAGTGGGCAAGATTTGGAAAAAAAATCGAGAAATATTGAAACCAACCAGGCTGGCGTCCATGAACGGCTGGAACACACTGTTCGTAAGCATCTTTTGCATCCTTTTCAGCGCCCGATCGCAGACCACACACAAACCGCCTTCAGTGATGTTCAGGTAAAGCTGGCGACCCATGTGCGCCCATTGATATTAGATAGCTGTTGCGGTACGGCTGATAGTAGCCGGGTGTTGGCCACCGACAACCCTGACCACTGGGTCGTCGGTATCGATAAATCTGAACACCGCTTACATAAAGAGCATACAGAAAAGCCCCCTGAAAACCTGATCCTTTTACGCGCAGATTTAAATGATTTTTACCGGTTGGCTGTTATAGCCGGTTGGCAACCTGTCAGACATTATCTTTTATATCCAAACCCTTGGCCTAAATCAGCCCATCTTGGGCGGCGTTGGCACGGTGCCCCTGTTTTCCCTGATATTCTCAAACTGGGCGGATGCCTGGAGCTGCGATCAAACTGGAAAATTTATCTAGACGAATTCCAAATTGCATTGAGTATCGCAGGTTATGCCAGTGAAATTTTCGCGTTTGAACCAACAAGCTATCTAACAGCTTTCGAAAAAAAATATCACCTTAGCAGTCAACCCCTGTGGCGGTTGACATGTAACCTGGATAGAAGTGGTTAGCCCCAGTTCACGCCTGTAAGCAAAGTGTAATCGCAGAAAACGTTAGTCTACACTCTATTCATTGCGGAATAGCCCCAGCGTTTTAATCATCACCTGTTAGCCATCCGCTTGCAAGCTGCGCTTCGGCATCTTTCTGTCCCATTTCGATTAATTTCTGAATGTCGGCGCTGTTGAAGTCCGTGACATTGATGGGCAGACGTTGGCTTGGCCTGATTTCCACATATTCAACTTTATGTTTTCCTGCGGCAGCCAAGGGGCCGTTGTTGCCTTCAGTAAGCAGGTTGGCGTTAACACGTTTCACCAGTTCTAGGTCATTATTCATGATTTCGCTGGTCAGGGTTCCCAGCGTGCGTTTCAGCAATTTCAGCATATTGCCGAATTGCTTTTTTGCGTCAATCGTCGACATTTGTTCTGGTTTCATCGCGATCACGGCCATTTTTTTGGCCCCTCTTTTGATCGCAGGTTTTAAGGGAGCAATATTTCTAAGGCCCCCGTCGACAAGTGGTTGCTCCTTCACCCACATGATTGGCATATTCACGGGTTCGCGTGTTGAGGCGATTATATAGTCAAGTATATCGTCCCCGAATGTGCCTACATCGGCATCAAAATAACTGCCCGTGGCCATGTTGGTGACACCGCAGGAAAAGTGGGTTTTACTGGCTTTTAAATTTTCGACTTTGATATTGGCGCGGGCGAGTTCGGCAGCACCGTCCATTTTGGTAAGGCCATTAAATTTGCCAGCAATGATGCTGTAAACAAGGCCAATAGTGCCACGCTTTTTGCCAATGGAGCTGAAACTGGTGATGTTATTGTGCCAAAATTCTGCCAGTTCGTTACCTATTTCCGGCCAGTCAGGCTCATGGCCTTGCAGGGCAGCCTGGCCAGCCCGGTCTGCTAATAGTCCACCATTCATTGAACCAACCGAGACGCCAAAAATGCCGTCAGGTATAAATTTGCTGCCGTCGGAAAATGTGTGGTTAAAAAGGGCTTTAACAGCACCCGCCTGATAGGCACCCTTTACGTTGCCACCCGATAGAACAAGCGCGTTCTTTACACCAGCCATTGCTTCCTCCCTTATCTATGGAAGAAACATTATACACTTAAAAGTATTAAAAATCATTTTTTTGGTTGAAATTATGCTGCGTGTTTGTTGCCTGTTGGCAATTTGTTTGATTTGCCTGGCTCGAGATTCGGTTGTTACCTGCCAAATGTGACACTATGGCCAGCCAATACAGCATGCATGTTTTTGTTAAATGAGTTGTCAGAAGCGGTGTCTTCAGCGCTAGCAGAGTGGCTGGGTCAGGCCGATAAGGGAAGCGGAATACAACCGACAGCCAGTATGGGATCCCTGTTCGTCGCTGAAGACACCCATATTTTAGCTGGTTTTTGAGGGCTGTATTTGACCAAGGTCAATTTACGCTCTTTTTATTATTTATTTGCTCATATCCCTTGTCTTGTTACGAAATCGATTTACTTCGTATACGAAATATAAACTTGCGGACCAATAAGCAATGCCAACGCCTCGCCTTTTTCACCTTTTGCATCTGAGCCACCGCGCAGTCTTTCGTGCTGCTGACCGTATCCTCGCTGCTCGTCACGGTATTACTGCGGCACAGCAAGGTGCGCTGATGTATCTTGCTGAGAAGGAAGGTGCATCAATGAGTGCCCTTGCCGGGGCAGTTGGGCTTAAAGCTGCCGCAACATCGGGGCTGGTTGATCGTATGGAGCAAAAGGGTCTGGTGGAACGCCGCCGGGCAGCAGAAGATGGGCGTTCTTTTAAACTTTATCTTAGCCCCGCTGGCTATGAAATTGTCACAGCGAGCCGCGCCATAATTCAGGAAAGCAATAGTGTGTTGCTGGAAGGGTATAGCCCTTCAGAGCAGGCTCAAATGGCGGATTTCCTGGAAACAATCATCAAACGTGCCGATGCGTTCAATCCACTAGAAAACAAGCAGGAACTAAATAATGACTGATCATATTCTCACCGAGATCAAAGACCGGGTTCTTACAATCACATTTAACCGCCCGGAAAAGAAAAATGCCCTGACGCATGCAATGTATGCGGTGATTGCGGACGCCTTGGAAGATGCCGAGACCAACGACAATGTGCGTGCTGTTTTGTTTAAGGCAAATGGCGATGCTTATACAGCAGGTAATGATCTGATTGATTTTCAGCAAGCGGGCGCCACGGATGAGCGAAATGTTGACGAGTTGCCAGTAGGCAGAGTTTTGCGTGCATTTGTTGCGGCTGAAAAGCCCTATGTTGCAGCGGTAAACGGTGTTGCTGTGGGCATAGGTCTTACCATGCTGTTGCACTGTGATCTGGTCTACATGGCCGAGAACGCAGTGCTCAAAGCACCGTTTGTTGATCTTGCACTTGTGCCTGAAGCGGCGTCATCGTTGCTGTTGCCCCGCCTTGTTGGTCATGTGCGGGCCGCAGAAATTTTCATGCTTGGTAAAAAAATCAGTGCGGCAGAAGCTGTACAAATGGGGCTGGCAAATTCAGTGTGTGCGGCTGATGAACTGCAAAAGACAGCGGGAAAGGCAGCCTCTATGCTTGCTGCAAAAGCCCCGCGTTCACTGCAGATGACCAAACGCCTTATGCGCTCAGGCGCAGCAGCAATGACGGAACAGAAAGTGCAGGAAGGGCAATATTTTGGCGAACAGCTCAAATCGCCTGAAGTGATGGAAGCTATCATGGCTTTCATGCAAAAACGACCGCCGAATTTTGGTTAGGGCTAACTCTGAATTTATCAGGCTTGCCATCTCTGCGTCAAACAGCCATTTTTCTTGGATGCCTTTGTAGGAGCGGAGAATATGGCAGAAGAAAATAAAGAGGAAACGAAACAAGACGGCACCAGCGCAAGTAAGCAGGCGACGGGAATTGGAATTGGTATTGCAATAGGCGTTGGTGTCGGCATTGCCTTTGGTGTGGCGTTAGATAACATAGCCATTGGCTTGCCGCTAGGTATTTCCATGGGCGCGGCGCTTGGCATAATATTTTCAGTACAAAAAAAGCAAAAGCCTGACGAGGATCAAAACAGTGAGTAGGGCCTAAGGCGCTTTTTGATAGTTTTTCATTATAAAAACCCTAGAGTGCCTTTTGAAAGTCGGAAGGCCCAGATGTGCAAGTGACACCGCCAGAAAAAACCAGCTATTGGAAAAGCCCCGAAGCGTGTTTGATTGTTATGGCAGGTGCGGCTCCGTTCGCGTTTGCTATCTGGATGGCACTTCTGAATAATTTCACGCACGAAGTGGCACATTTTACCGGGCGCGAGATCGGGATACTGCAAAGCTTGCGTGAAATCCCGGGTTTTCTTGCTTTCACTGCAATTTTTATATTACTGGCAATACGGGAACAGATTTTCGCTATAATGTCGCTCGCCGTTTTGGGCATTGGGGTTGCGATTACAGGCCTTTTTCCCACAGAGTATGGGCTTTATTTCACGACAGTATTAATGTCTGTGGGGTTCCATTATTTTGAAACGGTGCAAATGTCCCTGTCGCTTCAGTGGCTGCCCAAGGCCACTGCGCCCAGGGCACTGGGAAAACAGCTCTCCGCTAAATCAATTGCCTCAATCGCAGCTTACGGGCTCTTGTGGGTGACCCTCGAATATTTTGCATTTTCCTATGCATGGCTGTATGCCATCGGCGGCGGCCTGACGATGGCGCTTGCCCTTTTCCTGTGGGCAGCGTTTCCAACCATTGAAGGGCACGAAAACCAGCACAAAAAAATCATAGTACGAAAACGTTATTGGCTTTTTTATGCGCTGACCTTCATGGGAGGCGCACGGCGACAAATTTTTGTTGTGTTTGCGGGCTTTCTACTGGTGACCCAATTTGGGTATTCGGCGGCGGAAATAAGTGGCCTTTACCTAATCAATCATTTGGTGACAAGTTGGCTTGCGCCCAAGCTTGGCGGCTTTATCGCCCGCTTTGGAGAACGCCGTGCCCTGATACTCGAATATGTGGGCTTGATCGTGGTTTTTGTGGGGTACGGGCTAACTGATGATGCGCGGGTAGCGGCAGTTCTCTATGTGCTTGATCACCTGTTTTTCTCGTTTGCGATTGCCCAAAAAAGTTATTTTCAGAAAATCGCCGACCCGAAGGATATTGCCGCAACAGCAAGTGTTAGCTTTTCGATTAACCATATCGCGGCTGTGATTATCCCTTGGGTTTTTGGCGCGCTTCTTTGGTCTCATTCCCCGTCCTGGGTATTTTACGCAGGGGCCATTATGGCAATGATTTCGCTGATCTTGTCGTTTAATGTGCCTCATGCGCCGAAGGTAGGCAACGAAACGGCCTTTGGTGCCAGAACACGTGCCCAGCCCGCCGAGTAATCAGTTTCACTACGGAGAAATATATGCCGTTAAGCAGGCTTGAAGACCAAATGACGTTTGTGGAGCGTACCGGCTGGGGCAATGCAGATTTATTTCCTCTGCCGTCGGATGCATCGTTTAGAAGCTATATCCGCCTTATCCGGGACGGCGAAAGCCGGATGCTGATGGATGCACCGCCTGCTATGGAAAAACTACCTGAATATTTGCGCATCAATAAGCACCTTGCGGACCTTGGGTTAAGGGTCCCCCGCATATATGCCGATGATCAGGAACAGGGTTTTGCTCTAATCGAAGATTTTGGGGATGATACTTTTACCCGCCTTCTGGAAAAGGGGCACTCCGAACATGACTTGTATCTAAAAGCTGTTGATGTGCTTGTGAAACTCCATACATCAGGGCGTAAGGCTACGAAAATTGATGTGCCAGACTATGATATGGATACGCTGTTGGAAGAAGTTGAACTGTTTGTTGATTGGTTTGTACCTGCCGCCCGTGGTGAAGTTGCCAGTGTAGCTGAAAAAGAAGCCTACATGCAGGTTTGGCGGGCGGCTCTCGCCAACATTTCACAGGACCGGAGTGTGCTGGTTCTTCGCGATTACCATGTGGATAACTTGATGATCCTGCCTGAAAGTTCAGCCGCAGCAGATTGTGGCTTGCTCGATTTCCAGGACGCCTTGATCGGTGCACGAGCCTATGATCTGATGTCTCTGATTGAAGATGCACGCCGCGATGTTTCCGCCGGGACCAAAGCTGCGGTTCTTGAACGGTATTTCAGCAGATGTCCTGACGTAGTCCGTACGGAAATTGCGGAGGATATGGCGCTTTTGGGCGCCCAGCGGCATGCCAAAGTTGCAGGTATATTTCTCAGGCTTAGTCGCCGTGACAGCAAACCTTTGTATCTTGGCCATATGCCCCGTGTTCTGAAACTATTAAGCCAGTCATTGGAACATCCTCAATTAAACGATGTACGAAAAATGATTGAGAAACTGGTGCCAGGGTATGAGGCGATCAGAAGCTTTGGTAGTCGTGACGGGCGATCGACCTTCATACCTTTGACCATGTCGATCGAGCGGTAGCTTTGATAATGTAGAAAATCACCTTTTGCGACAAAAAGTCGCAATCGAAGATGCTGGTTTATTGTGTTTTCCTCAGTTTATATCATAACAAGCTACAAGTTGGCGTGGTTATCGAGTCCACTAAGTAGCAACGAGTTCCGGATAATAGGTGTTTCATGGAAAAATTGGATAGTGTTCGGGCAAGGGTGGTCCGCCTGCTTTTGTGGTTTTTATGGGCGCATATTCCTGCCACGTTGGCGCATGGATGGTGGGCAGGCAGCAACAATATATGGGTAATTACAGTGTTCGTTGCCTTTATGTCTGTCCTGGCAACGTTTGTTGTTCGGTTTTTACCGTCGCACAGAACAGGCCGGGTCACACTTGCCATTGCTTTGACACTTACAGCGGCTGCGCTTGTTGCTTTGTATGAAGGCCATCCCTGGCAAAAAGACGTGCACCTTTATTTTGCCACGGTGATTGCACTTTTGTCTTCTACTTTTTGCTGGAGAGCCTTATTGGCAGCTTCTTCAACAACGGCTTTGTATCTTCTGGGAATGAGTTTGGTTGCACCCCAGTATGTCTATGGCGGCGAAACGGATATCTTTGAAGCTCTGTTTGAAGTCACTGCTTTTTTGGTGTTGACGGTCGGGCTTTTTTGGGTGAGCCAATTGGTGCAGAGGCTTTTTGTGCAGGTAAAAATGGAGCATGAACTGGCTGTTGCTGAAACAAAAAATGCGGTAGATGCGGGATTGAAAGCCGAGGCGTCCGCCAAAGCGGCAGAAGCTGCTGCAATTGCTTCTCGTATTGCCAAAGAAGAGGCCGACACTTTGAGGGCGGATCAGTCTGCAAAAGGCGCCGCAGCAGCTGCTGAAAAGCGCATAATGTTGGAGGGGTTGGCTAACGAATTTGAAGGGTCAGTGCAGCAAATTGTGAAAGATGTTGTGGGTATGACCTTGAGTATGAAGTTGACTGCGACAGAGCTTCAAAATCAAGCAAAGTCTGGCATAAACAGTGCGGAACAAATTTCTGTTGCTACTGAAGAGGCCTCAGAAAATGTAGAGTCCGTTTCTGGCGCTGCGACAGAGCTTTCGGGCTCAACATCAGAAATAGCGCAGCAGATTGATCAGACAAATAAACTAACCGCTGAAGCTGTAGCACAGGCAGCTACGATCAAGGATCAGATCGGATTATTGTCTGAAAGAGCGCAAGAAATTGGTTCTGTTGTTGCGCTCATTACTGAAATTGCAGAACAGACAAATTTATTGGCATTGAATGCCACGATTGAAGCCGCACGCGCGGGCGACTTGGGCAAAGGATTTGCCGTTGTGGCCTCTGAAGTAAAAAGCCTTGCTGGCCAGTCAGCGCAGGCCGCTGACGGTATCCATTCGCGTATTGGCGCTGTACAAGACGCCACGAACAGTACCGTAAAGGAAATGAACGGGATCAGTGAAGTGATTGCAAGCATCAACAAGGGTGCTAGGGCAATCGCAACTGCGGTGGAAGAGCAGGATGCAGCAACGCGAGAAATTGCTCAGTCGGTTCGTCACGCATCTGGCGGAACAAAAGCGGCTGCAGACAATGCAAGATCGGTTGAAAGCGAAGCCCGCGCTTCCGAGCAGGCGACGATGACTATGCTGGTGACGACAGAGCAGCTTCAGGCATTGGCCGAAACGTTGAGAGGGCGGACTGACGCATTCCTTGAACAAGTACGGTCCAGTAGTTAGGCCATAGTGAACTGCTCGCGTTTGGTCTTGAATGTTTGTTCAGCTGATTACGTTTGAAAAAAGTTCATCGTATGCCTCAACCATTTTTGTAAGCCCGTAGTCTTCTTTGGCTTTTGACTGGTTGGCTGCGCCAATCCTGTTTGCAACATCAGGGGTTTTCATCAAATCAAGCAAACTGCTTTTCAGCGTTTGTGCGTCTTTACCTGCAATATATGGCCTGTTCTGTTCCGATACCATAAAAGCCACATCGCCAACATTTGTACTGGCTATGGGCAGGCCGCAGGCCATTGCCTCAATCACCGTGAGCGGCATTTGTTCACTATCTGACGAGAGCGCAAAAATATCAAAAACCGGGTATATATGCTCCGGGCTTGGCAAGTTGCCAGTGAAGATTACGCTGCCTTTGCGGCAAACACGATCAGCCAGCATTGTTAGGGCTGACATACCAATGCCTTCCCCAACAATGACCAACTGGCTGTCGGGGTGGATGTCCTCAATAGTGCTAAAGGCCTCTATCAATCGACCAACATTTTTCTCAGGCCGTAGTCCTGCGACAGTCCCAATTATTTTTTTCTCCGGATCAATGCCGAGGGACTTGACAAAACCCAGGTTTGCGGGGCAAATAAAACGATCAATATCAATACCATTTGGGATGAAACGCAGTTTGTCATCAGAAATACCCCAATATTCCTCAGCGTGCTTTTCAAGCGACATAGACGGTACAACTACGTATCTGCATGCGGGGTAAGTAAACCGCCTTAGTCGCTGTCGTGCGGGCTGTTCTTCGGGTATTTCATCAGATGTGAAACCATCCTGTATGTGGATCGTGGGGCAAAAAGAGAAAAATCTGTTGGCCAGCGCCCATTCAATGGCTCCCCAATTGTAGGTAATCAGAAGGTCTGGCTGTTCCTTTTTGAGTAAGCGGCGGCAGGCAAAAATGGCCTTTACCGTATTGCCTTTTTCAACCAGTATCTTGCCGTTGCCTATGGGGTTCATTTCTTCCATCAGCTGCAATGCGGCATAATTACCGTCCATAGCATAGACGCTGTGGTTATGGCCTGCTTGCGTTTTTGCCATATACTCGACAAAACGCCGCTGGGTTCCGCCAATCTCAAGAGACGAAAAAACATGCACTATTTTTTTCATATTTTCGCGCATAGAATAAAGACCCTTGCGATTTTGTGGAGGGAAGCTGGCGGTTTTCGGTCTTTATGGGTATGCCAGCTTCATAGGCAGTCAATCCAATTTCCACTTTTAAAGACCTCCATAAATTATGCAAGCCTCATACCTTGATGGGACCAAGGGCCTAATGGCTCATGAAAATAGGCAAATCGCTGTGGGTTACTAAATGGCGTGTGACACCACCCAAAATCATTTCACGCCAGCGACTATGAGAATAGGCTCCAATCATTATCATATCAGCACCGATGTCTCTGGTTGCATCAAGGATTTGGCTGCCGATTGAAGCTTCACTTTTTTGCAACAAAACTATGTCGCTGGAAACACCGTGATCGTGCAAATAGTCAGATAGATTTTCAAGAGTGGGTCGATCTGGGTCAGAGTCGCCAACTTGTAAAAGTGTTACTTTTTCGGCCCCCCACAACAGCGGTAGCCCTGCGCCAACAGCACGTGCGCCTTCTGCACGGCCATTCCATGCGACCAAAATATGTCTGCCAGGGACTTCCGCACTGGTCCTCGGCACCATAAGCACAGGCCGACCCGAGCGATACACCAAATCCTGGAAAATATCCTGACTGTCGGCATTGTCCAACGTAGGCTTTATGCACAAAGCAACATCGGCCGTTCGGGCACGTCGTCCGACAATATCTGATATTTGTCCCGCGACTACGCTCCAGCGAGCGTTGGCACCGTCAGGTTTTTGGCTGGGTGCCGCCACGGTAAGCCCCGCTTGCTCAACCTCTCTGGAAAAGCGTTTGGCGGCCAGTTTGGCTTGCGCCATGCCTTCAGTATCAGCGGCATCACACAGGTTCTGGATCATATCGGCGGTTAGGCCTTCGCCCATAAAGGGGACAGCTGAACGCGGGTCCAGCCGTATGAACAGGCCGTTCAGGGTTGATCGGAACTGGAAGGCCAGCAGGGCGGCGACGCGGGTAAGATTATCGTCCTCTATCTGCGCCGTGAGAGGTAACAGGATGGATTTCAATCTTTCCTCCTATGGAACAAAGGTCAAGAGACACCACAAGGTTAACAGGATGAACATAAACTATTTGGGCTGTTTCGGAAAGTTTCTTTGACAAGCCTGAAAGTAGGACCCAATGTTTTGGTTCATCAAAGGTTCAGCGGTGAAGTGAGAAAATTAAGGTCATGATCCGGGTTTTGCGAAATATAGTGTTTTTAGTCTTAGTACTTCTGTTTAGCGTAGCGACGCCGCTGGGAAAAGGTGCGGCGGCGCTGGTTGTATCACGTGATGAACACGATGATGCGCTTGGGGCAATCAAGCGCGGCGAAATTATGTCTTATTCGCAAATCAAACGGTCAGTAGAAAGCCGTTTGGGCGGGCGCGTTGTGGACTTGAAACTCAGGAGAACCAATCAGGGTTGGCAATATTTTCTTCGGGTCAGCCGAAAAGATGGCCGGGTGGTGGCGGCCGTGGTGGATGCAAAAACGGCGAGAATTTTAAGTACACGTTGATAAAATGAATTGAGGGGGAGCATACGCCATGCGTGTTTTGGTGGTTGAAGATGACGAAATCCTTGCAGAGCAAATCCAGCAAAGCCTGCTTGAGGCAGGTTATGCGGTGGACATGTCAAACGATGGAGAGGACGGCCATTTCCTTGGGGGCACAGAACCCTATGATGCCGTGATCCTGGATTTAGGCTTACCCGTTTTGGACGGAGGCAGCGTCCTCAAAAAATGGCGGGCTGCAGGCAAAAAAATGCCCGTCCTTGTTCTGACCGCCCGCGACAGCTGGACTGACAAGGTGGAAGGCTTGGATGCAGGTGCAGACGATTACCTGACCAAACCCTTTATCGTAGAGGAATTGTTGGCGCGTCTGAGAGCCCTTATCCGGCGGGCAGCAGGTCAGTCGAGCCCGCAACTTGAGTGTGGACCAGTTTTGCTGGATACCCGCAACGGGCGTGTAACGGTTTCCGGAAGGGCGGTAAAGCTCACCGCACAGGAATTTAAGCTGCTTTCCTACCTGATGCACCATGCGGGCAAAGTTATCTCGCGCACTGAGCTTACCGAACATATTTATGATCAGGATTTTGACAGGGATTCTAATACGATCGAGGTGTTTGTTAACCGTATCCGCAAAAAACTGGATACCAGCATCATTCAAACAGTACGCGGTTTGGGTTACAGGCTGGAATGGGACGAGGGGGCTGTGTGAAGGCCGAACTTCGGCATTTTTTTGGCACACTGACCGGGCGGCTTGTAAAGTCGGCGGCCTTGTGGTCTTTGGCTGCGCTGGCGATCGGCGGGCTTGTATTGTCGCTGGTTTTCAAAAGCTATGTTCTAAATGATGTGGATAAGCGCTTGAGCATGTTGATTGATAGCATGGTGGGGGTAAGTGAAATTTCGCCTGAAGGGGTGTTGCGTTTTAGCAGACCATTATCTGACCAACGTTTTATGACGCCGGAATCTGGGCAATATTGGCAAATTAACGAAGACGGGCAAGACCCGTTCCGGTCTCGTTCTCTCTGGGACTATGAGCTGGCACCGGATGTGAAACATCGTTCATTTTCCCTGCAATATTATGAAGCTGCAGGCCCCGCTGGCCAGAGTTTGCGGGTGGCGGAACGCGATATTATCCTCCCTCAGTCTGACAGGCTGTTTCATTTTCAGGTTGGCACCGATATGGCCGAGGTAGAGGCCGCGATCGCTGAATTTAACTGGCTATTGATCAGTGCATTGGGTTTAATTATGGCCACTGTGACAACGGCGCTGGTCTTGCAGGTTAGTTATGGGCTCAGGCCTCTCAGGCGGCTGGGACGGAGCCTGACAGAGATCAGGGCGGGCAAAGAAAACCGCATCAAAGGCGATTGGCCACAAGACCTGCAGCCGTTGGCTCAGGAGATTAACGCCTTGATCGAACAGAATGAAAAGCTGGTTGAAAGGGCGCGCACCCATGTTGGTAATTTGGCGCACGCCCTGAAGACACCGCTCGCTGTTATTCAAAATGAAGTGGACGGGGCCAGTGACGAGGCCTCGAAACGGATATACAGCCAGAGCAGGTTGATCCACGAGCATGTGGATCATCATTTAAAGCGTGCGCGTGTCGCGGGCGGTGGCTCTGGTGCGGGGCTGGCCATCAAGGACAGACTGGAAAAACTTATCAAGGCAGTGGCTGTAACCACTCAGGAAAAAGGCATCGACTATCAGTTGAACTGCGAGGAAAGCATAAGATTTGATGGCGAGAAGGAAGACTTCGACGAGGTACTGGGCAACCTGATTGATAATGCAGGAAAGTGGGCGGAAAGCAAAGTCAGTATAACCGCCGCAAAAATAGCCAAAAGCCCACGGCGGAGCTTCATGGAAATCCGGGTAGAGGATGACGGGCCGGGCGTTGGGGACGAGGATATTGATACATTGTTTGAGCGCGGGAGGCGGCTTGATGAACGTGTGCCGGGGACCGGGCTCGGGCTGGCGATTGTTCGCGATATTGTGGAAATGTACGGCGGGCAGGCGCGGCTTGAAAGTGTGCAGCCTCACGGGTTAAGGGCCGTACTCAAATTGCCCTCTAAATAGCTAAGTTTTTGTTCTAAATATATAAATGGCTTGCAGAAATGTGAGCCATCCGCCCAGTAATGCAAGCCCGCCAAGCGGAGTTACCCAGTGATAGACACCGAGGCTGCCAGGCCCCATGACAGCACGCCAATAAAGGCTTCCTGAAAAACAGGCCATACCAACGATGAAAAACATGGCTGTACGCCCGATCCAGCGTGTGGTTGTTTGGTGTGCAAATATGTGTGCAGACCCTGCGCAGATTATGAGCATAAGTGTGTAAAAAAGGTGAAAATCATTCGCCTTTTCATACAAGGACACGCTGTGGTTATCCATAGGGAAAAAATGCGCACCCATAGCGGCAAGTCCTGTGGCCAGAAAGCCATTTATTCCGGCAATGATCATAAGGGTTGTTGGTTTCATAGTGATCTTTTTATTTAGAATACAGCAACAGCATACAGCCCGCCCCGATCACCCAATAAACGGGTTTCTCGTATAAAACCGCACGGAGCGATAGACCAGCGTAGACTTCGGTAAACAATCATTTACTCACTCGCTTAAGCCGATACAAGGTCCGAGAGGATCATGCCAGCACATTTTTCTGCGATCATAATTGTTGGCGCGTTGGTATTACCGCCGATCAGGCGCGGCATGATGGACGCATCCGCAACCCGCAGGCCTTCCGTGCCGATGACTTTGAGGCTGGGGTCAACAACGCTGTTCACATTATCAACTGGCCCCATGGAACAGGTAGCAACCGGGTGATAAATGGTTTCTGCCTTATCGCGGATCAATGCGTCTGTTGCTTCGTCATCATCAATGTCAATGTTGTTCCAAGGCGCTTTTTCCTCGCTGATAAATTCAGTAAGCCCGGGCTGTCGGTACATGCGCCGAACCAGCTTAGTACCTTCTCTGAGAACCCTCAGGTCTTCTGCCTGATCTAGGTAACAGGGATCAATGCGTGCTGGTTCCAGCGGATTGTCTGAGGCAAGGCTGACCGACCCCCTGCTGTGGGGCCGCAATTGGCAAATATGAATACCCATGCCGTGCTCATGCGGGTCGACAAAGGCGTGTGGTTCATCAGCCATTGCCAGCATGATATGGAGCTGAATATCAGGGCGTTCCAGTGCTTCGTCTGTTTTCAGGAAAGCCCCGACCGGCGTCACACTATCTGACAGAACCCCTGGCCGTTTGAAGAACCATTTGGCCATCTCAATCAGGCCCCTGTCCGGGCGTTTATACCGGAGCATGGAAATCGGGTCTTTCAGGTGCGCGCTTACAAGCATATCCAGGTGGTCTTGCATGTTTTTGCCGACGCCCATCAGTTCGTGGCTTACAGGCAGGCCAACGGCTTGAATGTCAGCAGGGTCACCAATGCCTGAAAGCTGCAATATCTGCGGGCTGTTGATTGCCCCGCCACAGAGGATAACCTCGCGCCCGGCATTCCAGGTTTCTGTTTTGCCGCCGCGTATGATTTTGACCCCGGTGGCTTTTTTGCCGCGCATGCAAATGTGGCTCACTTGGGCATCTGTCAGCACAGTCAGGTTTTCGCGCCCTTTGGCGGCTTTCAGGTATGTGCGTGCGGTGCTTTGGCGCCGTCCGTTTTTGATCGACTGGTCGTACCAACCCGCCCCTTCCTGCTGGGCTCCGTTAAAATCATCAGTGAAGGGCAAGCCAAGTTCTTTTGCTGCACTGAGAAAACCATTATTGATCGCCTGTTTGGATGTGCTTCGTTCCACAAGCAAAGGGCCTTCTGTACCGTGGAATTCATCTGCATCCCTGCTGCTGCCTTCGGCTTTTTTAAAGTAAGGCAAAACATCCTCAAAAGCCCAGCCAGTGCAGCCTAATTGTGCCCATTCGTCATAATCACGCTGGTGGCCCCGGACATACAGCATGGCGTTGATCGAAGACGACCCGCCCAATAGTTTGCCGCGTGGCCAGAAAAGCTTTCGGTTGTTAAGGTTCTTTTGTTCCTCGGTCCAATAATTCCAGTTTAAGGGGTTGGGCTTGACCAGCTCTGCGAGCATGCCAGGCATGGCAACCTTGAGCCTATTGTCCTTCCCGCCTGCCTCCAGCAACAAAACGCTGACTTTGCTGTTTTCGCTCAGGCGGGAAGCTATTGTACAGCCAGCCGACCCGGCGCCAACGATGATATAGTCAAAGGTTTTGCCGGTCATATCAGTTTTTCGCTTCCGTCGGATCCAGAGCTTTTAATGTTACCGGCAAGCCGTCAAGGGGCTTGATAAGGGGGACAATCTGAAATTCAGTTTCATACCCTTGTGGCAGCACAATGTCATAGTGAGGCAGTAGGTGGGTCAATATGACCTTCGCCTGCATATAGGCAAAATGAAGCCCAACACACATATGCGCGCCGCCACCAAAGGGTATCCAGGCATACCGATGCCGGTCCTTTCCGCCCCCTTCCGGTGAAAAGCGCATCGGATCAAATTTTTCGGGGTCATTCCACAGGTCCTTGGACCGGTGCGTGGCCACTGTGCTGATGCCAACGATTGTCCCTTTGGGAATGCGGTGGCCACCAAATTCAACTTCGCGCACGGTTTGACGCGGCATGGCAGGTACTGGTGGGTTCATGCGCAGCGCTTCCTTGAAGGCATAGTCTGTCAGCACAAGCTTGTTTAAAAGTTCATAAGGCAAACGGCCATCATTCAGGCCAAGCTCGCTAATTTCAGTGCGCAGTCTGGTTTGCCAATCGCGGTTGCGGCCAAGTTCATATACCAGCGTTGTTACCGAGCTGGTGATAGTATCGTGGGCAGCCATCCACAGGAAAATCATATGGTCGATGATTTCCTGGTTGGTGAACTTATTGCCGTCTTCGTCTTCCGCCTGGCAAAGCCGTGTGAAAATGTCAGTTCCCTCGGTTTTGCGTCGTTCGGGGATTAGGGCATTCAGAAATTCGACCATGAATTTCCGGCCTTTGATACCCTTTTTCATTAAAGTGCCGGGAAGCGGTACACGAACAATGCCCATTGAAGCCGAGACCATGTCAGTCAGGGCTTTGTTGATTTTTTTGCTGTCAGGACCGGGCTCAAGCCCCAGGAAAACAGTTGTTGCCATATCCAGGGACAATTTTTTGATGGCCGGATAAAAATTGAATTTACCTTCATCCCCCCAGGCTTTGATGCGTGCGGGCATCTCGTCATTTAACCGGTCCAGATACCCTTTCATCGGGCCAGTTTTAAAAGCTGCGGCCATAATATGGCGGTGGGCTTTATGTTCGTCGAAATCAAGGAGCATCAGACCGCGAGGAAACAAGCGTCCGATGTAAGGTGCCCAGCCATTTTCGCTTGAGAAATTCCGGTCTTTGTCCATCAGGACAAACTCGTTGCCCTCGGCGCTCATCAGGCTCACATTATCGCGAAAAAAAGTACGGCTCCGGTAAACAGGTCCGTATTTTTCTTTCATTTTTTTACCAAAACCTTCGGGGTCTTTAATCAACTGAAGCGTATTGCCGATAATGGGCCAACCCCGTTCGCCGGGAATGTCCATAACGTGTGCAGGGCTTTGCTTGGTCTTTGTGTGCGATGTGACGGCCATATGTCCCCCGGCGGTAAGTTTGCTTAGGAAATGACTATAGGTCACGTCGCGCAGCTGTCAAACGCCCGAAGCGACTTTATTGACTTTATTGTCAATAGCCCCGAACCCACCACCGCCGGGTGTCTCAATGGTAATCGTATCACCAGAACCTACCGCCGTATGGTCTGAAGCTGCGAGCTTTTGTACGATGCCGTCGGTGTGCAGCACATAAGTTTGGCCCACGTGTCCGCTTTGACCACCGTTCAGGCCCGGTGGGCCACTGGTTCTGTGGCTGGACAGGATTGCTGCGTGCATAGGCTCAAGGAAGCGGATGGTGCGCACTGCGCCGTTGCCGCCCCTATATAGACCATTGCCGCCACTCCCACGGCGTACTGAAAAGTCTTCCAGCAAAACAGGATAACGCCATTCCAGCACTTCCGGGTCGGTCAGGCGGCTGTTGGTCATGTGGGACTGAATAACATCAGTGCCGTCAAAACCCGGCCCAGCCCCGGTGCCGCCAGCGATGGTTTCATAATATTGGGTATGCTTGTTGCCGAATGTCAGATTATTCATTGTACCTTGCGATGCGGCGAGACTGTCGGTTGCCAGAAACAGGGCATTGGTGACAGCTTGACTGGTCTCCACATTGCCAGCAACCACAGCGGCAGGCGCTGCGGGGTTGAGCATGGAACCGGCTGGCACGATCAACCGAATGGGTTTCATGCAGCCGGCGTTTAAGGGAATGTCACATTGGGTCAGGGTTCTAAACACATAGAGAACGGCGGCTTTGGTCACTGCCAGCGGCGCATTAAAGTTGTTTTCAAGGGCTGCGCTGGTGCCGGTGAAATCCACTGTGATGCTACGGTTCTTTCTGTTAACGGTGACCTTCACCACAATCTTTCCGCCGCAATCCATCGGGTAGCTGAAGGCCCCGTCCTCCAGACGGTCAATCAGCTGACGCACGGCTTCTTCTGCGTTATCCTGAACATGGCCCATATAAGCCCGTACAACATCGGCACCGAAACTTGTCACCAGTTGCACCACCTGTTTGCTGCCGCGCATATTGGCGGCAACCTGAGCTTTTAGGTCAGCGATATTCTGGTCCGGGTTGCGGGCAGGGTAGGGGCCACTGGCCAGTGCGCGGCGCAATGGTTTTTCGTTGAAACTGCCTTCGCGCACCAAATGAAAATCGGCAAAGCGAATGCCTTCTTCATCAATGGTTTTGGAATGCGGCGGCATTGAGCCGGGGCTGATGCCGCCGATATCAGCGTGGTGGGCACGGGACGCAACATAAAAAGAAGGCCGATCCTCTGAGGCCATAAAAACGGGAGAGATAACGGTAATATCGGGTAAGTGGGTGCCGCCAGCATAGGGGTCATTGGTCATATAAACGTCGCCAGGACGCATCGTCTCCCTGCGAGTAGCAAGGACGGCTGTTACGCATTCCCCCATGCTGCCCAGATGGACCGGCATGTGGGGTGCGTTGGCGATTAACTGGCCTTTCAGGTCAAAAACAGCGCAGGAAAAATCGAGCCGTTCCTTCACATTCACCGAGCGCGCTGTTTTGGCCAGCACGCCGCCCATCTCTTCAGCGACCGACATAAAAAGATTATTGAAGACTTCCAGTAAAACCGGGTCAGGTTTATTGGCCAGATGGTACTGGCGCGCCCTGTTTTCCTGACGTCTGAGGTCAAGTGTGTCATCTGGCAGCAAACATGCCTGCCAGCCGGGTTCGACGACTATGGTGCCGCCGTTTTCAAGGATAATGGCGGGGCCATCAATGGGGTGCTCCGGGGTCAGAGTGTGTTTGTCATAAACGGGTGCAGCCACTTGTTGACCCGCTGAAAACATCATCTGGGTTTCGCGTGCTTTTTTGGTTGTACCCGCCGCACGTAAAGTGAAGGTATTTCCCGGGCCGCCCCCAGTGGTTTCTACTGCGGTGGACTGTACAAGTACCTTTGCTTCAGGGTCAGTGAAGCCAAAATGTTGTTGATGCTGCAGGGCAAAGTCTTTTTCCATCGATGCGAACTCACCGTAAGGGACTGCAAGCGTGGTATCGCTGCCGAGATACTTCATGTGGGCAATGATTTTGATGGACTGTGCATTTAAGGGAATACCCTGAAGCGCCAGCTGCTTCTGTGCATCTGCTGTTAAGTCTGCGACGGTTTTTGCCAGAGCTGCTGTCTCGCCGGCCCCATACTCGCAGGCTTTATCCTTGATCACACTCTGTTTCGCAAGTCCAATGCCCAGTGCGGACAAGACACCGGAAAACGGTGGCACGATCACTCGTTCAATGCCCAGTGCCTCGGCTACAAAGCAGGCGTGCTGTCCGCCTGCACCCCCAAATGATAATAATGCATGGTTTTTGATGTTATGCCCGCGTTCAACCGATACGCGCTTGATCGCACGGGCCATATGTTCAACAGCCACCGCAATGAAACCTTCCGCGATGGTTTCAGGCGCAGGACATATACCGGTTTCTGCCTGAATAGCCTGTGCGATGGTGGCTATGCTACGTGATGCGGCTTTGGCATCAAGCGGCTGATCACCGTTTGGGCCAAAAACGGACGGGAACAAATGTGGTTGCAATTTACCCAGCAGCAAATTGCAGTCTGTGACGGTTAGTGGTCCCCCGCGCCCGTAACAGGCGGGGCCTGGGTCTGCTCCGGCAGATGCGGGGCCAACAAGGTAACGACCTTGCGAGAAGCTGCAAATAGAACCCCCGCCTGCGGCCACTGTGTGGATATCCATCATGGGTACGGTCAAGCGTACCCCGGCGACTACGGTATCGAGCACCCGTTCATAGTGGCCTGCATAGCGACTGACATCGGTTGAAGTGCCGCCCATATCAAAGCCGATAATTTGCGCCGCATTTGCGCGCGTGGCGGCCTCTGCTGCGCCGACGATCCCACCCGCCGGGCCGGATAAAACTGCATCTTTGCCTGCAAACGCACTGGCTTCGGCCAGCCCGCCATTTGATTGCATGAAATACAGGGGTGTATGCCCCACGGCGCTGCGGACTTCATCTACATAGCGACGCAAAACAGGGGACAAATAGGCATCCGCGACTGTTGTATCCCCGCGAGCGATAAACTTCATCAGCGGACTGACATCGTGACTGACCGATACTTGAGAGAAGCCAAGGGCATCCGCAATTTTGGCCAGAGCTTGTTCGTGCGCCGGGTAGTGGTATCCGTGCATTAAAACGATAGCGCAGCACCGGTGGCCCTGATCAAAGGCTGTCTTTAGCTGTTTCTCTGCGGCGGCAAGGTCCAGCGGTGTGTCCAGCGTGCCGTCAGCGCGCACACGTTCGTTGATTTCGATTACATCACTATAGAGAGGTTCTGGCCGTGAGGGTTTCAGTGTAAACAGGTCATCCCGGTGCTGCTGACCGATCAGTAAAGCGTCCCTGAAACCTTTGGTGACGACCAGAAGCGTTCGTTCTCCAGCACGTTCAAGCAGTGCGTTGGTGGCGACCGTTGTGCCCATTTTGATGGCCTCAACGGCTTTAGCGGGGAAAGGGGCCCCTTCAGGCACGGCCATAATATCGCGGACGGCAAAAACGGCGGCGTCTCTGTAACGCTCGGTGTGTGAAGACAGATATTTATGGCTGGACAGTGTGCCGTCAGGATGGCGCGCCACAATATCTGTGAACGTCCCACCACGGTCGATCCAGAATTGCCATTTTTGCTGTGAAGTCATGGGATTTAAGGCTCATTTGATGAAGCAGGGCAGAGGTATGACTATCCCAGCAGTCGGTTCTTGAATCAAGTCTGGATAAAGCAGTGTTTTCCCCAGTGTTTTCCCTAGTGTTCCCCCCCCAGTGTTTTCTCCTGTGTTTTGATACGGGGCCAACTGCGGCGTGCTGGAGCTGTAATTTAGAATTGATAATATTATCAACAATGGCTTTACATTTTAATGAAGGAGATTAAATTCATAGCCATCCCCCGCCTCTGAGGAGACTGCCTGTGTCAACACCAACACATTCACCTAAAGTTGCCATCATCGGTGCGGGTATCTCGGGCATGTGTATGGCGATCAAGCTCAAGGAAGCGGGGCTGACATCTTTCACGCTTTATGAGAAAGCGGATAATGTAGGCGGCACCTGGCGGGACAATACATACCCTGGTGTGGCTTGTGATGTGCCGTCGCACCTGTATAGCTATTCGTTTGAGCCGAACCCTGGCTGGTCGAAGGCCTATTCGCCGGGCGGTGAAATTCAGGGCTACTGTGAACATGTTGCCGAAAAATACGGGCTGCTTGACCAAACCGAATTTGGTTGCGAGCTAACTGCATCGGCCTACCGTGATGGTGGCTGGGACTTGGAGTTTGCAGGCGGTCGCAAAGAACGCGCGGATTTTCTCGTGAGCTGTATTGGTGGTTTGCATGTGCCAAGTTTCCCCGATTTTGAAGGACATGCAGACTTTAAGGGCGCAAGCTTTCATTCAGCCCAGTGGGACCATAGCCAGAGTTTGGCGGGCAAGCGGGTGGCGATTGTGGGTTCGGCGGCTAGTGCACTCCAGATTGTGCCAGAAATTGTCGGCAAAGTGGCGTCGCTTGATATGTATCAGCGTACACCCAACTGGGTGATGCCGCGTGTGGACGCTGCATACAGCGATACCCGGAAAGGGCTTTTCAAGCGTTTTCCCTTGTTGGCGAAACTACACCGGTTGATGATTTATCTGACGTATGAAAGCCGGATTGGGTTGTTTCGGGGCTCAAAAATTCTCACCCGGTGGGCGAGGAATATGGCGATGAAGCACTTGGCAGATCAGGTGAAGGACCCGGCTTTGCGTGCGAAATTAACACCTGATTATCCGCTGGGGTGTAAACGCATTTTGGCATCGAACAGTTTTTTTCCTGCACTACAGCAAGACCATGTTTCGGTCATCACCAAAGGCATCAACCGGATTGTACCTGAAGGCATAGAAACCGCTGACGGCACGGTGCGTCCTGCGGATATTATTGTCTATGCCACAGGCTTTAAACCATTCACCATGCTGGATGAGCAGGAAATAACGGGCAGGGACGGGCTTGCCATGCGTGACTATCTCAAGGACGGCATCCGTGCCCACCGGACAATCATGGTGCCTGGTTTTCTCAATTATTTCATGCTGATGGGCCCTAACAGCGGTTTGGGGCATAATTCAATCATTCTGATCATCGAAGCCCAGACGAAATATATTATCAAGTGCATCAAGGAAACACTGAAACGCGGTGCATCGGCCATTGATCCTCTTGAGGAAGCTAGCGAGGCTTTTAACCGGGATTTGCAGGAGCAGCTCAAAGACACCGTGTGGAACGGCCACTGCCAAAGCTGGTATCAGGATGAAAACGGGCGCATTTTTACGCTGTGGCCCAAGGGCACAATCAATTTCAGGCGCAGCATAAAAACGTTGGATAACAAAGAGTATCAGTTTGAGGTCTGAGCAACAGAGCCAAACCCAACGGGGCACTTATAGACGCATGTGATTTTACCTTGCTCCAATAGGCGGAGAGAAGCCCATAGCTTTGCCCGCTCTGCTCTTTTGAAGGCCCAGCCTTTTAGCCGCATCGGCGACGATGCCAGCAATCCTAACGCTGATCGGGTGTGCCTTGGGCTGCTTGAGGATATGTGAGGATACCCGGAGATCCCTGGTGGTGCCGAAGGTGGCTAGGTTTTCTGAACCTAATTCGTCGCCACGATGGTCAATTCACAACGAAAGTCTGGCGCGTTATTTGTTTCATGTGCTTGATATACTGTTGCTGGCTCCATTCGTTTTTCTGTGTCAGTTGCTCCCAGTTTCTTACAGACAGCAACATCGACAACATATCTGTGGCCTCGTCGGGCGAAAAGCTGGAAGACAGATGCCCGTCCCGGCTTAGAGCATGGATTGCCGCAGCACATCCGTGGCGAACTGCATTCATGCGGTCTTGCCAGGCCGCTGAAGCTGCTTCGTCTGCGTCGCCCATAGCCCAGAAGGCTTTGGCTATGCCGTATATTTCGGGCATGTAATTGCCCCAGCTTTCGACATAGGCATCTAGTCGGAGATTGCCGGATTTTGCTGCACGGCTGGGTGCCAGTCGGCTTTCAACATCGTTAACCTCGTCGATATAACGCGCTGTCTCTATCAGTAACGTAGCGCGTGTATCAAAGTGCAAATATACCGCCTGGCGGGAAATGCCTGCGCCTTTGGCAATATCCGATATTCGCACATTTTGCCCCTGACCTGCTTCCAAAAGCTTTCGGGCCGTTTGCAAAATTCGTTCTCGTGTATCAGCGGTAGATCTTGACATGATGTAAAGTACTTCCTATTTGCAACAATGTCAATTGACATAATGTCAAGCAAATCAACAATAAAACAAACAGCGAGAGGAATATCATGAGCCAATTTAAAGAAAAAAAGCCCGTTCTTATTTTAGGAGGTACGGGCAAAACAGGCAGCCGTGTTGCTGCCCAACTTCAGGATCGTGGCCTTGCGGTGCGGGTTGCTTCACGGTCATCCGACGCTTATTTTGACTGGAACGATACCACCAGTTGGGCACCGGTGCTTGAGGGCGTCTCTGCGGTCTATATCACTTACCAGCCTGACCTGGCGGTGCCCGGCGCAGTTGAGGCCGTTCGGTCTTTCACCGAATTGGCGCTGAAAGCCGGTGTCCGGCGTATTATATTGCTGTCTGGTCGCGGCGAAGAGGAAGCCCAGCGCGCCGAACAGGTATTGCAAGGCTCAGGGGCAGATTGGACAATCGTAAGGGCTAGCTGGTTTGCACAAAACTTCAGCGAGAGCTTCTTATATGACGCTGTACTCTCTGGCGACGTCGCTTTACCGCTGGGTGAAATAAAGGAACCTTTTGTCGATGCCGATGACATTGCAGATGTTGTTGTGGCAGCAATAACGGATGCGGCACATATCGGGCAGGAATACGAGCTGACAGGCCCCCGGTTAATTTCCTTCACGGATGTAATCGCAGAAATCGCTGAAGCAAGTGGCAGGCCCATAACATACAGGAAAATCCCGATTGAAGATTATGCTGCCTTTCTTGAAAAAAATGAGCTTCCGCCAGAGTATGTTTCGCTTGTCCTCTATCTTTTCACCACTGTCATGGATGGTCGTAACGAGTATCTTACAGATGGGGTAAAACGTGCCCTTGGTCGTGAGCCTCGGGATTTCACCGAGTATGTCCGGAAAACTGCCGCGACTGGGGTTTGGGGTTTGTGAACATGATGAATGCAACATTTGTTGTTCTGTTGTGGGTCTTGGCTGTGGGCTGCGGTTTGATGGGGGCATTATCGCAGCTCGCGCCACGGTACGGCATTTTAGCCATGCAGGCCATTAACACGACAATAGTAACTTCGGCTTTCATGCCTCTGCTTTTTACTCGAGCTTTATGCCTTAGTTCGTTTCGAGACCGTGCGAAGTGTTAGGAAGGCGAGCAATCCCAGCGGCCCAAAAAGAAAAGTAAGCGCCAAGCAAGGTATCACAAGCCAGAAACTTATCGAGTCTATGCGCGCGGTCCTGCATTGCCATGCGCCAATGAACAGGTCAAAGGCCAGAAAATGCACCCACCCCGCCAGCATTGCTTCCGGATAACTGAATAACGTCATCACGTCCGCAAGGCTACCAAAACCGCCACCGTCATTATTGTGTGATAGCGCAAGCAACGTGGCATATCCGACCGACAAAATGAGGGGAATGACATAGCCAGAAATGCGATTGGTCCAAGTCGGATAGAGCGGGGATACCAGCAAAATGAGCCACCCAATCATTGCCAGAATGCTCGCTGCCGAGAATGATGTTTCATAGTCCATTGTTTTTCCTCATTAAATTATCCAGCGGAATATTAGGCCGAACAGCTTGCATATGCAACTAACTTGGTTTATTAAAGGGATATGACCGATTTAGCTCTTCAATCAGTACTACGCCTATTGCAGTCTTCTCAACTCATCGAGGCGCGGCTCGCGGGTGAAATTTCGTCCGTTCATGGGCTTTCCGTGAATGAGATGTTTTTGCTCATGCAACTCGAAAACGCCCCTCTTCACAGACTGCCGCGTGTTGAACTTGCGAAACGTTTAAATACGAGCGCATCAACGGTCACCAGAATGACAGCGCCTATGGAGAAGCTGGGACTTGTTTCAAGGCGATCTGATGAACGTGACGCGCGATTGGCATTTGTTGTTTTGACAAAAGCTGGGGCTACGAGAGTAAACGAAGCCCGCGCAACATTTGCTAAACAAGCGGCCTATGTCTTTCGGGACCGATGGGAAGTTGACGAGATTGAACAGTTGTCAGCGTTTCTTGGGCGGCTGGTCGCCGGCTCTCCTGGAGATCTCACCTAAAAACTGCTTTCAGGTAAGCTATTGCTTCCACCACATATCCAAAATTCTGGGTATTTGGTGACAAAGCCGTTTTTGTCGGTTGTGAGATGAGATCGCAATTTGTGTGCAGGTGACCCGTATGCGCTCAAGGCCTTCTGAGGCGGTTTCAGACTCTGAGTAGTTTCCAGTTTACGGGGCAGTCTCCAGTCTACTGAGCAATTCATTGTAACGTGTACGCATGTCGGTTTGCATGCCTGAGCAAAACCTAGCCTGGCCAAAATCAGTAAGCAAAGCATCAAAAAGGCCACGTCGCCGGCCAATTTCATACATGAGAACCGTCGTCGAGATATCGCCGATCAGCTCCATACGCTGTTCAACGGTCTGTTTTTGGGCCATTCTGCCGAGCCGGGGTGCGATGGTACTGTTCCCTGCCATCATAGCGATTTTGAAACTGACATCGGCAGCAATCTGGTTCAGGTCACGGTTTGTGAGCGTATCATCGGCACAGATCAAGTTGAACGCCATCACCTGAGAGGCATCCTCCAATAGGCGCACGGCATCAGCGTCGCCTGCATTTTTGATATATTCAATATGCTCGGCTGCAAGGGTTCTGCTGGTTTGTGCCCGGCGCAACATATGCTGCATGGATTTTAAAATCTGTTCCTGCTCGGCGCTGGTGGGGGTGTTTTTATCAAGCCCTGACTGAGGTTGAGCCTCCGGTGAAGCCTCTTGTGTCTGGGCGTGCGCAGAGAAAATAAATACGGTGGATACTGCAAGTATGAGTAACTTTGAACAATGGAAAATCGGTTTCATGACCAGCCTGGATTTGATTTTGACAGACTTATTGTTTACCACCCTTTTTAAGCATGGGTAGCCCTGAATTTTATCTGGCGGCCTGTCAGCGAAGCACGAGGAGCCACCAGTGCCAGAAATATATGTGGACGGGGATGCCTGTCCCGTTAAGGAAGAGATACTGAAAGTAGCCTACAGGCACGATTTGGTTGTGCATCTGGTGAGCAACCAGTGGCTGCGTATCCCGGTTGGGCCGGGTATTAATAAAGTGGTGGTTGGTGACGGTTTTGATGCTGCCGATGACTGGATCGCTGAACGAGCCGGGAAAAGCGATATTTGCATAACCGGAGATATTCAGCTGGCTGCCCGGTGCCTGGAAAATGGGTCTGTTGTTTTGGGGGCGACAGGCAAGGCTTTTACCAGCGATAACATCGGCATGGCGCTGGCGATGCGGGAACTGAAATCACAGCTTCGGGATATGGGCGAGGACCGTGGTTTTAATGCCAAATTTACCAACAAGGATCGCTCAAGTTTTTTGAATGAACTTGAGGCCAGTGTGCAGAAACTGATGCGCGAGGCGAAATAACCTTCGGTTCGCGCAACTCCCTAGTCCCAGAGGCCCGACCCTAGGCCTTGATGTCGATTTTCACACCCTTGCCATCACCAGCATTCCCAGAGATATCAAGTTTGACCTTGCTCTCGGGCACTGAGTTAAGATCCAGTTTGACCTTGGACGCACCGTCACTTGCCTGTTTGGCATAATTGCCAGGTTGAAACTGTATATTTGCACCGGATGATACGCTGGCAACCATAGGGGCCTCACTGATAGGAAGGGTTAATCAAAGACTGTAAATCCCTTATAGCTGAACATACGAATGAAGGGAATGAACGCCTAAAATTTTAGGAAAATTTGGGGTGCCTACACACCGTTGTATTTTCTCGTTAACCTGCGTTTGGGCATGATTTTCAACGCCGAGTTAGTAGCAAAAAGAAGAGTGGGGTTTTCCAATGCGAACAACCTGTATTGATACGGAAAAACCGATATGGATTATACTTGCTGGTTATTGTCAGCGCATATTGTTTCTAGAATAAGGCTACTGCTATCATGCCCATGCCGACAACGCTAATAGCCCAGAAAACAGGGCGAATCTTACCCATGCCCATCAAATAGACCAGCGCATGTGCCACACGTGCATAAAAGAATATCTGGGCACCCAAAACTGTTTTTTCGTCGCTAACGCCTGCGGTGTGAGCCACTAGAACAAGGGCAGTAAACATAAGCATGTTTTCCTGCATATTTTGGCTAAGACGGCTTGCGCGTTTATTAAAGTTTGAGGGGGTTGGCATATTGTCACGCGGACCACTTTGGAGCGCTGCGCCGTTCCTGCGTACGGCTTCATATGCTGGTATCATGATCAGTATGAAGGTTAAAATTATGCTCCAGAGAAGCATAGTAAGTTCCGTCGTCATGAGTGGTCTCCCGCTGCCAGGGTTAGGCTCGAGTTATTTGAATGCCTTGTATCTACGTTATTTGCAGAACAGCAACAAGGGTGTCCTAGTTTTCGGGCAACCAGTTGGCGAGAAAGTTTACGCTGTTGTCGCCCATAACCTTGCGAATATCTGCTTCAACCACACCAAGAGTTACCAGCGCTTGGGTTATTTGCGGCAAGGCGTCAGCGGCGATCATCTCTACACTGCCGTCCCAGTCAGATCCAAGCGCGATATGGTCGCTGCCGACCAGATCAATGCCGTATTTGATCGCACCTGCAATGCCTGCCGGCGTTGGGTCGCAGATGGCGTGTTGCCACATGCCTATGGCGATCAAACCGCCTTTGGCTGCGATCGCTTTCATTAAGGCATCATCAAAATTGCGTGCGGTATTACAGTGGCCTTTGAGCCCGGTATGCGAGACCACAACAGGCCTGTTGGTCAGTTCAAGTACTTCCCAGGCCATTTTTTCAGAGGCATGTGCTAAATCAATAATGATGTTTAATTCGTCCAGCCGCCCGACAACGGTACGGCCAAAGTCGGTTAGCCCGGCTTTTGAGCGTCCATGCAATGAGCCGCCGAGTTCATTGTCAAAAAAATGTGTGAGGGCGACCATACGAAAGCCTGCGCCATACATGCGGTCCAGATTTTCAAGCCTGCCTTCCAGCGGGTGTGCCCCTTCGGTGCCCAGCAATACCGCAAAACTATTGCTGGTATTGGCTTTATGCGCTGCGAGGTCAGTTTTTGACTTGATCCAGCGCATACGGCCTTCAGACCGGGTAATGATGTTGTCCAGCCGTTCAGCTTGATATAGGGCTCGTTCAAGAAGGCTTGTCCAGGTGCGGACCGGCCAGCCTTGCGCGATCGTCAACAAAGTGATGTCGTCACCTTTGTCGTCATTAATCTCTAAATTCAGACCTGGCGGTGCTTTGGTAACGGTGGTGAGCATCTGAAAGGAACTCCCGCCTTCTTTCAGGCGGGGCAGGTCAACCTGGCCGTAACTTGAGCGCTTGAGGAAATCCCGGTCCCACAGCAGCGTATCGGCATGCCAATCCATGATGATGAGCGAATTATGGAGCGCTAGTGTCTCTGCCGAAATCGGCTGGGGAGTGAAGGCGAACTGCTTGTTCAAGGTTTTGTCGACCATTGGCGGCACAATAAGGCGGAAGGCTGCATAGCCGAGAACCAGCACAGCAATGGCAATATACAGGATTTTCTTTGTGCGTGGTGCCATGACTTCCCCCTATTTTAAGCCTTATGTGGCCGTACCTTGTAGCCTTAATTATAGCGCGTGGAGCGCCAAGGGCAAGACAGGGTAGGAGAAACAGATAGGGGGGCAAAAAACAGCGGGAAGCACCTTGGGGGGCTTCACTTCCCGCTTAAGGTCAACGCAGTCTGGTAAAAAAAACTTGGGGTGTTTTAGATGCTGGATTTATCCGTGCGGGCAGTCTTTTCTGTGGTTTTGGCTTTTGATTGTTCAGCCTGCTTGGCCCAGCGCTGCTTTTCGAACTCATATTCCTGGGTCAATTCCATTTTGTTAAGTTCGATTTCATTGACACGGCGTGAGATTTCCGCTTTTTCGCTGTCTTCTGCGAAAGACAGCCTTTTTTGTAAGTGACGTATTTTGCTGTCCAGAGCCTGCATTTCCATAGCAAATTCTTGCATTGCGCCATTTTTATCTGAGGCCAGACTGTCGGTGATTTTTTCTAGAACTTTAGCCTTGGTTTCAAGGGTGATCCGGGCTGAAAGCTGTGCTGCTAGCATGGCTTCGTATGCGACATCATTTTGAAATTCACGGATTTCCTGCGCAATAGCGGCCTGTTCATGCCCTAATTCCATGGCCAGTTCTTTTTTTCTAAGTTCCAGCTGCTTAATTGCGCGGGATAACCCGACTTTCATATCCACATCTGCCTTGCCCAAGTCTCTCTGCAGGCGATTTAATTCGTGAGTGATTTCGCGCATGGCATGGGCAAATTCTTGATTCAGGTTTTGTAACATTTCAGCTTTTTCCCGTGCAAGCTCGCTTCTCTCGTGGTCCTGTTCTCGCCGGGCGTCATCCAGTGCGCGCTGATGGTCGCGGACGGCCCGCTGTTGATCGCGAAGTGCACGGTCCTGGTCACGTTGAATATCGCGGGCGGCGCGTTGCTGATCACGCATAGCTCGTTTTTGGTCACGTAGCACACGAGCTTGATCACGCTTGGCGCGAGCCTCATTTAAGTCTGTGGCGTTCTTGGATGAATGGCCAGCGTCGCTATAGTGTTGGTTGATATCTTTCATGGCTTTATCAAGGGCTGCCACGACTTTTTTATTGTCCTTTGGAATTTCACCGCGCATGTGGGTTAACGCCAACGATTTTTCAAAATCACTATCAATATCTGATGCGATTTCTATGGCGGCGAGCCAATTTTTCTCGTTAAGTTTTGCTTCGCTGATCAATGCACCAAGCATCAGGCGCTGTTCGAAGTCGCTATCCATTGTATCCGTTGCCGCCAGAACCTTACCAACGGCTTTGTCAGATGCACCAAACTGATCTGCAAAACTACTAAGCATCAAGCGTTTTTCAAAATCGCTATCCATATTGTGGACGGCCATATCGAAGATTTTTTCGACGTTTTTGTTGCTGAGTTTGGCGTCTGAAAGCGTAGCGGCCAACAAGAGGCGAAGCTCAAAATCGCTGTCTATATCTTCAGCAATTTCAATGATGACATCCGTGCTTTTGTCAGTGAGTTTTAGCTCAGATACATAAAAAGTAACCAACAGACGTTTTTCAAAATCACTGTCGAAGCTTTTGGCAATAGCCAGTACTTTAGGCAGGACTTTGTCGCTGACCTTTTCCTCGGTCAATAAAACAGACAAAGTAAGGCGTTTTTCAAAGTCACTATCAAACCCGGCTGTTATATCAATGACCTGGAGTATTTCCCTGTCTTTTAAAGTGGCCTGATCCATCAGCAGGGTCAGGTAAATGCGGCGGATATAGTCGCTGTCGAAGCGTTTAATTTCTTTAAGTACGCCTTTGACCTTGTCCTTTTTAAGGATACGTGTGACGCGCTCTTCTGCACCAAAGCCGCTGTCGATCAACATATGAATGGCACTTTTCAGCCACTTTTTACCGCCAGCATCAAGGTCTTGTTTTTTACCATCTTTCCAATATGTGTGTGTGTGTTTGCCGTCCTCGACTTCAAACTTGATGACACGCTTGATACCACCGTCTGTGGATTTGATATGCAGGAACCCGTCTTTGTCTTCAGTGATAATAAAATCGTCTGTATCATTGATGCGGAAGTCACCTTCCCAGTTCACCGAAATTTTACGGCCATCCCTTGACCAATGGATGTTGCCGCTGCTGTCGCTTTTATTTGCAGTGAAATGCCGATTGTGGGGATGCACAGCAGAGGCGACCGCATTTGCTGTGGTATTGGCATATGCGGTCGCAAAAGGTGCTACTCTTAATGTCACATTTGGTGTGTTTGGTGTCACGGCCACCAGTGGCGCAACCGGTGCTATAGCGGTGCTTGCAATTACGGGTGTGTCTATGTCGTGTCCTATAGAGCTTCCTGCCGTCATGGCACCCGCGAACTCAATGCTGGGCAGGCCCAGGCTCAGACCAATTACGCCTACACCCAGAGCTGTTTTTGCGGCGATTCCCGCGCTTTTGAAAGGTACGGACTGCGCATTGATCAAGCGCTCTACCCGTTGTTTGAGAATGGACTTGTTTCCGGCCATTGCTAATCCCCATTGTATCTGTCGTGTTTCATTTATTTTTGTGGCGCAGGTAAAAAGTGCATTCGCAACCGCCCGACTGTCAGCGGCTTGCTTGGCCGCCCATTCGTCAGCGGCAAGCTCTGCGATATCTGTCAGCCGACGACGCGCCATTATGAAGAGCGGCTGAAAGAAGAAAATTCTGGATAACAGTTGCAATGCCATCAGCATGATGGGATCGCGGCGAACCATGTGGCCCAGTTCGTGAGCCAGCAAGCTTTTGAATTCCGTATCTGGCATGGTTTCAAAGGCCCAGTCCGGCAGGCAGATTTCCCTGCGCGGCAGGCAAACCGGGCTCTGAATATTGCTGGAACGGCTGAGGTAGGGCACATGCTTGATATCGGCTTTTGTGCAAATTGCCCGCAAGGCTTTATTGGACGGATCTTCAGCATGCACGCGGTTGCGGCTGCCCAGGTTTTTCACGGCACTGCGATAGCTAAATATAAGGGCAGCCACTGCGAGCAACGCCAGCGAAATCCAGCCAAGCATAGCCAGGTCTTTTGCGCGAAGTTCCGCCACCGATTGCCAGACAGGGTTTGTTATGCTTGTCTCGCTGTCGCCCTCGGGTTGTTTGCTTTGAGTATTCTGCGGGGCATTGTCGGCATCGGTGGCGGAGGTATTTTCCAGCGTGAATGCCCGTTGGGGGGCGTCGCTGTTTAGAGTGTCAAGACCAGGAACCGTGATGTTTTTACTATCAACCGTAAGGCTTTTGCCAAATTCGATTTGTGCGGGTGTTGCGGTGTTTTCCTGCAGGTTGACTTTCGTGATGACTTCAGAGTTGTCCCCAGGATTGCTAAAGGGCCGATGCTCGTTCAAATCATCAATCAATGCGGCCGTTCGATCATTTTCGATTACGAAAGTGGACGACATAAAATCAGCAACTGGCAAAAGCGCAAGGAAGGAGCCAGCAATGGCGGTCTTCCAGGCAAGTTCAGCCAAATCCGGCGTATTGATAAGCCTGATTTTTTCCATTAGCCAAACGGTGCTCAAGAGCAAGCTGCTGGCGACCATAAATTTGATGAAAAGCGAAACAAAAGGGATATCTGCAAACAGATCAAACATCAGTCTTTCTCCCCTTCGAGGAGGGCTTTGATTTCACCCAGTTCATTCTCATCAATATTGCCCTCACTGACCAGGTGGGCCAGCAAGGCTTTGCTATCGCCCTTGAAGAGAGTGGATACCAACGAGGAAACCATGGACCGCTTTACGTCGCTATCACTGATCAGCGCCCTGTAAACACGTTCACGTCCCCGGGTCTCGGAGGCCAATACATTTCGTTTTTCCAGACGTGACAAAATTGTCCCGATGGTTGTATGCGCGAGGCCAAGGCCGGAAAGATGTTGTTGAACATCCCTTGCAGAGCCAGAACCCAAGGCCCAAAGAGCATGCACGATTTGGTATTGCTGGTCACTGAGTTTGATATTTGCCGTCATGATTACGTCTTTCTACTACATTTGTAGGAGATAGTTACTACAGCTGTAGTAGAGTGACAACCTTTTTTTTGTCCTTCACATATAATTAGGAAATATGGGCGTACTTTTGAGTCAGATGCCTTTTTGGCGAACTAGCGACCAAGGGTGATTGTTAGAAACCTGCGGGTGAGGGTTGGCTTTGGCCCGTAAAGGCACAAACGGAACGGACTATGAGCTTGCAAACTCAAGTGAATTCAATAATGTACTGCATTGGGGTTGGGACGTGACTAAGGATGGGTTTCTGTGACACTTGATATTCCGACACTTTCCTTTGTAGTGATCCTGATGATGTTTGTGGCCTCGTTTGCGCTGGCGGCGCATTGGCTCGCGAACCGGTCAATTGGCGGGCTCGCAGAAATAACACGCGGCGTTGTCGCTTTCTCTTTCGGTAATTGTGTCCTTTTCGCCAATCCGCTTGAAGATGGTGTGTCTGTTGTTTTGCTCGGCGAAACCCTGGTTTTGATTGGTCATATGTGGGTATGGCTTGGCATCTCCAGCTTTTGGGAAGCCCGCCAGCCACGGCTTGTGCTGCTGGCCAGCGGTTTGGTGCTAATTGCCGTGCTTTCGCTGACCTATAAAGCCTTTGGCGGTGATGATATGGTCAGCCGGACAGCTACAATGGCCCTTTTTATAGCGGCTTTATCTGTCGGGGTTGTGCGCACGCTTGTGCAGGCACTGGGTGGACGTGCTGGTTTTTATAAAGGGATAGTTCGGCGAACCACCGTTGGTGCCGGCGTTGCTGCCGGATTGTTTTCCGCCCATGCGCTTTACGGCCTTTATCAAGCTCTTGTGCTCAACGATATATTTTTTACTGCTATGGGACCAAGTATCCCCCTTCATGCCATCACTCATTTAGAGTCATTGTTTTTTGTGATGGTGCTGGCACTGGTCATCATCATCATGACAGCAGAGCGCTTGCAGGCCGAGCTTAAAATCCAGGAAATGATGGACCCGCTAACAAGAGCCTTAAACCGGCGGGCTTTTCTTGAGGTAATGAAAGCTGTTTTGGCGCGCGCGCGCCGATTGGCAGAGCCTGTGTCGCTGGTGATGGTGGATATTGATAAATTCAAGCGCATTAATTTGAAACACGGCAGGGTCATCGGTGATAAAGTGTTGGCCGAGTTTGTTGATATTATAATGGCAGGCCGCCGAAATCAGGATGTTTTTTGCCGTTTTGGTGGTGAAGAATTTGTCCTGATGTTACCGGGAACACCAGAAGAGGGCGCGGAGCTTGTTGCCGCGCGAATCAAAGCCAATATTGAAAATACCTCACTTACCCCGGCTGGCATGCCGATCAAACTAACCATCAGCATGGGCGTTGTGACAGCACGCGGCGATGACCTGGACGCGGACGGCATGCTGGATGTGGTGGATCGCCGTATGCTGCATGCGCAAAAGCTCCAGTTTGAAAAGGTGGAGAGCGCGGGCTAGGAAGCTTCTGAGGGCTGCGGTCGCCTCTCAGGTCAACTCTAGAGCCGTTCAACTTCCATGCAGCCAATCGAATAACTGGCACCAAATGAGCAGATCATACCAAGGTCTCCGGGTTTGAAATCATCTTTATATTTATGAAAAGCAATCATGCAGCCTGCACCGGCTGTATTGGCAAATTCATCAAGGATGATAGGGGCATCATCTTGATTTGGGTCACGTCCCAGCAGTTTTTTTGTGGCAAAAACATTCATGTTGATGTTGGCCTGATGTAGCCAAAATCGTTTGAAATCATCCACAACCCGCCCCGTGGCCGCCATATGGTCACGGACCAGATCAATCACCATGGGCAAAAGCTCTCGGAATACTGTCCGACCATGTTGGACAAAGCGTTGATTGGCATCACCAACGTTATCGCGTTCGATAAGCGTTCTACTGCCAAAACCAGCCTGAATATTTGTTGAAAACTCTGTTTTTAATTTGCGGCTGTTGATGCGAAAAGGTGCTTTGGATTTACATTCACCCTCGCGTTCCAGCACCATCGCTACTGCTGCATCACCAAATATGAAATGCCCGTCGCGTTCTTCATAATTCATCAGGGGGGATAAATACTCCGCTGTAACAACCAGCGCTTTGTTTGCCATGCCAGAGGTCAGGGCATCCATAGCCGTAGAAATACCAAATGTCGCACTGGAGCAGGCCATGGACATATCAAACGCGAAGCCCTTGGCCCCGAGCAAATGCTGTAGTTCGGTCGCCATGGATGGCACAAAACGCTCCCACACGGAGGCGCTAATCACAACCATGTCTATTTCATCGCCTTTGAGGCCAGCCTGCGCTAATGCCTCGCTTGCGGCTTCATATGCCATTCTAACCTGAGCAGGTGTTCCCATATTGGTTTCAGGCGCCAGCTTGGATAGGTAAGGGTACATTCGGCCAACTTCTGTTGGGCCTTTACCATCCATCAAATAACGGCTTTTGACACCGGATGCTTTTTCAATGAAAGCTGCGGATGATAATTCCCGGGCAACCAGTTCTCCGGCGGCAATGGCTTCTGCATTGTCAGCATTCCATTTTTCAGAATGCGCATTATAGCTGTCGACCAGCTCATCGTTCGACACAGTATCAGGCGGCGTAAAAACGCCCGTACCGCTTAATATTACCCCACCCATTTTTGTCCCCTATTGGTCTTTTTTTAGAGCTTTTCGACAAGTAAGCTGCCGATTGAATAGCCCGCCCCAAACGAGCAAATAATCCCCTTATCACCCGCTTTCAGGTCAGCCCGCTTTTTGTGAAAAGCAACGACAGAACCGGCCCCGGCTGTATTGCCGTATTCGTCCAATACTGTTGGGCTTTCTTCTGGGCTAGGTTCATGGCCAAGAAGCTTTTTCCCGGCGTATAAATTCATATTGATATTGGCCTGATGCAGCCACATGCGCGACAGGTCGTTGACCTGCATTTTCTGATCCTGAAGTTGTTCGTTAATGAAACCGGTAACAAGAGGCAACAGTTCTTTGAAAACCTTGCGGCCTTCCTGAACAAAAAACATATCCTCCCGCAGCATGCTGTCATCATCAATGCGTGTCAGGGGGCCGTAGTGCGACCGAATATTGTTGGAATACTGGGTATGGGCTTTGGTGTCTGTGACCTTCCACTGGTCATCGGCTGTTGCCAGGTCCGCACGTTCCAGCACAACCGCTGTAGCGATGTCACCAAAAATAAAATGGCTGTCCCGGTCACGGAAATTGACCATCGTTGAAAAAATTTCCGGGTTGATCATCAAAACCCTGTTTGCCAACCCTGCTTTAATGGCATTGACGCCCGTGATCAGGCCGTAGGTCGCGCTCGAACACCCCATCACCATATCAAGCGCCGAACCCTTGGTGCCCAGATGGTGCTGCACTTCAATGCCAATCGCGGGGAAAGCGCGCTGCATCACTGCGGATGAGCAAACCAGATAATCAATATCCGCGCCGTTCAATCCTGCTTGTTCCAACGCCATTTTTCCGGCTTCGATACCCATATGGGCTTGCACACTGGGGTTTTCCGTATCACCGTGCCCGCCTTCCGGTAGCTTGGACATCATGCGGTTCAGGTCCATCACGCCCTCAACATCAATCAAGTGGCGGGCCTTGATGCCAGATGCTTTTTCAATGAAAGCGGCACTTGAATGCTGTTTGGCAGGCATTAAGCCAGCGTCAATGTCGGCCCTGTTTTCGGCATTATATTGGTCGACATGCTGATTGAAGGCATCAACAAGCTGTTCATTGGTTATTCTGCTCGGTGGTACAAACAGCCCGGTTCCAGAAATTACAACATCAACCATTCCAGCCGTTTCCTCAAAAAAGTCGCCAACTTGAGTTTGTGTCAGCTTTGTTACAATGGCGCTCAGATATACTGTCTTTTCCGGCTGCCGCCAACAGTATAATCCGTGCATGGCAGCCATGCGAAAAATGCCCTACTTTTCTGTAGGATAGCGCCATGGGCTATGATAGGAATTCGCTATGTCAATTTGGGGAAAAATCATTGGAGGAACGGCGGGTTTTGCCCTTGGCGGTCCCTTGGGGGCGTTGCTGGGCCTTTCTGTCGGTGCGGCTGTTGATGCCAGTGTCAGTGCTGCCGCCCAGGACCCTGAGAAAACCCGCCATATTACCTTCACTATAGGAGTGATAGCACTTTCGGCCAAAATGGCAAAAGCGGATGGCAGGGTGACACGTGAAGAAGTGGATGCCTTCAAGCAAGTGTTTCATGTGCCGCAGGCGGAAATGGTCAATGTTGGCCGGGTATATGATATGGCACGCCAGCATACAGCCGGATTTGATGCCTATGCACGCCAAATTGCTGATCTGATGCAGGGTAATAGCCGTGTGCTTGCGGATTTGCTGGAAGGTTTGTTTTTTATAGCCAAGTCAGATGGCCATGTGCATCCGAATGAATTGAATTTTATCCGAGCTGTCGCCAAGATATTTGGCTACAGCAAACAGCAGATTGATCAATTGGTGCACCGCCATGTTGGTGCAGATCCCGATTGCCCTTACTCGGTTCTTGGTATTGAACCATCGGTTGATAGTGCGGTTTTGCGAAGACATTATCGCAGTCTTGCAAAAGAAAATCACCCTGACCGGTTAATCGCAGCGGGTGTGCCCAGCGACCTGATTGCGGTGGCTACGCGCCGCGCGGCTGAAATTAACGCTGCATACGATACCATCATCGCCGAACGCGCAAAGGAATGACCTGGTGAAAGCCAGGGATATTGCTTTTGCTATTTTCATTGCATTTGTTTGGGCGCTTAATTTCATAGCTGTAAAATGGGCTGTCGAAGATTTCCCTCCACTTATGGCCAATGCTCTTCGTTTTATTACTGTACTGGCTGTCTTTTTTCCGTTTCTGCGGTTTGTTCCGGGGCGAATGAAACCCTTGCTAATTGCGGCTTTTACACTTGGTGTTGCGCATTTTGGTATGGTGTTTCTGGGAATGAAGCTTGCGGGCGGCGTTGGGGCCGTGGCCATTGCTTCACAGCTTAATGTTCCCTTTGCTACCCTTTTGGCCATTATTGTTCTGAAAGAAACTGTGGGATGGAAGCGTATTGCGGGGATCAGCCTCAGCTTTTCCGGGGTTTTGGTATTGGGGTTTGATCCGGTTATTTTTGAATATTGGCACGGTTTACTGGCAATAGTGTTTGCTGCTTTCCTTTTTGCAGTAAGTGCAATTTTAATGCGCTCATTAAAAGATGTACGGGCGGTAACCGTTCAGGCATGGGTGGCGATTGCTGGGATTTTTGGCTCGGTTATTCTGTCCATGTTTTTTGAAGCTGGACAAGGCCAGGCGATATTTGATGCAAAGCCAAGAGCCTGGGCAGCCATCGTATACAGTGGTGTTGCTTCATCGGTGATTGGCCACGGGGGCGCCAATTATCTGTTTCGCAAATATGATGTCTCCGTGGTTTCGCCCTATTTCCTTATTATGCCGCTGTTTGCTGTTGCTGCGGCAGTGGTGATTTTGGATGAAACCGTGTCGTTTAAGATGTTGGTGGGTGGTTCATTGACAATATTTGGGATATTGATTGTGACACTTAGAAATATCGCCAGAGCCAAACATCAGCCGGGCTAATGGCAGAAATTTTGTTACCAAACTCTGGGAATGGACAATTTTGTGACTGCAATATCATTGCCTTCTCCAAACTGGAATGATCGTCCTGCGGGCACGCGGGTTGATACGGTTATCCTCCATTATACAGGCATGACGAGCGGCGAGGCAGCCTTGAAAAGATTGTGTGACCAGCAGGCAGCTGTGTCGGCTCACTATTTAATTGCTGAGGATGGAGACTTGTTTCATCTGGTTGAAGATGAAAAAAGGGCATGGCATGCCGGTGTTTCCAGCTGGCAGGGGCGTGACAACCTGAACGATAGTTCCATCGGCATTGAAATGGTCAATCCGGGGCATGAATTCGGGTATCAGGAATTTCCAGAAATCCAGATTGAACGATTGATGGTATTGCTTGCTGCTTTAAAAAAGCAGCATGCCATTCCGACAGCGCGCTTTTTAGGCCATAGCGACGTTGCACCGCTCAGGAAAACTGATCCGGGGGAGCTATTTCCCTGGCAGCGGCTTGCCGCCAGAGAGTTTGGGATCACTTGCGAAAAAGATACATCAAATCAGAAAGTTATGGTAAAATACGGTGACCGTGGTCCTGCTGTGATGCTGCTTAACCAACAATTGGCCACAATAGGGTATCATGGTTTTGATGAGGATAGGTTTGGTGCAGGCACTGAACGGGTCGTTCAGGCGTTTCAATCGCATTGGCGGCCCAAATGTGTAAACGGAATATTTGATGGAGGGACTGCCGTTGCTCTTGATGATATTGCCCGAAAGATCAGCGAGTAGGGAGACATGATGGAAAAGGTTCTTTTTGCAACCACAGTGTTGGCGTTGCATACAGCTGTTGTGAGTGTGCCAGCGTTCGCGTTTCAGGTTCCGGTCACAACCGAACACCGCCCAAATGAATATACGATTGTCTGTCTGGAAGCGCCGACCAGAGACTGTGCCTTCAATGCCGCCTTGCAGACGGTTATTGCCGAAGAGTTTGGCATCGAGCGTGCGAAAGTATTAATTGGCGTTGCACGCTCCTTGATCCAGACAGGTAAAACCGAGCAAGCCCGTGAATATCTGATGGTTGCGCTTGATGAGGCTCGTTCTGTACGCCTGAGCCTGGTCACACAAGGGAAAATTACCGAAATTGCGCCTTTGTTGACGCGCGCCGGGGATACAGCAAGCGCGCTAGCTTTGGTGGAAGAGCTTCAAAACCCTTCGATTAAAGACAGGGTTCTCTATGCTATTGCTGAAGAAGCTGTGGCTAACGGCTCCATTGCAGATGCCCGGGTTGCCCTGCGGCAGACAGGGAACCAAAAGCGTGCCTTCTGGCGTGAACTCAGCCTTTTAACCAGGCTACCCCGAACGGCGCTGGCTGGTTTGGACGTTGCGCGACTGGAAGCCCAGGTGCGCAGCGCTGACCATGTAGAATTGAACTATAGGGGGCTGATTCAACTCGCCATTCTGGCGGATAGAATGGGGCGCCCCGGCGACCGCAATGCCCTTATTAGCGAAGCCGACGAATTATTTCCCAGCCTTGTGGGCATTAACCCGCGTGCTGCGGCCACAGCAGATAGAGCGCGCAATATGTTTGACGCAGGCATGAACGATGCTTTTGTCTCGGTCAGTTATGAATTGGCTCTTCTGCACGGGAGCCGGTTGCGCGGCAATGAAGAACTTACCAGTTTTGCTACAAAAATAGGGTTGCTTGAATCTGCCACAGGCAATTTGGAGGCTGCATTAGCCCGGATAGAGTATTTTGAAAATACGGGCGATAAGTCCAAATATATTGCAACGTTGCTGGGTGCGCGCGACAATAGCATTTTGGCGGCACAGGTGCGCGAAACTCTGGCTGAAATAACGGAGCTGGAGGGGGCCTATGAGCGCGATCTTGTCCGGCTCACGTTGCTGGAAGGGGCCTTGGCCAATCAGGACTTGTTCCTGGTGCGCCATATTGTGGAAGCCATCGAAGACGATGATAACCAAGCGTTTGCCTTGGCTCTGATGGCACCGCTGCTGGATTAGGTTTCCAGCGTTACATATCAGAAACAATAAAAAGCCAGCCTCTTGATCAGGCTGGCTTTTTATATGGAATTCATGTGGTTTTCTTTATGCTTCAGACGTGAAGGCGCATGTTATTTGGGCGCATTTTCCACCGTGCGGGGTTTTGGCAGTTCACCTGGTGCCGTAACCGGACGCCAGCGCGTCAGCCATAAAAAGGCAGCAGGTGCAAAATAAAAGCTGACAATCATAGAAAGGAATGCACCGCCAGCAATGGCTACAGCAAAGGGAGGCCAAAAAGGCCCACCTGCCAATATCAGCGGCATAAATCCGCCAACGGTGGTGATGGTGGTAGAGATAATATGGCGGCCTGTGCTCATCACCCCGGCAACAACAGCATCAGCATCGCCTGCGCGCGCCGCCGCGTTACCCCTGAGTTCGGACAAGATGACAATCGCGGCATTAATGGCCAGCCCGACCAGCCCCATCAGACCGAAGATAACAACAAAGCTTAACGGGAAATCAAAAAACCAGAGTGAAAACAAGCCTAGTCCGCCAGCCTGTATTGCTGCGGCGAGGGTCACAAAGGCCATTCTAAAGCTATTGAAGGTTAAAACCATTGCTAGCAACATCATAATAACCAGCATGCCAACCGTGCCAAAAAGCTGACCAACGGCTTCGTCGCGCTCCGCACTTTCGCCGCCGAATTCGATCCGGTAACCGGGCGGGATGGCAAGGCCTTCTTTAGCAATAGCCTCTTTCACGGCCTGAAAGGGCACTTCCGGCAAAATCCCAAATTCAAGATAAGCCTGAATTTTATTGGTCCGTTCGCCGTTTCTGTGATTGATACCGCCGACTTTGGTGATCAATTTCACATCTGCAACAGCAGAGATTGGCACATCAGCGAAGGAGCGATCTTCTTCCAGCGTGCCCATGCCGCTGATCAGGTTCATATTGGCAATCGCATCGATACTGTTTCTATTGGCGCGACTTGCGATCAGCCGGACAGGGACTTGCTGGGTTTGCTCAATGACATAAGAAACTACGGTGCCTGTTGTCAGCGCTTGAAGTTGCTGTTCAACCTGGCTGAGTGTTAAACCGGTGACCGACACATCATCTTCGCGTGCCTCAACGGAAATCATCGGGCGGCCTGCTTTTAGGGTTGTGCGTGTATAGGTGATGCCGGGTACACGGCTGATAATACTGCGCAGGTCATCGCCAACGCTTTCCAGAATAGCCAGATCTGGCCCAACAACGCGAACTTCAATCGGTGCCGAAATCGGTGGACCACTACCAAGTTCGCGCACCAATATCATCGCCTCCGGTAGCTTTTCGGTAAGCTCGGCCTGCAGGCGCGGCACGATAATGGGGATTTGTTCATAATATTCGACAGTGATCACAGCTTCAGCAACGCTGACGACCCCATCGTTGGAGGCCATCATACTATAATAAAATTTTGCGGGGCGTGTGCCGATGAACCAGTGCGCGCTTTGGATTTCTCCGCTTTTTTGCAGTTCCAGATCAATATACTCCACGGCGCGGCGGGTTTCATCAATCGCGGATTGCCCAGGCATATAAATTTGCACACGAAACTGGTTACGTTCACTTACAGGAAAAAACTGTTCCGTTAGCTGGCCAGCAAGCACAAAACCAAGCAGCGGGATACCCATTGCGATAATCATTGCGCGGATCGGGCGCTGCATTGACCAGTTAAGGCTGTGTCTAAAAGGTATAGACAGAAACTTTCCTTCAATTCCGTCCCGCCACCAAACGCGCTTCACAGGGCCCGCCTCAACCGTGCCGGGTTCACGTCCTTCGACAACCCGTCCGGCTACGGCGGAAATAATGGTGAAAGCAATAATATAGGAAGCTATCAGTGAACTAATGACAGCCGCAGGCACACCCAGCAGAAAATCCCCGGCGTTCCCCGGCATTAAAATTAGCGGCATGAAAGCGATAATTGTGGTCATTGTGCTGCCCAGAAGCGGCACCCATAACTTGCGCACTGTCTGGGCTACAGCAACAGATCGCCTGACCCCTTTAAGGCGCAGCTGCTGGATCTCGTCCGTAATGACGATAGCATTGTCAACCATAATGCCCAGTGCAACGATCAGCCCGGTAACAAGAACCTGCTGAATTCGGAGCCCCATAATATCAGTGATGGCAAGGGCTGCCAAAAGTGTGAGCGGCAGGATTGATGCCGATACCAGCGAAGCACGCCAGCCAAGAGAAACCAGCAATACAGCCAGTACAACCAAAGCCCCCACAGACAGGTTCCCCATTAACCCGTCTAGTCGTTCATCTGCATATTCGCGTTGATCAAAAATACGGTCCATATGAACGCTTGTTGGCAGCGTGTCATGGGCGGCGGTGATAAGGTTTCCGACTTGTTCGGACCATTGATCGATGCGGGCGTCCTCGAACATACGGGCGGCCACGACGATGCCGTACTTGCCGTTGAGGTAAGTAAGTTTGCTGGGCGGGTCTTCGTAGGTGCGGGTTACTGTCGCCACATCGCCGATCCGCAGACTTGAACCTGCCTCGTCCAGCCCAATCGGGATACGGCGTATGCGGGCGATACTGTCAAGTGCACCCGTTACCTGCACGACCATACGGTCGGTATCACTGGTGACCACACCCGCAGAACCGCGTGCATCTGAGCCACGGATACGGGCAGCAACATCGGAGATGGTCAAGCCGTATGCGGCAAGTTCCGCATCATCAATACTGATGCGTATTTCTTCTTCCGGCAGGCCAAGGATATCAACAAAATCAGTACCCGCCAGGTTCCTGAGTTTGCTTTCCAGTTCGCGTGCGTGTCGCCCCAATATTGCGTAATTGATGGCGGAATCAGCGTGCCAGGTCAGGGCCATGATGGCAGAATGGGCGTACATGCGTGTATCGGAAAAGTCCGGTGCCGATGCACCTGCGGGCAAATCAGTGACTTCCGCAACCTTGTCGCGCAGTCTCGCTGTTATGGGTTTGGCGTCATTAATCCGGTCCTCCAGCTCAACTGTGATCAAGGCGCTGCCGGGGCGAGATACGCTGCTGACCCGCTTCACTTCGGGCACCTCGCGCATTTTGCGCTCCAGCTTTTCGGTCACTTCAGCTTCTACACGTTCTGCGTCAGCTCCGGGATAAAAGATGGTAACTTGGACCACCCGGCTTTGCATATGGGGGTCTTCAAGGCGAGGCATGGTAAAAAACGAATTAAAACCAGCAATGACAATCAAGAGCAAAAGCAGCCATACAACACGTGGATGATTATACAGGGAACCTTTCACCGGGGGCCTCTCTTTCTGCTGGTTTAGCCTCGGGTTTTATCTGATGTATGGTCAAGGCGCACACGCTGGCCCGGAGCAAGGCGGGCAATGCCGTCGGCGATGATAATGTCACCGTTTGAAAGTGTGCCTGTTACAAAGGCGCGGTTAGCGTCGCTATAGAGAATTTGCACATTCTCAAAACTGACATAGGGATCACCGCCTGGGTTCACAACTTTATAAACCCGCCACAGGCCGCGTACATCTGATGACAAAGCCCTGAGCGGCAACCAGGCTCCCGGAGCTTCCTGCCAGTTTTGTACAATAGCACTGACAAGTTCGCCGCTTGAAACCAATTGAGCTGGTACATCGAACGTTACCATCATGGTTCTTGTCTGGCCTGTAATAACAGGCACTACCGAACGCAGGGTCGCTCCTTCAATTGTTGCACGGCGGCCATTCTTAAGTTCAATTTTTGCGCCTCCCTGAACCGCTATCGCATGTTCTGGTGGCATCCCGATATGGGCTTCCATGCGTGTACTCTCCGTAATTTCAAGGAGAGCCATACCGCCACTTACGACCGTGCCTTCATCAAGCATGCGTGCGGTTATGGTGCCGTCAAAGGGGGCTTTAATGTTGGATTTTTCAATATCCACCTCAAGAGTTTCGATGGAGGCATCCAGCCTTTTTAGTCGCGCCTTCAAGCTTATAGCGTTCGCTTCAGCTTCATCGAGGCGCTGTGCCGAGGCGTGGCCCTGTTTGAAAGTATCCTGCGCGCGCTTCAAGGTGCGGTTTGCTAAATTCAATGTGGCTTCAGCTTCGTCGCGTTCCGCCAATAGCTGGTTTTTGTTTGCCATCAGACGTGCGGTGTCCAGACGCGCCAATAGGGTGCCTGCAGTAACCGCACTACCCAAGTCAACGTTAATGGCATCGATCGTGCCACCCAGTTCAAAGGCCATCTGACTGGTGCGGCCTGCGACTGCACGGCCCGTGAAAGACCGGCGGGCAAAATAACCAGGCTCAATTTCGACAGTGGTTGTGCGAACAGGCAGGGCGCGCGACTGCATCGACTGCGGTGGTGTCTGAGCTGTCAAGCGGATGGCAACAAAACTGCTGAACAAACCAGCAAGAAAAATTGCTACCAATATTTTGGCAGTTCTCCGTGTTCCGTTTCCTGCTGTGGTCATCATACTTGATACTCTTATTAGGTAAAATCCCGGTGAAGGTAGGTGATTTTCCTATTTTTTTTGTTCTGCTGTATGCTCATATAGGTATTCTGGACTTATAAGTCCAGTAATTACTTGTGTGAATATTCCGTGAAGGAATATTCACGTGTATAGTCGTGGTAGGCTTGCATATAGGTGTTGTGGCTGTTATTTCTAGACCCACCAGTCTAAAAAATAACTGGACCATGGCTTATTAAGTTTAATTGTGCCATTAAATTGTTTGCTCTGCGACAAAATGCCTGATTATAAGGATCCGTTACGTGACAGCACTTGCCAAGAAAGCTTTTGCACCAGAGGGCAGCCATCACACAAGGGGAAGACCACGCGACGCTGGTAAAAATACGGCCATTGTCAATGCGGCCAGCCGCCTTTTCCTGGAAAAGGGTTTTGATGGTGCGAGCATGGATGAAGTCGCTCGCCGTGCCGGTGTTTCCAAGCAAACCGTCTATAGCCATTTTTCCAGCAAAGAATTGCTTTTCAGCGAATCTATCCATGCTGTGATTGTGAAATATCACCCGGATATTGCTCTGGAAAAAGTGAAAGACCATTCGCTGGAAACCGATCTGTGCGCAGTGTGTGAAAATTATGCACGCCTGTTGATGAGCGAAGATGCCATGGCCATGTTTCGGCTTTTGGTAAATGCAGCATCCAAAGGTCCAGCCCTTGCGGATATATTCTGGAAATCCGGCCCCGCATATATGCAGGCCAAACTTCAGGAATTTTTACAAAGTTGGATAGATCGGGGTGAACTCGAGATCAGCGATACGGGAAAAGCCAGCGATTTACTGATTACCTTGGTGAAAGGAAAAGCGCACTTCATGCAATCCATAGGGCTGATATCCACAGTGAGTGAAGAGCAGCTTCAACAGAATGTAGCGGAAGCTACGGAAACTTTTTTAAAGCTCTACCGTACCTGAACAGCCCTTTTAAGACGCTGTTGCGGGCTAGGTTCACTGAGACTTCGGCCTCGATATCACAGTTCAAAACTACCCGTTGGCAGAGTTAATCCTGGCCGGATCCATCTTCAGATTCCATGCCCTTGCCTTTTTTATCCTGACTTGAATAGCGGGCGTTATCGGCGTCCCCTTTGAGTGTTGAAGGCAAGGAAGCTACTTGGTCTTTGGTGTCAGGCCCTAGGGCCGTATCGAAAATGATCTCTTTGTCATCGCTACCAAAAATACTGCAAGCGGATAAAACAAGAAGGGCGGGCAGGGCGATCAGTTTTTTCATCGATAATACTCAGGATATTTTGTGGATTAATATGCGCGCCAGACTTTGCCTGAAATGTAACAATAGCGCAACAGACTTGACCAATTGATCCGTAAATGGTTGATAGCGGGCGGCAGATGGCTGGATGGTCACCGCCGCATAGTGGGTTCGCTTGCCATGCGGGGGAGGAAAGTCCGGGCTCCACGGAAATACGGTGCTGGTTAATGGCCAGCGAGGGTGACCTCAGGGAAAGTGCCACAGAAAGCAAACCGCCTTCCTTCCTTTTTTGGGCGGGAGGTAAGGATGAAAGGGTGCGGTAAGAGCGCACCGCGTCTCTGGTGACAGGGATGGCAGGGTAAACCCCACCGGGAGCAAGACCAATAGGGATGGTTGCCTTAAATGGCAGGTGCATTTCCGCGCCGCCGTCCGGGTCGGTTGCTTGAGCATGTTGGCAACAGCATGCCTAGAGGAATGACCATCACTTGCGTCTGATTTCGATCAGGGCAAGGACAGAACCCGGCTTACACGCCATCTGCCGCTTTATCTGAAGTCCAGTTCTTCTGGTTCAGGTAACCTGGCTCAGGCAACAATTCAAGCGGGTTACAGTTCAAAATTGACTGAATTCAAGTCAGCTAAATTCAGACCCTGCAACACTAATGTTTGACCCCCACCGAGATCAATATGAATATCGCCTGCTATCTGATTGCTGGCTGCAATCACGCTGGCTGCGTCAGTGAAGTTTGTTGTCGTTGAGGCAAGGCGCAGGATATCTTCTGTAACATCAAAGTCGGTTACTGTGTCATTGCCATGGCCCGCTGCAAATATAAAGGTATCGGCCCCACTGCCGCCAGTGAAGCTATCGTCTCCGCCGCCGCCCCATAAGGTGTCGTTGCCGCCGTTGCCATTGACTGTATCGCTGCCGCCACCAGAGAAAAGGTCATCATTTCCCTCTCCGCCGTCAAGGCTATCGTTTCCAGCGCCTGCAAAAACCACGTCATTGCCATCGCCTGCAAAAATAACATCGTTGGCACCTGTGTCGCCACTGTCTCTGCCTCCGTATATAAAATCATCGCCGCCGCCGCCGTCGATGGTGTCATCTCCCGCGCCGCCGCCCAGCTGATCAGCGCCAGCGGCCGCGACGATCAAATCATCACCCGGTCCGGCCCATATAGCATCGCTTGATGTATCAGAACTTATGGCCTCTCCAGCATTATACTGGAGGTTATTGTTAACGGCACTATCGTCCCAAGAGCCGCCGAGCAACGTATCGTTTCCGCTGCCGCCAAACAAGTTGTCTGAGCCAGTTCCCGCAAGATTATTGGCTTCACCACCAAATGTTGAGCCATCACCAATGATGAAATCATTGCCAGCCCCACCGCCAATGATATCATCCCCGCTACCACCGGCAAACAGATCATCGCCCGTATCGCCAGGGCCAGCATAAATTTGGTCATTTCCGGCACCTGCAAAAGCTACATCTGCGCCGTTGTCGCCTCTTAGGATATCATCGCCGGCTTGTCCGTAGAGTGTGTCATTGTCTTCGCCGCCGCGTATTGTGTCGGCGCCGTTTCCCCCGACGATAGAATCCCGAGCCCCCAATCCTTCCAGAAAATCGTTTCCATCGGCACCGAATATATCATTAGCGCTGGCATCACCAGTCAGGCGGTCGTCAAAGCCGGAGCCGATAAGAATTTCGATGCTAATAAAAACATCACCTGTGGCTTCACCGCTTCTAATCGAACTGTCACTTAAGCTTAAGGTAACGCCTGAAGCTGCATCAAAATAGTTGGCAACATCAATGCCGTCCCCGCCATTCAATGTGTCAGCCCCAGGCCCGCCTGTCAGGAAGTCATTGCCGGAGCCAGCTTGCAAATTATCGTTCCCCGAACCACCAGAAAGCAGTGAGCCAGTATCATTACCCCAGAGGGTATCGTTAAAGGAACTCCCAATTAGACCTTCGATGTCGCGAAGCCTGTCGCCTTCCGCATGGCCGCCTGTATTGTCGCCGCCAAACAGCGAGACTTCAACCGGGCCGGTAGATGCGCTGTAATCGGCAATGTCGAAACCGTCGCCGCCCCAGAGCACATCGGCTCCAGCGCCGCCGATAAGCAGATCATTACCGCTGCCGCCCTGTAAGAAGTCGATGCCATCAAAACCATTGAGTGTATCGTCGCCGCCGAGGCCGGACAAAAAATCGGTGGCGAAAGTACCGTTTTGTACTTCATCAACAGCCGTCCCTGCAATAGATGCGTATAGCCGGTAGTCGCCTATGGTGTCGCTATATGAGGACAGGGAGATATAATAAGTGCCGCTGGACGTAGGTGTGAAAAATACTTGTGCGTCTAAGTCCACTCCGCCGTCGTCGTTTTCTGTTCCGGCAATCAAATGACCTGAAGCATTATAAATACCATTAATCAGCGGATCATTCGTAAGGCTGATTTGTACCAGATAAAAATGATATGTGATGCCCGCGATCAATTGCACAGCTATAAAATCTACATCACCTGCCGTTTCACTCACGCCGTCAATGGAACCCCCTGGAAAAATTTCCCGGTTTGTATTGATGTTGCCTGTGGGTTCATCATCCACCATAGCCTCCTGAAGCAAGCATGCTGGTTGGCAGCGACTGGAGTGGCAGGCACGCTGTTATAAGGGTCCGAAGTTTATTTTTGGAAATATGCATTGCCATGTTGCTCCCCAAAAGCTGGCTAAGATCAAAATAGGGTTTCAATTTGTACCGTACCCTATGAAATATCAGTGAACGTAACATGAACAAAAAATAATATATACAATAAAAAACACTTGCAGATTGCTTGCAGGATAATGTGAGTGCGGCGCACAATCTGGATTGTGTGGAATGCCCACTTCCTGACCGTGATTTCAAATAAAGCAGTTGACCCTTCCAAAAATTGTGAGAGGGGTTACAGTCGGCTGCAAATGTACAGCAGGGGACAGCGATGATGGGTATCAAGTGGGTAATTTCGGTTTTTCTGGTGGTTTTTCTGTGGGGGGGCGCCTTAGCCGTGAATGCAGAAGCCGCAAAGACCATCAGTGAAGTCACTAAAGGCCTTGAGCATAAAGACGGTCTGGTTTCGGTTTATGTGGATCACGCAAAAGCAAAGGTCTATCTGGCGCTGGACGGTGAAGGGGCAAATGGTGAGGCGAAAGGCGAGCTTGGCCGCTTTATCTATGCTGCTTACCTGACTGCGGGGCTGGGTTCAAACCCGGTGGGGCTGGACCGCAGCGTGCCCACCGGTAGCAAGATGCTTTTGTTCCGCCGTGCGGGTGACAGAGTGATGGCTGTTGTGGAAAACACCGATTACCGCGCCAGCGCACGGAACCCTGCGGAGAAAAAGGCTGTTAAAACCAGTTTTGCGGAATCCATTATCTGGTCAACACCCATTGTGGCGGAAGATGCGGCATCGCAGAAAATACTAATTGATTTCAGCAGTTTTCTAACCCGTGACACAGTTGGTGTTTCGGCGCGATTGGCGGCGCGCGGACAGGGTAATTTTAAACTCGATACCAAGCGGTCCTATGTTGATACAAGCCAGGCGCATAGTTTCCCGCTCAATATGGAATTTGATGCCTATGTGACATTTGCCGGGGCCAAGCCAGGTTCTGAAGTGCGAACAACAACACCAGTGCCAGGGTCAGTCACGCTTGTTGCGCATACAAGTCTGATGAAGTTGCCGGAAAGCGGCTATAAAATTCGCCTCGACGATGAGCGCGCGGGCTTAATCAATATATCCTATGTGGATATGTCTGCACCGCTTGCTGGCGATACAGTGGTGCGGCTTGCACGTCGATTTCGTCTCGAAAAAGATGCCAGTGGCAAAGTGATCAAACCGATTATTTTTTACATTGATAACGGCGCGCCGGAACCGATTCGGAGCGCACTGCTGGACGGTGCGCGCTGGTGGGAGACCGCTTTTGAAAAAGCAGGTTACCCAGGGGGTTACCGCGCGGAAATTCTGCCAGAAGGCGTACATCCGCTTGATGCGCGCTATAATGTTGTAAACTGGGTGCACAGAGCCACCCGGGGTTGGTCTTACGGGGCGGCTATTGATGATCCGCGCACTGGCGAAGCCCTTCGGGGTGTGGTTCTTCTGGGTTCGCTCAGGGTACGGCAGGACATTAAAATTTTCGAGGCCCTTGCCGGGGCTGGCCAAACAGGGACCGGCGCGGCGGATGATCCGGTGGAATTGGCGCTAGCGCGCATTCGGCAACTCTCAGCTCATGAAATTGGCCATTCTCTTGGTTTTGCCCACAATATGGCGGCCAGCACCTACGGCGGCAGGGCCAGTGTGATGGATTATCCTGCGCCGGATGTTGGCCTTGCTGAAAATGGGTCCCTTGATTTTTCCAAAACCTACGGTGTGGGTGTTGGTGCCTGGGATGATTGGGCCACCCATTTCCTGTATGGTGATTATGGGGAACATGAAACTGCAGCACAGGCTCAGTTGATTGCAGAAGCGGATGCGGCAGGGCTTTTATATGTTTCAGACGGAGATTCCCGGTCTGTCGGTACGGGCCATATCAAGGGTGCACTGTGGGATACAGGTGATGACGCGCTGGAAAGCTTGAAAAATACGATGGCTGTACGTCGGGCCTCTCTTGATAAATTTGGAGCGAGAAACCTGAGGGACGGAGAAAGCTTCGCGGCTTTGCAAACTAAATTTGTGCCGCTTTATCTCTATCATCGTTATCAAATGCAGGCTGTGGCCAAATATATAGGCGGCTATGAATATTTGTATCGCCGTCAGGGGGATAGCCGCAGCGCGCCCCAAACCGTGACATGGGCGAAACAATCCGAAGCACTGGATATGCTTCTTGCTACCGTGGCACCTGATGCTCTGGATATAAACCAGGATGTACTTGCGTCCCTGTCCCCGCTGGGCTTTGCCAATGGTGACCCGCAGTTTAATCGTGAGACATTCGCACCTGTTGGGCGGCCCATGTTTGACCATACAGGCGCTGCCGCTGCTGCTGCGGACCTCACATTTCAGGCGCTTCTGCACCCGCAGAGACTGCTCAGGCTTTATGAGCAGGCCCTGCGGGATGGCAGCTATGGTGGTCTTGCGGCGACGCTAGAACATATTGTCAATTCAGTGGTGCGTATCCCACGCGGTGAAAGTGCAAGGCATACAGCGCTGCGCCATACTGCCGTGGAGCGATTAACAGAACAGCTGATCCTGCTTCTCCAAAATGCCAAGTCACCACCTGCGGTGCGTGTGCACGCACGGGGCGCGGTGGCTCAGGTGCGGTCCTTGCTTGGGCGTTACCGGGGCAGTGAAGCCTTGTTTGTGCACGCCTTGAGAACACGGATTGATGATGCATTGGCACGTGCGAAAACGCCAGCCGTCAAAAACCCTGCAGGCCCTGATGTGCCGCCGGGTAGCCCGATTGGTGCAGGCGCAGGAGAAGCCTGTTGGCACTGCGAACCTTTGGCGCAATAAGCTCCAAGTCTTATCTGCACCAACAGGGTCTGTAAAAAACCTGTGCCGTAGTAATAAGGCACAGGAGGTGAAGGCGTGTAGCTTTGCCCTTTTGTTTTGAGGGGCTGCCCTCATTCTTCTGGATAACATGGAGAGTCGCTTGCCATGCGCGGGTAGGCTGTTTGATGTTTATAATGTAGCGTGATCATCACATGGTGGTCGCGCCGGTGGTGTTGGTTCTCTTTACCTTGCTGTGATTTACCTCTTGGTCTTCAAGGGTATTTGCCGCTGTGCCTGCACCAAATCGCTGGGTGTTGTTGAGCCTGCCCAAGCCTGTCCAGATTAGCTGAATTCCTTCCCATAATTTCTCTTCACATATGCAGGCCACGGATGCTGGCGTCCGCCATGCATGGTTTGGATATTTTTTTGAAGGGAAGTGGTTTGTGGAAATTGAGAACAAAGAGAAAACAAATACTTTTAATCAATTGAAATTAAACCATTTTTCGGAGGAAAGTAGCTGATTTTTTTCGAAATATAATTGTAATATTCCCATAAACTCCCATTGACCCAATATAAGATACCATGATATCCCATATGGGTTCAGGTGACGACCTGAATGCTTGCTTCCCGTTTAAATGCGGAGTGCAGGGGGAGAAAACGGGGATACGGCAAGTGGCATTTTTTCTGTCCACATTTACGAATAAGGTCGACAAGAAGGGGCGATTGTCCGTTCCTGCGCCGTTTCGAGCTGCTGTATCCAGCAGCCATTTCCCCGGTATTGTATTGTATCGCCCGCTCAATCTGCCGTGCATTGAGGGCGCGGATATTTCCTTCCTCGAACAATTGTCAGACAGGCTCTACGGCGATTTCGGCCCCTTTGATCCTCATCAGATGTCAGTTGCCACCTCGATCCTTGGGGGGGCTGCGCAGCTTTCTTTTGATCCGGAAGGGCGTGTGATGTTGCCAAACGAACTAAGAGAGTTCGCGGGCATTGAAAATCAGGCGACTTTTGTCGGCATCGGCCGCAAGTTCCAAATTTGGGATAGTGAGGCATACAAAGGGCATCACGCCAAGCAGCTGGCCATTGCCGAAGTCACGGCCCCCAACCTGCCTGCCTTTGGCGGAGGCGAAAAGTCATGACGCTGAGTGGCCACCCTCAAACCACCGCTGGCCAGCACATCCCCGTGTTATTGAATGAAGTTATTGATGCTCTCGCACCGCAAGACGGTGAAACCTATCTGGATGGTACTTTTGGTGCTGGTGGTTATACCAGTGCGGTGCTTGAGGCTGCGAACTGCCATGTGATTGGTATTGACCGCGACCCAGACGCGGTCCGGCGTGCCGAAGTCTTTGCTGCGCGCTATCCGGGGCGTTTCCGTATCTTGGAAGGGTGTTTTGGCGACATGACCTCCCTGTTAAAAGATGCCGGGGTTGCCGAGGTTGACGGCGTGGTTCTTGATATCGGTGTGTCGTCCTTTCAGCTTGATGAAGCAGAGCGCGGTTTTTCCTTCCGTGAAGATGGCCCGCTGGATATGCGTATGGCCCGCACAGGGCAAAGCGCGGCGGACGTTATCAACAGCTACGACGAAACTGATCTGGCGAACATTATCTATGGCCTGGGTGAAGAACGTAGGTCACGCGCAATTGCCGCTGCGATTGTGGCTATGCGCACCGAGACCCCGTTTTATACGACAAAGCAGCTTGCAGATTTGGTTGTAGGTGTCATTGGGTATCCGCCGCGAAAAAAAGGCAAAAAGCAGGTTCATCCTGCGACACGCACGTTTCAGGCGCTGCGTATATATGTGAATGACGAACTTGGTGAACTTGAGCGAGGGTTGCAGGCGGCCGAGCAGTGTCTTTCAGAAGGCGGGCGGCTGGTTGTTGTTTCATTTCATTCGCTTGAAGACCGAATTGTCAAAAAATTTATGGCGGAACGTGGTGGCCGTGTACCAGGTGGTTCCAGGCATATGCCTGCGGCCATGGACGCAGGGCCACCGCCTTCTTTTCGTCTCAGGATCAAGAGCGCCGTGAAATCTGGTGCCGCCGAGCTGGCTGTAAACCCGCGTGCACGTTCTGCCCGGCTTCGGGTTGCCGAACGGACCAAAGCCCCAGCCTGGAGTATGGCTAATGCGTAAGCTTGTGACTTCATTTGCGGCGATCACTGCAATTTCGGCGGGCGCAGCGGTGCTTCAGCTCAAAATGACCGTGCAGGAAAAAACCGAAGAGGTCCGGGCGCTGGCTCAAAAAATTCACGACGATCAGGCGGCTATCCGAGTGCTTGAAGCCGAGTGGGCTTACCTGACAACGCCGCGAGTGCTTCAGGACCGTTCCATACAGTTTTTGGCCTTGATGCCGCCCAAGGCGAAGCAGGTTCTGCACGATCCGGTTGTTATTCCTTTACGCCCACGGGGCATTGATGTGGATAGCGAGGCTGACAACAGCATAGTGCTGCCCGTTGCTGCGAAACCGGATCGTCAAAAAGCATCTGGCAAACAAAAAACGTTCAAGAAAAAGGAAGATAGTCTGTGAGTGCCCTGACCTTAAATACAGGGAAAGCTTTCGAGGGTGAGCGGTCTGCGGGCATCGCGGTTGCGCGGAACCGCTTGATGGTTGCAGTGCTTCTTTTTTGTGTCGGATTTTTGGTTATGGCTGCCAGAACGGTTGAGCTGGGTTTGAATGCAGCGACGCCTATAAAAACAACGGTACGTCAGGTTGCTGTTCCGGCGGTAGAATTTAGTCGCGCTGATATTCTGGACCGGAATGGTGAAATCTTGGCGACCAGCCTTGAAACAGCCTCTCTTTATGCTGATCCCACCAAGGTTAAGAACCCAAGTTTGGCTGCGCGCAAGCTGGTATCCGTTATGCCGGAATTATCGCTCGCGGTGGTTGAGGCGAAACTAACATCCAGCAAGAAGTTTGTTTGGCTGAAGAAAAAACTGACACCGAGCCAGAAATGGAAAGTCAATGCGCTTGGTATCCCTGCATTTCAGTTTCGCCGCGACGAGGAAAGGCTCTACCCTCAAGGGAGGCTGGCATCGCATGTGCTGGGCTATGTGGATGTTGACAACAAGGGTTTGGGCGGTGTTGAGCACTTTTTTGATTCCCGTCTAAGCGATGCTTCAAACGTAAAACACGCTTTAAATCTTTCGCTTGATATCCGTGTTCAATATGCCCTGGCAGATGAGCTTGAGGCCGCTATGCGTGCCTATCAGGCTAAAAGTGCTGCCGGATTGGTGATGGATGTGAATACGGGTGAAGTGCTGGCTATGGTGTCCTTGCCGGACTTTGACCCCAATAATATTCGCGGTGTCAGTGATCATGCGCTGTTTAACCGTGTCACCAAAGGTGTTTACGAGCTGGGGTCGACGTTTAAAACCTTCACGTTTGCGGCGGCGCTGGATGCTGGGATGGTTGATCTGAGCGATGGGTATGACGCCACCAAGCCTTTGAAGATTTCGCGGTTTATGATCCATGATGATCATCCTCAAAAACGCTTTTTGACACTCCCTGAAATCTTTACCTATTCATCCAATATTGGTGCGGCGAAAATGGCCCTGGATTTGGGCGCAGAGCGTCAGCAGAATTTTCTCGCTGACCTTGGTTTGTTGAGCCCGGCCAATATTGAATTAACGGAAGTCGGTGCACCGTTATATCCAGCGACTTGGCGCAAATCCTCAACCATGACAATCTCATATGGCCACGGTATTGCCGTAAGCCCGATGCAGCTGGCCAGCGGTATTTCTGCCGTTGTTAATGGGGGGCGTCTTGTTCCTGCCACACTGGTCCATAATGCTGACAATTGGCGCGACGGAAAACATGTGATTGCCCCGGGAACGAGCCGCCAAATTCGCCAGCTGTTACGGCTTGCCGTCACCAAAGGTACAGGCAAGCGCGCTGATGCCGTTGGATACAGGGTTGGCGGGAAAACAGGGACGGCTGAAAAGTCTGTGGCGGGGGGGTATGACGAGCGTGCGCTGATTTCCTCCTTCATGGGTGTCTATCCAATGGATGATCCTCAGTATTTGGTGTTTGCGCTGCTGGATGAACCTAAAGGAACGAAAGAAACATTTGGATTTTCCTCTGGTGGCTGGGTTGCGGCACCGGTTGTGCGCAACGTTGTTTTGCGCACAGCACCCTTTTTGGGGGTTGCACCAAAGAAGGAAGATGAAGGGCTTTACCATAATGTTGCCCTGATGATTGAAGAGTAGAGTGAATGACAATAACGCTGGCGCAGCTTATGGGGGGACAACGGGCAGACGGTGCAGTGGAAATTGCTGGCCTGACCGTTGACAGCCGCAAGGTGCAGGCTGGTGACTTGTTCGTGGCGTTGCCTGGAACCAAGCTGGATGGGCGCAAATTTATTGACGCTGCTGTAAAAGCGGGTGCTGCGGCAGTTTTAACAACGCCAGGTACGGAGGTTTCGGCTCCAGTCCCAGTGGTGGAGGACCGCAACCCCCGCCGCAGGTACGCGGATCTGGCATCTCGCTTTTACACAGATCAACCTCAAATTCAGGTGGCGGTTACCGGGACAAACGGCAAGACTTCCGTTGCTGATTTTACGCGCCAGCTATGGCAATCCATTGGATGTGAAGCCGCCAGCTTGGGCACATTGGGGGTGCGGTCGAGGGTGCTTGAGCAACCGGGCGGCCTGACAACACCAGACCCCATGGTATTGCACGGCGCTCTTGATGCGCTTGCCAAGGCTGGCGTCAATCATGTGGCGATTGAAGCATCAAGCCATGGGCTGGACCAGTATCGGCTGGACGGTGTGCGCTTCCGGGCGGCGGCCTTTACCAATCTGACCAGAGATCATCTGGACTATCATAAATCCGAGCAGGGTTATTTTTATGCCAAGGCACGCTTGTTCGGTGAATTGGTGGGGCCCGGAGACGCTGCTGTTATTAATAGTGATAGCAGTTGGGGTGCGGTGCTGGACGATATAGCCTGGGCCCGGGGCCTTGAAAAACTGACGGTTGGCAGAGGAAAAGATGCAGCCCTGCGATTGGTGAACCAGCGGGCGGAGGCCACAGGCCAGCATGTTGCCTTTGTTTTTGAAGGCAGAACTTATGAAGCTGCGCTGCCGCTTATGGGTGGTTTTCAGGCTGAGAATGCCTTGCTTGCAGCGGGGTTGGTGATTGCAACGGGCGGTGACGTTGATGGTTGCTTTGCAGCGCTGGGCGCGTTGGAAGGTGTGCCAGGCCGAATGGAGCTGGTGGGCGTAAGCGCACGGGGCGGCGCGGTTTTTGTTGATTATGCACACACACCGGACGGGCTCTCCACGGTGTTGCAGGCGGCGCGGGCTCACAGTCCCAATAAACTGCATCTGGTTTTCGGGTGCGGTGGTGACCGAGACAAGGGCAAGCGCCCCCAAATGGGGGCAATCGCGGCCCGGTATGCGGACGAAATTTATGTCACGGATGACAACCCACGCAGTGAAACAGCATCCACTATTCGCAGTGAAATATTGGCAACTGCCAGCAGTGCCAGAGACATTGACGACAGAAGGTCGGCAATTGAAGAGGCTATTTCCAACTTACGGGCAGGGGACATGCTTGTAGTGGCTGGAAAAGGACACGAGGAGGGGCAGATTGTCGGGGAGGACATCCTACCTTTTTCAGATATTGAAACTGTAAAAACAATATTGGCAGATGGGGGCTAATAATGCAGATCGATGAACCAATTTGGACTTCGGCGGAAATGGCCGCAGCTTGCGGGGGTATTACTGTACGGCCCTGGTACGCGGACGGACTACAAATCGATAGTCGCGAGATTATGCCGGGAGACTTGTTTGTTGCGCTGCGCGGAACGGGCACAGATGGCCATAAATTTGTGGCAGAAGCTCTAAGCCGAGGGGCTGTTGCCGCTGTTGTATGTGATGAAGTTCCCGGACTAGACAGTGGGGATCAACGGTTGGTGCATGTGGCTGACACATTGGAGGCGCTAAAGCTCATGGCGGCACATGCGCGGGGACGTGCGCCAGCCCAAATTATAGGTGTCACAGGAAGCGCGGGTAAAACCAGCGTGGTTCAGGCCTTAAGGCAGGCCCTTGAACGTGTTGGGGCAACCCATGCCAGTATCAAAAGTTATAATAATCACGTTGGCGTGCCGCTTTCGGTTGCGCGTATGCCAAGGCAAACCCGGCACGGTATTTTTGAGATCGGTATGAGTACTGCCGGTGAGATTGTGCACAGTGCAAAAGTCGTGCGGCCAGACGTAGCCGTGATCACCACTGTTGGTGCGGCACATTCTGCAAATTTTAAAGACGAATTGAGCATCGCGAAAGAAAAAGCAAGCCTTATTGATGCTCTGCCTCAGGGTGGTACGGCTGTGATCGGGGTGGACCACCCGCACCGGGAGCAGCTTTTGGCGCATGCCAGGGCAGTTGGTGTGATGGCTATATCTGTTTCGGTTCTGGAAAAGGCAGATGTTCAGCCGATCCGCTTGACCGAACATCATAATTGTACCTGTCTAACCGCCGATATTTTTGGCACACCCGTTACATATAAAATTGCACAGCCAGGTCGCGAATGGGTTTTGAACAGCCTTTTGGTACTGGCGGCGGTAAAAGCAGCAGGTGCTGATTTAGGGCAGGCAGCCCTCGCCCTTGCATCCTTGCAGGCCGAACCAGGAAGAGGTCGTGCACATCGGTTAAATCTTGGCCACGGGCAGGCGACTTTGCTGGATGACAGCTATAACGCCAACCCTTTGAGTTTGCGGGCAGCGCTTCGCAGGCTTTCGCTGGCGCCGGTTTCTGATGCGGGAAAACGTGTGGCGGTCCTTGCTGACATGCAGGAACTGGGCTCGAAAAGTGATGAGCTTCATCTCTCGCTTATGGGGGACTTAAAGCGCTTTAATGTGAATAAGGTTATCGCCTTTGGTGACCAGATGGCCACCCTCGGTGAGGGTGCTGGTATTGCGACCGAACGGTGGGATGACCCCAAGGCATCTGCTGCGCGCCTAATGGGTCAACTTACCGGAGGAGACGCGGTCATGGTGAAGGGTGCCAATAGTGCCGCGCTCAATCGGATGGTGGAGGGCATGCTTGAAATCAGCAAGGATGATCAATATACGCCCACAGCGATGGAACGCAGGGCAAGTCACTGATTGGTAGTAGGGAGTAGAGAATGTTATATTGGCTGGCAGAACAGGGAGGGATTTTTAACCTCTTTCGTTATCTGACCTTCAGGACGGGCGGCGCTGTTTTGACGGCCATGATCATTTGCTTTGTTTTTGGGCCCGCTATTATTCGTTGGCTTAAATCCAAACAAAAACAAGGCCAGCCAATCCGCGAGGATGGGCCGCAGAGCCATATTGTTGCAAAAGCGGGCACACCCACAATGGGCGGTTTTATGATCCTGCTGGGGCTGGGGGTTTCCACGCTCCTGTGGGCGGACCTCGGGAATAAATATGTATGGGCTGTGCTTGTGGTTACGCTTGGTTTTGGTGCCATCGGTTTTGTTGATGACTATCAAAAAGTTACACGGCGGACATCAGGCGGCATTTCAGCCAGAACGCGCTTGTTGCTGGAGTTTCTGATTGCCGGCTCTGTTTCCTGGTATCTGGCAGGATGGGACGGTACTGAACTGGCATTGCCCTTTGCAAAAAACTTTCTGATTAATCTTGGTGTTTTTTATGTCCCTTTCATCATGCTGGTGATGGTCTGGGCGGGAAATGCTGTGAATTTAACGGACGGGCTGGATGGGTTGGCGATTGTGCCTGTGATCATTGCAGCCAGTGCCTTTGCGTTTATTTCCTACATGGTGGGGAGCACTGTTTACAGTGACTATCTGGGCATAGCCTATGTGGCTGGAACGGGGGAACTTGCCGTTCTTTGCGGCGCGATGATCGGCGCGGGTATCGGATTTTTATGGTTTAATGCACCGCCCGCGATGGTTTTCATGGGCGATACAGGCTCGCTCGCGCTGGGCGGCATGCTGGGCGCTGTTGCCGTTATCACAAAGCATGAAATTGTTCTGGGTATCATTGGCGGCCTCTTTTGGCTGGAAACCATTTCTGTGATCGTGCAGGTGATTTCCTTCAAACTAACAGGCAAGCGGGTTTTCCGCATGGCGCCGCTGCATCATCATTATGAAGAAAAAGGCTGGGCTGAACCCACTATTGTGATCCGCTTTTGGATCATTGCTTTGGTTCTTGCCATTGTTGGTCTTGCAACGTTGAAGTTGAGGTAATGCGTAAGTGATTGTGGCATCGGCATATAAAGGAAAAACAGTTGGCGTGTTTGGGCTGGCCCGCACGGGTGTTGCTGCTGTTGATGCCCTTGCGGCTTCGGGTGCAAAAGTTGCTGCTTGGGACGATAACGTCGAGCGGCGCACCGGTGCAGCCGAACATAGCGTTAATTTATATTCTGCGGACTTCACTGAGCTGGATGCGCTTTTGCTGGCACCTGGCGTACCCCTTACGCATCCCAAGCCCCATGCTCTTGTTGATAAAGCACACGAATTTGGTACGCCTATTATCAGCGATCTGGATGTTTTTGAGACAGCGCGCGCAGACCTGCCTACTCATAAAACCGTAGCCATAACAGGCACAAACGGCAAATCCACAACCACAGCCCTGGTTGGGCATATGTTGGACGCTTGTGGTTGTGGTGTTGCGCTCGGCGGGAACATCGGTACAGGTGTTTTGTCGCTGGACCCTCTGGCTGCAGGCGGCGTTTATGTTTTTGAATTGTCGTCCTTTCAGCTGGATCTTGCCAGTGATTTTAAGGCTGATGTTGCAGTCCTTATGAATATGTCGGCCGACCATATCGACAGACACGGCACGTTTGAAAATTATCTGGCGGCCAAGGCGCATCTTTTTGATATGCAGGAAAAAGATGCGGTTGCCGTTATTGGTGTTGATGATGAAAGTGGTGTTGCGCTGGCTGAAAAACTGGGTGCACGGGCTATTCGAATTTCAGTAGAAAAAGAGCTAAGTGTCGGCATTTATGTCTCCGGCGGTCTGTTGATTGATGCCCTGGACGGTGAAGCCACACCTGTGGGTGATATTACGGGCGCAAAAGCGCTGCACGGGGTGCATAATTGGCAAAACGCTGCGGCGGTTTACGCGGTGGGGCGTAGCCTCGGGTTGGAATCTACCGCAATTTTAGATGCCCTGCACAGTTTCCCTGGGCTGGAACACCGGCAGGAAATTGTCGCGACCATTGACGGTGTGCGCTATGTCAACGATTCTAAAGCCACCAATAGTGATGCCGCTGCCCGAGCATTGGCCTCCTTTCATAATATTCACTGGATCGCGGGCGGAAGGGCTAAAGAGGCCTCTTTTAGCCATCTGGCTCACCGTATGGCTGATGTGAAAGCTTGCTATTTTATTGGCGAGGCTGCGGGCCAACTGGCGAAAGACTTGAAACCGCATCATTTGGTCATTCACGAAAACCTTGAACACGCATTTTCGGCGGCTCACGCGGCGGCGGCTATTGGCGATACGATTTTACTTTCACCGGCTTGCACGGCTTTTGACCAATTTAGCGACTTTGAACAGCGTGGCCGTACCTTTAAGGCGCTGGTGGCAGCGACTTCGGGGGATGGTACATGATCGCTCTGTCCCGTAATGACAATTCTGTTTTGTCCCGCTGGTGGTGGACGATTGACCGCTGGATGTTGTTGATGATCCTGGCCCTCATTGGTCTGGGTTTATGGTTGGCAATGACCGCAAGCCCTGCGGTGGCAGAGCGGCTGGGCCTGGATGCAATGCATTTTGTAAAACGGCAGGGTATGTTTTTAGGTGTAGCCTTGGTGGCTGTGCTTGCCATTTCAATGATGCCCACAGTGACGGTGCGCAGGATGGCTGTGCTGGCGTTTCCTGCTGCGTTGATTTTACTGATGGCGACATTTGTCATTGGTCCCGAGATCAAGGGGGCCACACGTTGGCTGCAAATAGGCAGTTTCACACTCCAGCCGAGCGAATTTCTAAAGCCCTTTTTTATTGTGACTATTGCCTGGGTGTTGTCAGCAGATATTGACGGTGTGAAAATACCAGCCAAGCAAATTTCGATCGGCCTTTATCTGTTGGTTGCCGGACTGTTGGTGATGCAACCGGATTTTGGGCAAACTGTATTGATCAGCGCTGTCTGGTTCGCCCAGATGGCGCTTGCCGGACTGCCCCTAATGTGGCTTTCCCTGGCGATGGGTGTTGGTTTGCTTGGACTTGGGCTTGGGTACGCATTATTGCCGCATGTTGCTAGCCGCATTGACCGCTTTATTAATCCTGCAAGCGGAGACACTTATCAGACGGACAAAGCTATGGAGGCTTTTAGCTCAGGGGGGCTTTTGGGGAAAGGTCCGGGTGACGGCTCAGTCAAGCTTGGCCTCCCTGATGCCCATACGGACTATATTTTCGCCGTTGTTGGTGAGGAATTTGGCGCGGTCGCCGGTGTGATGCTTCTATTTTTGTTTGCGGGCATTGTTATTCGTGGTCTGGCCAATCTGCTTGATGAAGATAATCCGTTCAGGCTTTTGGCTGCGGCCGGTTTGATTATGCAGTTTGGCCTGCAGGCGCTAATCAATGTGGGTGTTAATCTGGCGCTATTACCATCAAAAGGCATGACGTTGCCTTTCATTTCATATGGAGGGTCTTCGATGCTTGCCCTTGCGATTGGTATGGGCATGGTACTGGCGCTTACGCGACGAAATCGGTTCATTCAACCCCGCACAGACCCCCTTGGCTGGAGAGCAGCAGAATGATAACAGCGCCTTATATTATTTTGGCGGCAGGTGGTACTGGCGGCCATATGATGCCCGCAGAAGCTGTTGCCGATGCATTGCTGACAGAGGGATATGAAGTCTCGCTGGTTACGGATACCCGTGGGCAGACCATTGGGAACGTCATGACAGATGTTCACCGTATCGTGCTTGGTGCATCCAGCCATATGAGCGGGGGTCTGATTGGCAAGGCTAAAGCCCTGTTCAGTATATTGACCAGCACATTTCAGGTTAGAAAAGCCTTCCGCAAGAAACAGCCGACAGTTGTTGTGGGATTTGGGGGGTATCCATCCTTGCCTGCAATTTTGGCGGCCCGTAGCCTGGGCATTCCCTATATATTGCATGAGCAAAACGCGGTCCTTGGCAGGGTTAACCGCTTTATGGCGAAAAATGCGGAATTGGTGGCACTGAGTGTTGAAACGACGGACCGAGTGCCAGAAGGCACCAAAATCTATGTAACAGGCAACCCTGTGCGCCATCTTATTGCCAAGCTGGCTAACATTGCCTATGCGGTTCCGATGGGGTTTGGCGACATGCGGATTTTTATCCTTGGTGGAAGCCAGGGCGCGCGCATTCTTTCAGATGTGGTTCCCGTAGCGGCGGCTTTGTTAAGCAAGGAGATTCGCGACCGGCTGGACATTGTACATCAAGCCCGGCCTGAGGATATTGAACGGGTAAAAGCCGTTTATGATGCTGCGGAAATAAAAACCCACGTTGAACCATATTTCAACGATGTCGGGGCGATTTTGCTGCGTACCCAATTGGTTATTTCCCGTTCTGGTGCATCCACATTGTCTGAGCTATCTGCGATGGGGCGTCCTGCTATTATGGTTCCGCTTGCCATTGCTGCTGACAATCATCAGACCGCGAATGCCAAAATCGTTGCCGAGGCCGGAGGCGGGATAATGATTGCAGAGCAGGATTTTACCCCTGAAGCATTAGCAGAAAAGCTTGAATCCCTTCTCAATAGTATGGGCGCGCTCCGGGATTGGTCAGATGGCATGCGCACGATCGCGCGTCTGGACGCGGCTGAAAATCTATCCAGGAAGATAATTGAATTGTGTGATGGAGAAGGGATAAGGGCATGAGGGGCATTCCTTTTGACATAGGCACCGTTCATTTTGTTGGTATTGGCGGCATTGGTATGTCGGGTATTGCCGAGGTGATGTATAATTTGGGGTACGGTGTGCAGGGCTCTGATATGGGCGAAAATGCCAATGTTGAGCGGTTGCGCGGACTTGGCATAAAGGTGGATATTGGCCAACAGGCCGAGAATTTGGGCGACGCCAAAGTGGTGGTTGTGTCAACCGCTATCAAGGCGGATAATCCTGAGGTCGTTGCTGCAAGAGCCACAGGTATTCCTGTTGTCCGTAGAGCTGAAATGCTTGCTGAGTTGATGCGCCTGAAATGGTGTGTCTCAGTAGCCGGAACACACGGAAAAACCACAACAACATCCATGGTTGCGGCTGTATTGGAAAAAGCAGGTATCGACCCCACGGTTATCAACGGTGGTATTATCAATAGCTATGGCACCAATGCCCGACTTGGTGAAGGGGCCTGGATGGTTGTGGAAGCGGACGAAAGTGACGGCACTTTTGTTAAGCTTCCGGCCACGATCGCCGTGGTGACAAATCTTGATGCTGAACATTTGGATTTTTACGGCACATTTGATGCCGAAAAAGAGGCCTTCAGGACGTTCCTTGAGCGTGTTCCTTTTTACGGTGCGGCAGTGCTTTGTGTTGACCACCCGGAAGTGCAGGCACTGATTGCGCATATTCAGGATCGGAAGTTTGTAACCTACGGCCTGTCAGCACAGGCTGATGTGCGCGCTGTGAATATGGTATCCAGATCAGGGGTCGTGAGCTTTGATGTTGAAGTGCGGGAAAGAATTGATGCAGACCAGCGCGTGATCAAGGGGTTCAGTTTACCGATGCCAGGTGAACATAATGTGCAAAATGCATTGGCGGCTATTGCGGTTGGCCTTGAAATGAATGTGTCAGACAATGTGCTGCGGGAGGCCTTCGCGGACTTTGGCGGCGTGAAACGTCGGTTTACAAAAACGGGTGAAGCAGCAGGCATAACCGTGATCGATGATTACGGGCATCATCCTGTTGAGATTAGCTGTGTATTGAAAGCTGCGCGACAATCGTTTGATGGCCAGGTTATTGCCGTGGTGCAGCCACACAGATATACGCGGCTGCAAAGCCTGTTTGATGATTTTTGTACCTGTTTCAATGATGCAGACATTGTGTTGGTTGCACCAGTATTTGAAGCTGGTGAGGCACCTATTGTCGGTGCAGACCAGACAAGCCTGGTGGATGGCCTGAGACGTCATGGGCACCGTTTGGTTGATCAAATCTCTGGTCCGAAAGGCTTGGCCCCCAAGGTGCTGAAATATGCCAAGCCCGGTGATACGGTTGTGTGCCTTGGTGCGGGTTCAATTACCAAGTGGGCGAACGATTTACCCGAAGAGATTGCTGCTCAAACAGGAGGCCGGTCATGACAAATGAAGTGACAAAATCCGTGTTGGACCATCTCCCGCATGTGCGGGGACGGATTGTTGAGAATGCTAATCTGGCGCGCCTTAGTTGGTTCAGAATCGGCGGCACTGCCGAGGTGCTGTTTGAACCTGCGGACGAAGCAGACTTGATTAAGTTTTTGCGCTACATCCCGGGTTCAATCCCTCTTACGGTGATTGGTGTTGGCTCTAACCTGTTGGTGCGGGATGGGGGTGTGCCGGGTATTGTTGTCAGGCTGGGCAGAGCCTTTGCCGAAACACATGTGCGCGGAAATATTTTTAAGGCCGGTGCGGCGGCGATGGATATGCATGTGGCCAAGGCTGCCCAGAAAGAAGGCGTTGCCGGGCTTGAGTTTTTGATCGGTGTTCCGGGTACAATCGGCGGCGCGTTGCGCATGAATGCGGGGGCTTATGGCCACGAAATCAAAGATGTTCTGGAGCATGTCCACGCTGTGGACCGTTACGGACATCCCCATGAATTTAGAACAGCGGATTTTGAATTTGGCTACCGAACCTGCTCAATTGATCCGAACATGATTTTTCTGAGTGCATCATTCCATATACGAAATGATGACCCAGCGGCTATTCAGGAGCGAATGGACAAAATAACAGGCGCACGCCAGGAAAGTCAGCCGATCGGATCGCGTACGGGCGGCAGTACCTTTAAAAACCCTGAAGGCCAAAAAGCTTGGGAATTAATTGATGCGGCAGGGTGTCGGGGGCTGCGCATTGGTGACGCTCAGGTATCGGAGAAACACTGTAATTTTCTGATTAATCTTGGGAACGCAACAGCATCGGACATCGAAAACCTGGGCGAGGAAATCCGTGCCCGGGTGTTTAAGGAAACCGGTGTTCGTCTGGAGTGGGAAATTAAACGCATTGGAACATGGCCGGAAAAGGAAGGCCAAGCATGACCACAGTATTGCGAAATCATTGGATAGCGACATCGGCATTTGTGACAGTGCTTGCTTTGGCGGTAGCGGCGCTTTTTGGACAAGCTTTTGCCGCGACCTGGATGCAGGAAACGAGCCGTCAGGCGGGCTTTGTTTTGTCTAATCTGAGTATTGAAGGTAATGTGAGAACCCGGCAGGCGGATATACTGGCCACGCTTGATATTGATACTGGCATGCCGTTGATGGCGGTTGACCTGCAAGCGCTTCAGCACCGCGTAGAGGCTCTTCCGTGGGTGCGTCTGGTTACAGTTACCCGGATTTTACCAGGTGATATTAATCTGCACATTGAGGAACGGAAACCTTTTGCTCTGTGGCAGCGGGCGGGTCAATTGCGGTTGATCGATGAAGAGGGCGTCGTTATAACGCAGCGCGGCCTCACAGCCTTTTCAGGCCTGCCGATGATTGTCGGGGACGGGGCACCTCACGAAATGGGGAAACTCTTCCAAATGTTAAGCGCGGCCCCTGATTTAGCCCAGCGGGTGAAAACCGCTGTCCGGGTTGGGGATCGTCGCTGGGATTTGCTTTTTGACAATGGAATTCGCGTAAAATTGCCAGAGGATCTTGACCCGGTTTATGGTAGTGATAAAGCTTGGTCACGGCTGGATAGGCTGGAAAAACAACACCGTTTGCTGGCGCGCGAAGTCAGCGTGATTGATATGCGTATCCCAGACCGGTTGATTATGCGGGTAACACCGGCAGGAAGACGGATGATGGACGGCAAAGAATGGGCCACCTAGGTATGTTGAACAGACCATGATGAACGCCCCTATTAACAGACCGGAAGGTACAGTTGCCGCACTTGATGTTGGTTCCAGCAAAGTCGCGTGCCTGATTGCCGAAGCCAGCGGTGGTGGTCAGTTTTTGGTTAAGGGTGTTGGCAACAGGGCGTGCAACGGAGGCGTTGTCGCCGGGGCTGTTGTCGATATGGACCTGACAGAAAAGGCAATTCGGGCTTCGGTTGACCAAGCAGAGAAAATGGCAGGCACGACGATCAGTGATGTCATCCTTAGTTTTTCTGGTGGTGCCCCAAAAAGCCGGGTTGTGGAGATCGATGTTAAAATTTCGGGCCATGCCGTCATGCAGGCCGAGCTTGATGAGGCGATTGCCCGGGCGAAAGCAGAAATCGATGTGGATGAAGATGGGCTCCTTCATGCTTTTCCTGCGGCTTATGCGGTGGACGGGAATTACGGCACCAAAGCGCCTCTGGGTATGTACGGTAAAATCCTTTCGGTTGCTGTGCTTGTTGTAACGGTTGATGCGGGTCCGCTTAGGAACCTTGAAGCCTGTGTGCGGCGTGCTCACTTGAATATTGCGGCTGTTGTCTTGGCACCTTATGCCTCTGGCCTTTCCTGCCTGGTGGAAGATGAAGCCCAAATGGGCGCTGCCTGCATTGATTTGGGTGGTGGGACAACCGGTATTTCTATATTTGCGCAAGGGGCTTTGGTTCATGCAGAAGTGTTGCCTGTTGGCGGCGGGCAGGTAACGGCGGAAGTTGCACGCGGTTTGTTGACGCCGTTTGAACAGGCAGAGCGCCTGAAAACATTCAGCGGTGCTGCTGTTGTGGACCCTGCTGATGCCCGGATCGAGATTGAAGTCCAACAAGTAGGCGAACGTGGTAGTGACAGGATGATCCGTATGCCGCGCAGCGCATTAACAAGCATTATGCACAAGGAACTGGAGCAGCTTTTTATAAGGGTTGGGCAACAGCTGGATGCCTCTGGCTTTTCGGGTGTGGCGGGCAAGCGTGTTGTTTTGACCGGCGGCGTTGCCCAGTGTGAAGCTGTGCGCGATCTGGCCAGTAAAATATTGGGACGGCAAGTCCGTATCGGGCGGCCAAAAGCCATGGGCGGTTTGCCTGTAGCAGCACAAGCACCTAATTTTTCAGGGGCAGTTGGTCTGCTGGCTTATGCGGCTCGGGAACCACAACAGATTTTTGATCATAATAAAAAACAAGAGACCCCAAATAATGGCGACGGCGTTTTTGGCCGTATAAGCCAGTGGGTACGGGACACATTCTAATGGGCTCCTGCTCGAAGGCTGGCAATAGCTGGTAAAGCAGGATAGAAAAGAACGAACGGAGGAGTTGGATTATGTCTATCGCATTTGGAAATACAGAATTGACGGAATTAACGCCGAAGATCGCGGTTGTTGGTGTTGGCGGCGCTGGCTGCAACGCTGTCAATAACATGATAGAGGCCCAACTTCAGGGGGTCGATTTTGTTGTTGCAAATACAGATGCGCAGTCACTTGCAAACTCCGGCGCGGACAATCGCTTGCAGTTGGGTGTTCAAATTACCCAGGGTCTGGGTGCGGGTGCCCAGCCAAAGGTCGGTGCAGCCGCCGCAGAAGAAGCCGTTGAGATGATCGATGACATGCTGAACGGTTGCCATATGGCCTTTATCACAGCAGGCATGGGCGGTGGTACAGGCACAGGTGCAGCGCCGATTATTGCGCGCCGTGCCCGCGAAAAAGGCATCCTTACAGTTGGTGTTGTGACACGCCCCTTCCAGTTCGAAGGCGGCCGCAGGATGAAGATTGCTGACGCTGGCATTGCTGAATTGTCGCAGCATGTTGATACGCTGATCATTATCCCTAACCAGAATTTATTCCGGGTTGCCGATGAACGCACCACATTTGCAGATGCCTTTAACATGGCTGACGAAGTTCTGCATTCCGGCGTACGCGGCATTACAGACCTGATGGTTATGCCTGGGCTTATTAATCTTGATTTTGCGGACGTTCGCACGGTTATGTCGGAAATGGGCAAAGCCATGATGGGCACAGGTGAAGCCGAAGGCGACAGCAGAGCGCAGGACGCAGCGGCAGCGGCCATTTCAAACCCACTTTTGGAAGAAGCGTCGCTCAAAGGGGCCAAAGGCGTGATCATCAATGTCACGGGCGGCATGGATATGACGTTGTATGAGGTTGATGAAGCGGTGAATATGGTACGCGAACAGGCTGATGAAGACGCCTTGATTGTCTTTGGCTCGGCCTTTAGCCAGGACCTTGAAGGTAAGCTGCGCGTTTCAGTTGTGGCGACCGGCATTGAAGGTGGCTCGCTTACCATCGAAATCCCGCAACCTACACGAACTGTTGCTGTTGACGCAGGCAAAATGACCCCTGATAGCAAGCCAGAAGAAACACCTGAGACCACAGTGGCAGAATATACCGCGACTGAACACACTGCGGCGGAACATACCCCCGAAGAAAATACAGCGGTTACGGAAGTTGCGGATGCGGAAGACACAGCCGTAAGCACGGAAGAACCTGCTGCGGGCGGACCCTTAAATGATGAAGAAGAGCCCACGCAGTTTTTTGATGTGCAGGCGGATACTGACGTAGACGCAGATGAGGGGGCAGTGGCCTCTGACGAGGATGAGCTGGAAGCTTTGGCTGTGGCAGCGCAGGGGGGCGAAACTTTTGTATCTGGCGCACCGATGATGCCAAAAGCAAATGCTTCGCAGGCTGCGGCACCTGCTGACGATGCGCAGGTGGACAGTTATGTTAGCACTGCTGAGGAACGCGCCCCGGTGCAGGAGGCAACCGAAGAACCAGTGCCGCAAAAACGGTCGCTTTTCCAGGTTATGACAGCAGGGTTGCGGAGCAATGATGCGACCTCGGCAGAACAGGTGAAAAACCAGTCCGCTTCAAACGATTCTGGTCTTGCGCAAGAAAAAACCAGTGAAGTAGCTGCCAGTGAAGACCAGGCACCAGCGGTGGGCGGCGTAAGTGTTGATGATCGACCGGCGCCGAACAATGGCAAAGACCAGCTGGAAATTCCCAGTTTTTTACGGCGTCAGCAGAACTAGGAAATAGAGAAGCGCATGGTTTACTCTTGCGCTGAATTAAAGAAAAGCCGGGTATTGAAGCCCGGCTTTTTTAATGGTCATTCGGTTTTGGTCTTTTGCCAGCGTTCGAGTGCCACTGTGTCGCGGTCGCTGGCATCAACCCACAGGCTCCCTTCTTGGCCATCTTCTTTTTTCCAAAAGGGTGCTTCGCTTTTCAGGAAGTCCATCAAAAATTCTGCGGCTTCAAATGCTGCTTTTCTATGGGCTGACGCTGTTATCACCAATACGATATTTTCACCCGGTTTCAACGTTCCGTATCGGTGGATAATCGTGCAGCCCGCCAGCGGCCAGCGTTCTTCGGCCTGGCCCGCGATAAGCTGAAGTTGTTTTTCTGTCATGCCGGGATAATGTTCAAGCGTCATGCTATCCAGGGTGCCGCCAACGTCCCGGACTGTGCCGGTGAAAGTAACAAGCCCGCCGATGCTCAAGTCACCATTTTGCAGTGCGGCTATCTCTGCAGCTATATCAAAATCGTCAATTTGCACAGAAATTCGAGCCACATTATCCTCCGGTTACGGGCGGGAAAATAGCGACTTCGTCTTCATCACTCACTGGGTGATCAGGCTTTGCATGGGTTTGGTTGACAGCAACCCGCAACATTTTTGAACTATGAAGTGCCGCCGCATGAATATCGCTACGGGTCCTGAGGTGGCGGATCAATTCTTCAACCGTTGTAACATCATGGGGCGGCGTATAATTTTCTTCAGCACAGCCCAGAGCTTCACGCAGACTGGCAAAATAAACAAGCTGCATTCCGTTACACCATATGTTTGAGGCCAGCGCGCAAATAGTCCAGGCCGGTATAGAGTGTTAGAACAGCGGCTAGCCACAGCAGGCCCAACCCAATTTCGTGCGCAGGCACACCGAATGCAGGGGCACCTTCAGACCAGACAAGGGCACCGAGCGCAATCATCTGAACGGTCGTCTTCCATTTAGCAAGGACAGTCACAGGCACACTGACCTGTGCTGCTGCTAAAAATTCCCGCAAGCCTGATACCAATAGCTCTCTGCACATAATGACAACAGCGGCGACAACGTGAATGCCGTCAACCCAGCGCGCATGAACCAGCATAATGATAACAGCGCCGACCATTAATTTATCGGCGATAGGGTCAAGAAATTGCCCAATCTTTGAAACACTGCCAGTTGCCCGCGCCAGATAGCCGTCAAAAAAATCGGTTATTCCTGCCAATGTAAAGGTAACGAAGGCAATGTGGCTGCCAAGAGGCTGCTCCATAAAAAATGATGCCACAAGGACCGGGATAACAAAAATCCTGGATAGCGTTAGTATATTGGGTACATTCCACATGGTAATTTAAGCTCGATTCTCTCGAAGGTTTGGCGACACAATAATGCAATGAACCGCGAGGTCAATCACTCGTGAAAATGATTGTAGATTTGTTTCGCCATTGCTGTTGAAACACCGTCAACACTTTCAAGGTCACGCACATCTGCCCCGACTACGGCCTTGGCAGAGCCAAAATGATGTAAAAGTGCTTTTTTCCGTTTTGGTCCAACCCCGGGAACCTCGTCCAGAGGCGATTTTTTAATGGCACTGCTGCGCCTTGCCCGGTGGCTGCCAATGGCAAATCTGTGGGCTTCATCGCGTAGCCGCTGTAAGTAATAAAGTACGGAATCCGTGATTGGCATCATAAAGGCTGGCCGGCCTGGCATATGGAATTGCTCGCGCCCGGCGTTTCTGTCTGGTCCCTTTGATATTGCTACCACTGTGACACCGTTGACGCCCAGTTCTGCAAGGGTATCCATAACAGCTGAAAGCTGGCCCTTGCCGCCATCAATAAGCAGAAGGTCAGGCCAATGACCTCTTTCCCGGTCAGCATCCTCTTTTATCAGGCGCGAAAACCGCCGTCTCATGACTTCGCTCATCATTCCAAAATCATCACCTGGGCTAAGGTCTTTGGACTTGATGTTAAATTTGCGGTAGCTGTTTTTCATAAAGCCGTCGGGTCCTGCGACGACCATGCCACCAACCGCGTGGCTGCCTTGAATATGGCTATTGTCATAAACTTCAATGCGTGTGGGTGGGGAGGTTATATCAAAGGCCGAGGCAACGCCTTTCAGCAGTTTGGCCTGACCTGCACTTTCAGCCATGCGCCGTTCAAGGGCTTCGCGCCCATTGCGGCAGGCCTGAGTAATGATCTCGGCTTTTTTACCGCGTGAGGGCACGGTAATATCAACCTTGCGCTCCATGCGCATGGACAGAGCCTTCGCAAATAGGCCTTGATCTGGAATTTTGTGAGAAATCAGGATGAGTTTGGGCGCGGGTTTATTGTCGTAGAACTGGCCGAGAAAGGCTGCCAGAACGGATGCTGCACCCTGTGTGTTGTCATGTTTGGGAAAATAAGCATGGTGGCCCCAGTTTTGGCCTGCACGGTAGAAAAACACCTGAATAGCCACTTGGCCCGCCACTTCCGCTGCCGCAATAACATCGGCTTCTTCCACCATAACATTGGCCATCGACTGGTGGCTCTGGATTTGTGTAAGCGCATTTAATCGGTCGCGGTAAATTGCGGCGGTTTCATAGTCCTGTTTGTCGCTTGCATCTTGCATGATGATTGCGAACTTCTTCTGGATATCTGTTGATTTTCCTTCGAGAAAGGCTCGCGCTTCTCCAACCATGTCTGCGTATTCCGTATCTGTGACTTTATCAACGCATGGGCCTGAACAGCGTTTGATTTGATAAAGCATGCAAGCGCGGCTTCTGCTTTCCAGTGTATTATCCGTGCATGTCCTGAGCTGGAAAATTTTCTGCAATATATTCAAGGTTCGGTTCACCGAGCTGACACTCGCGAAGGGGCCATAATATTGCCCTTTATGGGTCCGTTTTCCTCGGTGCTTTGCAATCTGAGGCCAAGGATGGTCCTCACGAAGCATAATATAGGGGAAAGATTTATCGTCTTTCAGCAGCACATTGAAAGCTGGCTTGAAGCGTTTTATCAGTGAGGCCTCAAGCAGTAATGCTTCCCCTTCAGTGCGCGTTGTCACAAAAACCATTGAAACCGTTGCGGAGACCATGCGCTGTAGTCGGTTAGGCAATTGTTTCAGCTGCGCATAAGAAACAATGCGTTTCCTGATGTTTTTGGCTTTGCCCACATAAAGCACATCACCGTGGCTGCTCAACATACGGTACACACCGGGTGCTGTCGGAGCTGTTTTTACGTACTCTTTGATCACCAAAGCGCCGGATTCCAATTGGCTCTCATTCATAACAGGAACTTTCCGGCTACGGTGTTAGGGGCGATGCTATTATGCTGGGTGTTTGTCTGCATCCTTTGTTTTTGTCACGGTGTGCACAATAATGCGAAGGGTAATTTCCGTGTATGGCAATTTCATTTATACATCAGCAATACAGGCACACTCTCTGCTGTGGTGTTATCACATTCAGCGAATATCAATTTTGCAGAATATAACATGTTCAGATTGTGGGGGAATAACCATAAGTATTTCTGGTTGTTGCCTTATCTGGGATGGAGAATCACCAGATGAGGTGTGGGATTTATTTGTCATAAAAGATTTCCACCAAACCTGTGGATAACCTTGTGGGAAACAAGACCCATTTTTATGTAACCTCGCTGTAACGCTTGTTTCCATGCGCTTTGCCTAAATTTTAGGCACTTCCTCTAAGTCATTGATTTATATAGGATCAGTCTGATCAAACAAATAATTTTATACAAAACAAAATTGTCTTATTGTGTAATGAGGCACATTGTGGCAGTTGGCGATTCGGTGTGCACAACTTTCTGGCCGGGGAGTCGAGTAACCCTCTGAAAAAGCTAAATGTTACTAGTTGGTTAACTTTTTTTGACGTTCAATCTCGACGCCCACACTCGCCGCACCGTTGACGGCTTCAAGCTTTTCAATCTTGACCCGGGCTCCGATTACCCTGTCATCCACAAGCGCCATTTCAGCAACCTTCTCTGCAAGGGTTTCCACCAGATTGATGTGGCCGCCAGCAATGATGCTGTTAATATTTGTGACAATGTCATTATAACAAACCACATTGCCGAGCTGATCATTATGGTGGGCGGTGTTTTCCCGTACGGACAGATCCACATTGATGCGAATTTTCTGGTGCGTATCTTTTTCGTGTTCCCAGACACCAATTTGCGCATTGACGACATAGTCACGGACAAAAATATGCCGGACCGAGCGCGTGGCATCTGCGTAGGGCAGGTGGAGTATGCTGGCGGTTGATGTTGTATCGTCGTGTGCCATCACTTAATCCTCAAGAATGTCTTTTGTGCGCCAAGCCAGATGCTGGCCCCCGTCCAGCGCTATCATTTGCCCGGTCATGGAGGAAGTCTCAAGTAGAAAACGCACCGCACGGGTGATTTCCGTAAGGGCGGGGCCTGTACCGAGCGGTACGGCCGCTGCCTCTTCTTCAAATTCGGTTTGGGTTTGCTCGCTATTGGCAAGGGTAGGGCCTGGCCCGATAGCATTGACACGGATGTTTGGTGCAAAAGCCTGTGCTGCGGTTTTTGTAGCAGTTAACAAGCCGGCCTTGGCCATTGTATAGGAAAAATACTGCGGATTAAGCTTCAACACCCGCTGGTCAATCATATTGATCACGGCACCGGTTTTGCCCCTGGCCAGACCAGCGGCGAAGGTTTGCATCAGCATTAGCGGGGCCAGTAAGTTTACCTGATGGTGTTTTTCCCAGCTGTCAGCAGTAAAGTTCTCCAGCGTGTCATTTTCAAACACCGAAGCATTATTGACCAAAATATCTATGGGTATGCCGAGGGCGGTATCTGCATTCATAATAGCGGACTTGATGGCATCCAGATTCTGGAAGTCGGCACCAACGGATGCGGCGTGCCCACCTGCGGCACATATTTCTGCTACAACGGCGTCAGCAGCCTTTGCAGAGCCGTGATAATGAACAGCGACGGCTATGCCCTCAGCCGCCAGGTCAAGCGCTATAGCCCGTCCTATGCGTCTGCCGGCACCTGTTACCAAGGCAGCCCGATAAGGGGCATTGATCACAATTCCAGTCCCATCACAGCGGCACTACTGTGGCTGTGTGCCAGATAAACAATATATCCCACATACATGCTTACCATGGCGATGCCGGAAAACTTGCCAACCTGGGATCGTAGACGACAGAAGGGAATAAGCAGCATTGTTGAGGCAAGCATCACCCAGAGGTCGATACGTAGGAAACTCTCCGGTACAGGAATTGGTCCAACCAGTGATGTAATGCCCATAATCCCCAACAAGTTGAAGAGGTTGGAGCCAATCACATTGCCTACGGCTACATCGCAGTGGCCACGGACTGCCGCGACTATCGCGGTGACCAGTTCGGGCAGGCTGGTTCCCAGCGCCACGAGTGTCAGGCCGATAACAGCCTCTGATACACCAAAATTACGCGCAATATCCACAGCCCCGGTGACCAGAAGGTCAGCGCCAATTGCCAGTCCAATAAGTCCGCCGACGACAAGGGCACCGGCGAGTGCATACCCATCCGGTTTATCCTGAAATCCATCCGTGTGTTCCGTGTGTTCCGTGGGCTCAAGGTCACAAGACATGGTTTTGGAACGCATCCCCGAATACACCAGAAACAGGCAGAGGAAAGCCAGAAGGACGATACCTTCCTTCCATCCAATGGTTCCGGAGTGCGCCAAACCGATGAACAGTGCCGTCGCAACCAGCATGATCATCAGATTACGGCCAAGCCGGGGGGCATCGCAACTCACGGGCGCAATGAGGGCTGAAAGGCCGACCACCAGCAAAACGTTAGCGATGTTGGAGCCAACAACATTACCCAAGGCCAGCGTGGGTGCGTCTTTCAAAACTGCATCAATGCCTACGACCAATTCAGGTGCGGACGTGCCAAATGCAACAACGGTTAAGCCAATAACCAACGTTGAAATACCTGCGCGCTGGGCAAGCGAAACAGCGCCCCGAACCATAAAGTCACCGGCAAAAACTAACAAAACTAATCCGGCGACAACTTGTACATAGGCCATGCGGTAATCGTGTCCTTAAATCGGCGGGTTGCGAAAATCTGCACCCATTTCACGTTATATAGGGTCTAGAACGATAAATTGAAAGTCAGTAACCGCGATTCTTGTCCAACATATTCTCAGGCGATCGCCCGGCTTCCATTTGTTTGATATTTTGCATCACATACAGTGCTGCTGTATCGGCGCGTGTGATAGCAGCAATATGCGGGGTGATAATCACCGAAGCATGGTGCCAAAGCCAGTGCTCGGTTCCCAATGGCTCCTCAGGTACAACATCAAGCGTGGCACCAGTTAAATGGCCGCTATCCAGATGTTTTCGCAGGGCGTCAAGGTCAATGAGGCTCCCGCGCCCCGCATTGATAATAGCAGCTCCTTTTGGCAGTAAGGCAAGATGCTGATCGTCAAGAAGGCCCTTTGTCGCTTCTGTTTCGGGTAGCAGGCCGATCAGTATATCGGTATGGGACAGAAAGCTCTTGAGCGCCGAAGGACCAGTGAAATGCTCGGTGGTATCACCAGATCCTTTAGGGCTGTTTGACCAAGCGGCTATTTTATAACCCATAGGTGTGAGCGTTTCAGCCACAGCTTTGCCAAGCACGCCGTAGCCCATAATGCCAACCCGGACGTCGCTCGCAGGTTTTGAGAAAGCGCGCCGCCAAAGGGCGTTGCGCTGTTGAGCTAAAAACAATGGCATCTGGCGGTGGTGCAACAGGACATTCATCAGCATATATTCGGCCATGCCTTCCTTTAACCCATCATCCCCCATGCGAATGATAGGCACGTTCGGCACACTCGGGTCAGCCAAGATATGATCGACACCAGCCCCTAGCGAAAAAATTGCCTGAATATTGGGGTATTCGGCAAGCAGGCCAGGTTTTGGTTCCCACACAAATGCATAGGCAGGACCATCGTCCGGGCTTCCCCAGTCAGGATAACTTCGAAAATCAATGCTTGGGTCAACCTGTTGCAACGTTTTGCGCCACAGATCGTGGGGGTATCCATCCAGATAAAAGAGTATGCGGGTCATTTCACTGGCACCGCTAATGTATCATGGTGGCCAACGATCAGTTCGCGCAGATGAAAGCTGATATCAGCGCGGTTTTTAAAGCCCGCTTCAATGGCTGCAGCCTCCGCCTGTTCGGATGTTACGGGGGCGTCTTTGGCGAAGCTGGCCAGGCTTTCGTGAAAGCCAATTGTGAATATGTCTATGTCGGAACCAAACTGAACATCAAAAACAACATTGGTTGTTTGGCCGGTTTTGGCGAGATACGTATTTTCAATTTTACGCTGACGGTCAAGGGCGGCATGTTTGCCTGCTGCCGCTTTGAACATTTCAATATGAAAAAGCCCGGCAGCGTCAGCCATTTGGCGGGCTGTATCCCAAGCCGTATCAGACTTGGCCATAAAGCTAAGTTCGAAATCAACAAGGGCGTCGGTTTTGGCACCAAACTCCTGCCCAGCTTTGACGCAGGGCGGTAGAGTACAAGGTTGGCCTAATATCAAAAGATCCCACTGATCTCCTTGGCTGTGGCGCATCAAGACTGGTTTTGAACCAACAGATTTTAACCAATCTGTGTTCTTAACAAGCTCCAATAGTTCAGGAAATTTTCCAGGGGCCGCCCTATACTGCGTTACCCAATAGTCATTTGCGAGCAAGGACTGTGTGCCGAGTATGACGGCAAAAAACGCTGTCAGCATGGTTTTCATGATAGTCCCTTTTATTTGCATACGTATTTGATGGGTGCCATTTCATAAAAGTGGTGGTTTTAGTAAACTCGACAAGCATAAAAGGGAATACTGTAAAGTTTTTCAATAAAACAGCCATAATTGAGCTTTCTTTCCCCTACTTTTCCTCTGTCTTCCTCTATGGTGTGGAATTCTATTGTGATCAGAGTGATAATCTTTGATTCATAGCTTGAAAAACCCTGAGGAATCAATTATCCGTGCACCTGAAAAAGGGTGTCAGCAAAGTATGCGGGTTTCCCTTGCTTTTTGTTTGGGCGGGCACTATGTTGCGCGCCTTAATTCAAGGGATTCGCCGATTGGCGGGGACTATAAGATAGTTAGAGGCCCCATATGGTGAGCCTCGACGCATGAAAAGGTAAAGAAAATGGCAGTTCCAAAGAGTAAGATATCACCGTCTCGCCGTGGCATGCGTCGTTCACACGATGCCCTGAAGGCAGTGAACTATCAGGAAGACTCGCACACAGGTGAGTATAAACTCCGTCACCACATTGACCTGAAAACAGGGATGTATCGTGGTAAACAGATTATCGAGCCTAAAGGCGACTATTAAGCCTTTTTACCTAAAGCTCGAGACTGCAAAAAAACCGACGTTGCCATCTGGCTCGTCGGTTTTTGTTTTTTGTGCCCCGTTTTTTGGTATGCTGCGTGCGCTGGAAAGCATTTTGGGTTTGGCCATAAAAAAGGGGTTTATCATGATAGCTCGTTCCATTTTTCTTGCGGCGACAATGCTTGTCCTTACGGCTTGTGTCACAACGAATCAAGTCACCGGGCGCACCCAATTTATAACCATTCCGCCTAGTCAGGACGCGGCAATGGGGCTTGAGGCAATGAAGCAGGTGCGGGAAACTGCGCCGGTGCTTTCCAGTGGGCCGATTGCCAGCCGTGTGCAGCGCATCGGTAATGCCATTGCTCCCTATTCTGACAGACCTGATATGGGCTGGGAATTTGTGGTGATTGATGAGCAGGTTTTAAATGCCTGGGCTTTGCCTGGAGGTAAAGTGGCTGTTTACCGAAAAATGGTGGATAACCTGAATGATGAAGAGCTTGCGGCGGTTCTTGGGCACGAAGTTGCGCATGCGGTTCTAAGACACGGTGCAGAACAGGTTAGCCGCGCACAGGCGCAGCAATTGGCCATCGTAGGGCTTGGTGCCATTGTCGCGAGCCAGACAGAAGACGAAAAAACCGCCCAGTTGGCTGTAGGGCTGGGGTCGCTGGCGGCTCAAGGTTTTGTTGCATTGCCGCACAGCCGCAGTATGGAACTGGAGGCGGACCATATTGGCACTATTTATATGGCTCGCGCTGGCTATGACCCCCGGGCCGCTGTGCGTCTGTGGAAAAAAATGAATGGTTTTAAAGACGGAAAAGGACCACCAACATTCCTGTCTACCCACCCGTCAGACGGTAAACGCATTGAGCGACTGGAAGAAAAGATGGGTGAATATATGGCTGTTTATAAAGAGCGGCGTCCTTGAAGGAAGACCCTACAGTCTTGATCCGGCCCGCACAGGAACCGGATTTTGACGAGATACTGGCGCTAAATTCAGCCTTTGTGGCAAAGTTGAGCCCGCTGGACCAGCCGGCTTTGGCCAGCTTGCATGAATTGGCCGTTTATTTTCCGGTGGTGGAAATTGACGGTGAAGTGGCTGCTTTTTTGGTCGCGCTGACATCTGGGGCGCACTATGACAGTCTCAATTACCGGTGGTTTGACGAGCGGTATAATGATTTTGTCTATATTGACCGCATCGTTGTGGCGGCAAAATCGCAAGGAAAAGCACTGGGTCTAATGGTGTATAAGGATTTGGAAGCCTTTGCGACAAAGGAAGGGTATCAGCAGCTTGTTTGTGAATATGATATCAAGCCAAGAAATATAACTTCAGAACGGTTTCATAGAAGATACGGGTTTAAGGAAGTTGGTCAGCTAGCATTGGCAGGCAAAAAAAGTGTTTCAATGCAGCTATATAGGCTTGAGGGTTAGTTTTAACAGTTCAAAGCTGTTTGGGCCTGACCCTAGAGCGAATAGTCGAGCCCGATGTCCACAGCCGGGGCGCTTTGTGTCAAACGACCTACAGAGATAAATTCAACCCCGGTTTCTGCGATCGCCCGGATCGTATCCAGGTTCACGCCGCCTGAGGCTTCGCAGGGGATAGCACCGTCCACAATTGCGCGGGCTTGCCGCAGCATGGCAGGCGGCATGTTATCCAGAAGCAAGCTGTTTGCACCGACACGAACGGCCTCGCGTACCTGATCAAGCGTATCGCATTCCACCTGAACGTCACTACGGCCCGTGCGTTTGGCGGCCCTGACGACTTTTTCCACTGAACCAGCCACCGCAATGTGGTTGTCCTTGATCATGATCGCGTCATAAAGCCCCATGCGGTGATTGGTGGCCCCGCCCATGCGAGCTGCATATTTGGCGAGCTTGCGCAGGCCGGGGATTGTTTTGCGCGTATCAAGAAGTGTGGTCCCTGTGCCATTGACCGCGTCAACATAACGTCGGGTCAGTGTGGCGATGCCTGAAAGGTGTTGCAGGATATTAAGCGCGGTGCGTTCGGCGGACAGCAGGGCACGTGCGTTGCCTTCGATATGGAGAATTCTGGCCCCTGCGGTTATTTTATTGCCGTCTGCGGCTTCAAGCGTGACCAGGCAACCGGGGTCAAGGCGCTGGAATATTGGCTTGATCAGAGGCAGGCCTGCCAGAACAAGGCTCTCTCTGGCATTCATGCTGGCCACGAGTGTCGCCTCGGCGGGGATAACAAGCTCCGCCGTAATGTCGCCTGGTCCTATGTCTTCCAGAAAAGCCGTGTCTATGAAGGCTTCGACTTCAGCGTCTGAAAGGGGAAAGGCAGCCACAGCGATGTTCCTTCATGCAAGAGGGCGTTAAGTGGTTCAGCCACTAAGCAACCACTGAGATATCTTTGGCTGGTCCGGCGGCGGGGCTCATTTCCAGCATTTTGCGTAGAGGTTTTTCCGCAGCGATGCGTGTTGCTTCATCCAGGGTTATTTCAGGGCCACTGTCACGCAGGCAAAGATATAGCTTTTCCATTGTATTGAGCGCCATAAACGGACAAGTGTTGCAGCTGCAATTACCGTCCGCGCCGGGTGCGCCGATAAAGGTTTTGTGTGGTGCTGCTTTTTCCATCTGGTGGATAATACCGGGTTCGGTTGCAACAATGATGGTATCAGCCTCATGCTCAATACAAAATTTCAGGATTGAACTGGTTGAGCCTGTATGGTCAGCATGTTGAATGATATTATCCGGGCATTCAGGGTGGGCAGCCACAGGGGCGCTGGGATGCCTGGCCTTTAGTTTCACCAGTTCTTTTTCACTGAAAAGCTCATGTACAATACAGGTGCCCTGCCACAGGAGCATGTCCCGGCCGAGTTTGCGGGACAGATAGCCCCCCAGATGCTTGTCCGGTGCGAAGATAATTTTTTGATCCTCAGGGATTTGGCGCACGATATGCTCGGCATTGGAACTGGTGACGATAATATCCGTATGGGCCTTAACAGCAGCAGAGCAGTTGATATAGCTCAATACCAGATGATCTGGGTGTGCCTTTACAAATTTTTCAAATTCATCAGGTGGGCAGCTATCTTCAAGGCTGCAACCAGCGGCCATATCAGGAAGCACTACTTTCTTCTTCGGGCTAAGAACTTTGGCAACTTCAGCCATAAAGCGAACGCCGCAAAAAACAATCATCTCTGCGTCTGTTTCTGCGGCTTTTCTGGATAAATCAAGGCTGTCCCCAACAAAATCAGCAATATCCTGAATTTCAGCAGCCTGATAATAATGCGCGAGGATAACGGCATTTTTTTCAGTACGAAGGCGCTTGATCTCAGCTGCAAAATTTATGGTGGGGTCCAGGGTTGGGTTTGAAACCAAATTCATCGTTGCCTCCTGCATTTCTGCATACTCTAAACAGCTAAAATACCATAATTTATATGTGTTTTCTGGCGCATAGATACAAGGCTCAGGCCAGTAAGGCAATCAAGGATTTATTCCTGCTCACAAAGCGCAAAGTTGCTTGAAAGCAATGGCGGGCCGTCACACATTACCCGGCCTTCATCCACAAGCGCGATCATATGCCCCAACACAGAGCGGGCTGCTGCGGGATACAGGCGTTTGTCTACGTCTTTATACATCTGTGGCACCAAGGCATTGATCGTTGTTGCCCCTGTCTTCAGATGTTTCAGGATTTGGCCTTCGCGCATACGGCGATGGGTGATGATACCGCGAATGAAGGGCTGTGGATTGTTCACCCAGGGGCCATGGGTTGGTGCCAAACGGGCTGGTTTTCTGTTTGCTACTTTCTTCAGGCTGGCAAGATATTGGCGCATATCGCCATCGGGGGGCACAATCACTGTTGTGGCCCAGCCCATAATATGGTCGCCAACAAACAGGGTATTTTCTTCTTCCAGATGAAAACACATGTGGTTTGCAGTATGACCGGGTGTATGCACAGCTGTGATGGACCAGTCGGGGCCTGAAATCCCAGAGCCGTCTTCAATGCATATGTCGGGCGCATAGCTATGGTCAGCACCCATTTCTACCTCTTCACCATCCAAACCACCCTTGCGGCCTGCACCGTGCGGACCAAAGCCAAGGATGGTTGCGCCAGCCTGATCAGCAAGCCAGCGCGCCAGTGACGAATGATCGCTATGGCTATGGGTGATAAGGATTTTGGCGATAGACCGCCCAGCTGTTGCCCGCAGTATGGCCTTGCCGTGATCCGTATCCATCGGGCCAGGATCAATCACAGCCAGCCCGTCCGCCGCGCCAATAATATAGGTGCCTGTACCAGTATAGGTGTAGGGACTGGGGTTTTCACATAAAACACGTGTAACCAGCGGGCTCAATCGCTCCGCTTCGCCGTAGAGTGCTGTTTGGTCATGGGTAAATTGCATCAATTATTCTGCCCGATGTTACGGTGCAAAGCTGTAGCAAGCGCAGAAAAAGTCAAGGGGTTGTATAGGGAAAACATAGAAAACCGACCATGCTACAGCGGATTGAGGTGGGGCAAAACATAGCATGGTCGGCTTCTAACAACGGGTCACTAACGTATTGACTGACTGTGACCTCTAAACTGGGAACCGGCTATCAGTGGCAACTGGAGCACCGGTTCGCTTTGAATATCGCAAAGCCTGTGCCAGCTTTATAGGTTGTTATATTTCAATGACTTAAGAGACATTGATGCTGCGAGTGTCTAGGAATGAAACAAAGGTGTATCAAAATGAAACATATCATTTAGTTTCAATTTGACGCAATTTTGTGAAAACCATATTTTTCCCACAAAGACCCCGCTGCTTCGCTTGCAAGATACGCCAGAAAAGCACGCGCATCTGGACTTTCCGGTTTGAGTGTTGCGGCTTGATACACGATTGGCGGTATGGCCATAGGTGGCACTATATAAACAATGCGCACCCGTGCGCTTGCCAAGGCATCACTTTCATAAACAAAAGCAGGTAAACCACCACTTTCAGCCAAGCGCAAGGCTTGGCGTACGTTAGGAGCATAGGCCAGGCGCGTGGCAAGGGTGGCCCAAAGCCCGGTTCCTGACAGATAGGCTTTAGCATATTGGCCTGCGGGGGCCAGTGCGGGGTCTGCGATAGCAAGCCTGCGCCCGGTAAGTAACTCGTGAAAGCTGGCTACTGTTGGTTCGAAGGCGTTGACGGGTTTGTCACCGATGGGAACCACAAGTACCAGTTGGTTTGAAATCAGGGCTGTGGCTTTGTTGGCTTTACCGCTTTTGGTGAGGATCTGCATCCAGACGGGATTGGCGGAAATATACAGGTCAGCGGGTGCGCCCATCTGAATTTGCCGTGCCATGGTTGCGCTGGCTCCAAATGACAACTTTGGGTGTTGCTTCCCTGCAGATTTTATCCAGACGGAGGCCTGTGCAGCGAGCACGTCCGTCAGGCTTGATGCTGCAAATATAACAAGCGGCTTTTCCTCCTGGCCTGTTTCTTCAGCGGAAAGCGATGCTGAGGCAAGCAGAGCAAAAATGACAGCGGTTAAGGCAGGTTTAAGGCAATTCATTCGGGTTCCGCTATTTTGATTTCTCATTTGATAGACTATCAGTGGCGTAAACATTTCCCAAGTGGAACTACACAGGTCATGAAAAGAAATCGTCTTTATTTAGGGTTTTGATCCAGGCTAGCATGCAAGGGTTTTCCTATGATGCAGGCCTTTAAGACGGTGCCAGTTTATCAGTGGTTTAATGGCGGCAGTCAACAAAGCGTTTGCTGCACTGTGTCAGCATAGTCTAGGCTCCGAATGACTTTCCGGGGGGGAAGTTTCTGGCGGGGAGAGAAAGCTTGGCTGAAGAACACAAACGTGTCATGGGGTTTTGGCGTACCTGGGGGCTTTCCGTTGGTATGATGGTGGGCTCGGGCGTGTTTCTGTTGCCCACAGTGATGGCCCCTTACGGAAAACTCTCACTTTACAGCTGGTTAATCACTGGCGGTGGTACTCTTGCGATGGCCTTGGCGCTGGCCTATATGGCTCGGCGCGTGACAACTAGCGGCGGGCCTTATGCATATACGCGCGCGGGTTTTGGTGATTTTCCCGGTTTTTTAATGGCCTGGGGTTATTGGATTTCAATCTGGATTTCAGTTGCCGCGATTACGCTTGCATTTCTGGGCTATCTGGCAAAGTTCTTCCCCGCGCTTACCCAGTCCCCTAACATGTCGTTTGGTGTTGGCCTTTTGTTGATCTGGTCGTTGGTCATTTTGAATTGCCGCAGTGTAAGAGGGTCCAGCGCCTTGCAACTGGTGACCAGTTTGGCGAAGTTTTTACCGCTTTTATTTTTAGCCCTCTTTGGCTTGGTAAATGTCGAAAGCGCAAATTACGCGATGATGATTGAACCCGAAGGGACGGTTTCAAATTTAGCGGCTGCAAGCGCGCTTGCTATGTGGGCCTTCATTGGTTTTGAAGTGGCGACGATCCCTGCGGGTGAAATTAAAAACCCGGCGCGCACCATACCTCGTGCCACACTGGCAGGCGTTTTGGCCGTGACCGTTCTTTATTTCAGTGTAACGATGGCAGCATTTGGCTTGTTGCCTGCGGATGACCTTATGGCGTCTACAGCACCACTTGCGGATGCCGCAGCGGTGCTGGTTGGCCCACTGGGCGCGTCTATTGTTGCTGTGGTTGCTTTAATAGCAACTGGAAGCGGTGTAAACGCTAATATATTTGCCGTTGGGCAAATGCCTATGGCTGCGGCCCTTGATGGTCTGTTTCCGGCCCTGTTTGGGAAATTGACATCGCAAGGCACGCCTGCTTTTGCCTTTATTGTTGGCGGTGTTTTGGCATCGTTCGCGCTGGCGCTTAACTTTGTAAACGGCCTTATTGCCGCATTTGAATTTTTAATTCTATTAGCGACAATTACAGCTTTGGTCCCCGTTGCGTTTTCGGTGGCTGCGGCCTGGCTTTTTTCCATGCGTGACCCTGCCGCAAAGGCTACCGTCCGGTGGCGCGACAATCTTGTTGCCATGGTTGGTTTTGCTTATGCCATGTGGGCAATCGCCGGGTCCGGGCGTGATAGTGTTTATTGGGGCTTCCTTTTGTTGATGGCGGGTGTGCCCATTTATGCCTGGATCATAGCAAAATCGGCGAATGATCCCACCAAGGAGGCGTGATGGTTGCCTCCGGCTTTAATGAATATGGTGCGCTGAAAACCGTCGCTCTCAGGGTGCCCCGGCATGCTTTTCAGTCGCCTGCCAAAGTCGCGGCTGAATGGCAACTCCTACGATTTCATTCGGCACCTGATTACCAAACTGCAGTGCATGAACATGCGGCTTTTGTCACTATTCTGGCGAAAGCAGGCGCGGATATTGTGCCGCTGGGCAATGCAACTGGCCTCACGCTCGATGCCATTTATACCCGGGATGCCATTCTTATAAGCCCAAAAGGCCTGATTTTATGCCGCATGGGGCGGGAAAGCCGCAGGGCAGAGCCCAAGGCCTGTGCTGATGAACTGGAACGGTTGGGTTACCAGGTTGCAGGACAAATCGAAGCGCCGGGCAGCCTCGAAGGCGGTGATATCATTTGGTTAGATGAGCATGCGCTGGCAGTGGGTGAAGGACCGCGCACCAATGCGGGCGGTATTGCGCAGTTATCCTCAATTCTTGGGCCAGAGGTTACCGTTCATACGGTGCCGCTTCCCCAGCCAGACCATCCCGAAGATGTGTTTCATCTGATGAGCATGATCAGCCCCCTGGACAGGGATTTGGCGTTGATTTACCGCCCTTTGATGCCGACCAGTTTTCTGGAATGGCTCGAAGCGAAAGGGATTGGTTTCATTGAAGTGCCAGACCATGAATATACAGCAATGGGCTGTAATGTTTTGGCACTAGGCCCACGCGATGTGCTAATGCTTGATCACCTGCCTGAGACAAAAAGCCGCCTTGAAGTTGCCGGTTGTCGCGTGCAGACTTACAAAGGTGATGAGATCAGCCACAAGGGCGAAGGTGGCCCAACGTGCCTGACAAGACCTTTAGTGCGAGGAGCATAATATGAGCAAATCATCTGCCAGCCCATATGAAAGCCTGCCAGCATGGACGTATGATGATCCGGATTTTTTCAAAGCGGAAATGGACGCCGTGGTGCGTCCGGCGTGGCATTTGGTCTGCCACCAGAATGACATCCCGAATGCGGGTGATTATGTAAGTCTTGATATCCTCAACGAACGGCTTGTGGCGGTGCGTGGACCAAGTGAGGAAGGCGGCGATATTCGTGTGTTTCACAATGTTTGTCGCCACAGGGGTGCACGGCTTCTGGACGGCGATAGCGGCAGTTGCTCGGGGCGTATCCGTTGCCCTTACCATGCCTGGACATGGGATTTGCAGGGCGAGCTTGTTAATGTGCCTTACGAGAAAGACTTTGAGAATTTTGACCGTGCTGCCCACGGCTTGGCCAGTGTGGAAACAGCGCGGTATCTAGGCTTTGTGTGGGCGCGGCTGATGCCGGGCGGGCCTTCGATTGAAGCCATGTTCAGTCCCTACATTGATGAAATATCCGCATACCGGATGGAAGAATTGACACCGCTTGGCCGGGTAACACTCAGGCCGCGCGCAGTGAACTGGAAACAGGTCGCCGACAATTATGTCGATGCGCTCCATATCCCGGTAGCCCACCCGGGGCTATCGGGTCTTGTTGGTAACAGTTACGGCATGGAGGTGGGCGGCGATATCCATAAAATGTGGGGCGATGTGATGGCCAGTCGCAAGGACAGTTGGTCAACCCGCGCCTACAAAAATATTCTGCCGCCCGTGGACCACCTGCCAGCTGACAAACAGCGTCACTGGGTTTACTACCGTTTGTGGCCGAACGTGGCCTTTGATATTTACCCCGACCAGATCGATTTCATGCAGTTTATTCCGGTGTCAGCAAACAAGACCCTGATCCGTGAAATCGCCTATGTGTTGCCGGATGGTCGCCGCGAGATGAAAGCCGCACGCTACTTGAACTGGCGCATCAACCGCGAGGTTAACGCGGAAGATACCGCCATTATCAACCGCGTGCAGGACGGCATGGGCTCTTCCAGTTTCACTTCTGGACCGCTGGCCAAAACAGAAGTCTGCCTTCTGGACAGCAACCGCCGTATCCGCGAAGCCGTGCCTGCTGCGAGTTTTGCCGAGAAGGTTGATAGTTTGAAGTAATGTTTACTGTGGGCCAGAGAGTGAGGCTTTGAAGCTCTGGCTCTTACCTCGTGAAGGCAGTGTTCTACCAAACTGAACTACGCCCTGATGCTGTTGCCAGACATCGGAAAGTGAATCACTGTAAGTGATAATTTCCAATTAATAGGTTCGGGTAATACAGAAATCGACGATGCCGAGCATGGCCTGTTTGGCTTCGCTATCCGGAAAAATGGCCAGCGCGTCTTTAGCCATGGCACCGTAATGGCGCGCACGTTCGGTGGTATCTCCGAGCGTGCCGTGCTTCACAAGCAACGCGGTCGCTTCTTCCAGATCACCATTGTTTTGTTTGGTTTGCTGCATGGTGCGCTTCCAGAAGGCGCGCTCTTCGTCGCTGCCGCGCCTGTAAGCCAGGATCACCGGCAGGGTAATCTTGCCCTCGCGGAAATCATCCCCCACGTCTTTGCCCATGGTCGCGCGTGCGCTAGAATAATCAAGTGCATCATCCACCAGCTGGAAGGCAATACCCAGATAACGCCCGTAAGCGTCAAGCGCGCTGGATACCTCAGGTTCGTCGCCTGCCACCACGCCAGCCACTTCACAGGCGGCGGCAAACAGCACAGCGGTTTTGGCGGTGATCACCTGCAAATATTTGTCTTCTGTTGTTGACAGGTCATTGGCGGTGGTCAGTTGTAGGACTTCGCCTTCAGTTATTACCGCTGATGTAGTCGACAGGATTTTGAGAACACGCAGCGAGTCGCTTTCAACCATCAACTCAAACGCGCGGCTAAACAGGAAATCCCCTACCAGAACAGTGGCCTGATTGCCCCAGATCAGATTTGCAGGTTTTTTACCGCGCCTGAGCTTGCTTTCGTCCACCACATCGTCGTGCAGCAAGGTTGCCGTGTGAATAAATTCCACAGCTGTCGCCAACCCGATATGTTTGTTGCCCTCATATCCTACCAGCAGTGCGGAAGCCAACGTTAGCATAGGCCGCAGGCGTTTTCCGCCCGATGATATCAAGTGCCCTGCCAACTGTGGGATCAGCGCCACAGGGCTGTCCATGCGCGTGAGGATTGTGGTGTTTACTTCTTCCATGCCCCCTGCCACAAGGGCTTGCATGGCATCAATGGCGCTGGTATCAGCCTGCTGGCTTTTGTGATCTTCCAGAGAGACAACATTGCTGGGCATGGTTGGGTTAGGCATAGTGAAGACCTTGTGTCGCTGGTGTTTTTATCATTGGATGCGGACAATATAAGCAGCCTCTCTCGAAAGCAAGCCACAGCACCGTGATCGGTAATGTCTGCGTCATTTGACCACAGCAAATTTGCGTCTACTATTTAGGCTTTAAACAGCGACAGGGTTTCATATGGGGTGTGGGCAAAATACCGTGGACGACGAAAGCACCAGCATTGATGATTTCCTCGGCGGGGCCGTGCGGCTTATCCAACCAAAGCAGGGCTACCGGGTTTCGATGGATACTGTGATGCTTGCAGCGGCTGTGCCTGCTGTGGCCGGAGAAAGCGTGCTGGAAGGCGGCATTGGCTCTGCGGGCGCGGCCATTTGCCTTGCACGGCGGGTGCCGGGCGTTACTGTGCACGGCATTGAAATGCAGGATGATATGCTGTCCTTGGCTATGCGTAATGTTAGCCACAATGATCTTGAAGCATATATCACCATAGAGAAAGGCTGCATCACCAACCTCTCTGCCCCCCAAAGCAGATATGATCATGTGATGCTGAACCCACCATTTCTGCCTGCAGGTAAAGCTGTGCGGCCTCCTGCGGAAAGCAAGGGTTTGGCCCATATGGATTCGGCCGCCAGCTTGAAAGACTGGGTGCGTTTCGCGGTTCATAACGCGAAAAACGGTGGCACTGTTACGATTGTGTACCGGGCAGACCGTGTGGATGAAGTTATTGCTCATCTGCACCGACGAGTAGGGGAGCTGACAATCATGCCGCTTTGGCCCCGTGCGGGGGCGGCTGCAAAGCGGGTAATCATTCAGGGGCGCAAGGGCCGGCACGGTGCGGCGCACATCCTGCCGGGGCTGGTGTTGCACGGTGATGTTGACAGATATACGTCTGAGGCTAAGAAAATATTGTGGGAAGGCGCGGCTTTGGACTTGAAAGCCTTTGCGTGAAGCCGATAAAGCCGTTACTCAGAGACATTGAATGATTGAGACACTGTGATGCCACAAAAAGTTGGAAAATTCTTTTACAATTTTCGTCGCCGATTTTTTGGTGATCCGCCGCCGCGTGTGGCTGTTGTGCAATTGTATGGTGTTATCGCGCCGGGCAGTCGGTTTAAGCAAAACCTGAGCATGTCATCTGTGGCTTCGCAGTTGGAGCATGCTTTTGCCACACCGGGCCTGTCTGCGGTGGCGCTGCTGGTAAACTCACCTGGTGGCTCACCAGTGCAATCAGCACTGATATGCAAGCGTATCCGTGACCTGGCGACAGAGAAAGACGTGCCGGTACTGGCCTTTGCGGAAGACCTGGCGGCGTCTGGTGGCTATATGCTGGCGCTTGCAGGGGATGAGATATTCGCCAACGAATCGTCGATTGTGGGCAGCATTGGTGTTGTGTCCAGCGGTTTTGGCTTCAAGGAAGCGATCAAAAAGCTTGGTGTGGAGCGACGGCTTTATACTTCTGGTGAAAGCAAAGCGATGCTGGATGCTTTCCAGGATGAAAAGCCCGAGGATATTGAACGCCTCAAGGAAATTCAGCATGAAATCCATGAGAATTTTAAAAAATTAGTGCGAGACAGGCGCGGAAAACGCCTCAAAGGCTTGCGCAGCCGTATATTCTCCGGCGAAGTTTTTACCGGTACAGAAGCCGTAAAAATGGGGCTGATTGACGGCATCGGTGACGTGCGCACAATCTTGCGCGCGCGCTTTGGGCGCAAGGTTAAATTCAGGGCCTATACAGAGAAAAAGCCGCGTTTGGGCGCGCTGCTTGGCCTTGGAAATGCGGGTGAAAACAAACTTGGGGGAGTGGGTGAACTGCCGCATGGGCTTATCTCTGCGGTGGAAGAGCGTCTTTTTTGGAGCAAATTTGGGCTGTGAATAAGCACAAAACGGAGAAACACCCGTGGCATTAGCCGAACATCATCAAAAGCAACTTCAGCAATACCGTGAAAGCATCGATAATATTGATGCATCGCTGGTTTTTATGTTGGCTGAACGTTTTAAAATCACCAAGGCCGTTGGCTTTTATAAAAAAGAGCATGACCTGCCGCCCGCTGACCACAGCCGCGAGCAAGAGCAGGTGGAACGACTGCGTACGTTGGCAAAATCCGCTAATCTGGACCCGGAATTCAGCGAAAAATTCCTACAATTTGTCATTCGTGAGGTGATCCAGCACCATGAGCGTATTCGCGAACGCGGCGCATTATGACCCTTCTGGAAAACGGAAACTCCTATGACAATTGATGGCCCTGATCAGCTAGAAAAGCTAAAAGAAATTGGTGCAATCTGCCGCGATGTGCTGGCTGCAATGGGGGCTGCTATCCGGCCCGGCATTACTCCGCGTGAGCTTGACGAAATAGGCGGAAAAATGTTGACAGAGCGCGGCGCAAAATCAGCACCGATCCTTGCTTATAATTTCCCGGGCCATACCTGTATTTCAGTGGGCGACGCTGTAGCGCATGGCATCCCGGGTGATGTGCCTCTGGTTGAAGGTGAACTGTGTAACATTGATGTCTCGGCTGAAAAGGACGGTGTTTTTGCGGATACGGGTGCCAGTTTTGCGGTTGGTAAAATTTCGGCCGAGCTGCAACAGCTTTTGGACACTACCAAAGCCGCACAGCGCAAGGCCATGTTTGCCGCCCGCGCGGGCCAGCCGGTAAATGTGGTGGGTAAGGTGGTGCAAAAGGAAGCCAGCAAGCACGGCTATATGATTATCGAAGGTTTGAACGGCCACGGTGTCGGTGGCTGGATCCACGAAGAACCCACGGTGCCAAACACCTATCACCCAAACGCACGCACCAAATTGCATGAAGGTCAGGTGCTGACAATCGAGCCTTTTCTCACCACCCAAAGTCGCCACTATGTAGAAGACGCCGACGGCTGGACCTTGCGGTTGGCGAACGGTGGGTTTGGGGCTCAGTTTGAACACACATTTGTGGTGACGAAAGGTGCGCCGATTGTGGTGACAGCGTGAGGCTATGCGGAAGGGGCAAAATCAACATACAGCTTCCCTTGACCGAACCCCGGCCTGTCGTTAGTTTGCAGCGCAATATTTCACGATCAAATTTAGAGTTTAAGCGGCCTTTATGAGCAAAACCCCGATAAAGACAGGCGGCATGCCTTTCCAAAATATGATCCTTGCGCTCCAGACGTACTGGGCGGATCGCGGCTGCGTTATTTTGCAGCCTTACGACATGGAAATGGGTGCGGGCACGTTTCATCCGGCTACCACGCTGAAAGCATTGGGGCCAGATCCGTGGAAAGCCGCCTATGTTCAGCCCTGCCGCAGGCCCACTGATGGTCGCTACGGTGAAAACCCCAACCGCCTTCAGCATTATTACCAGTTTCAGGTGATGCTGAAACCATCACCCAAGGACATGCAGGCGCTTTATCTGGGCAGTCTTGAAGCCATTGGCATTGATGCCGCCCTTCATGATATTCGTTTTGTCGAGGATGATTGGGAAAGTCCAACGCTTGGTGCCTGGGGGCTGGGGTGGGAGGTCTGGTGTGACGGCATGGAAGTGAGCCAATATACCTATTTCCAGCAGGTTGGCGGTTATGACTGTAAGCCTGTTGCGGGCGAACTTACGTATGGGCTGGAACGCTTGGCTATGTTCGTGCAGGGCGTGGATAATGTTTATGACCTTGATTTTAACGGCGCGGGCGTGAGTTACGGCGACGTGTATCTTGAGAACGAGAAACAACAATCTGCATATAATTTTGAGCACGCCGATACAGACAAGCTGTTTGACGATTTCAAAAAAGCACAGGCAGAATGCGCCAAGCTTCTGGAAGCCGAGCTGCCGCTGCCCGCGTATGAGCAGTGCATCAAATCGTCCCATACGTTTAACCTTTTGGATGCACGTGGGGTTATTTCTGTAACCGAACGGCAAGCCTATATCGGGCGGGTGCGCGATTTGGCCAAGGGCTGCTGTGATGCGCTCTACAAAAAGAACGGGTGGGAGGCATAAGATGGCTGATCTCCTGATAGAATTATTTTCCGAGGAAATTCCGGCGCGCATGCAAGGAAAGGCCTCTGATGATCTGAAACGCATGATCACAGGCGGCCTCAAAGAGGCAGGGCTAACGTTCGAAAGCGCTGCTGCTTTTGCCACACCGCGCAGGCTGGCACTGTCGCTTACGGGTGTGCCGACCGCCACGCCGGATATTTCCGAAGAACGCCGTGGGCCACGTGCCGACGCGCCCGAGAAAGCGCTCGAAGGCTTTATGCGCGGTGCGGGTGTAACCCGCGATCAGCTTGAAGAGCGCGAGGAAAAGAAAGGCACTTTCTTTTACGCCAAAATCGAAAAGCCGGGTAGGGCTGCCGCAGACGTGATTGCCGAGGCTATCACCGATACAGTGCGTAATTTCCCCTGGCCAAAATCACAGCGCTGGGGCCAAGAAAGCATTAAAATGGGCAGCCTCAAATGGGTGCGGCCCCTGCATTCGGTCCTGTGTGTTTTTGACGGCAAGCCAATTGAGTTTGAAATTGACGGCGTGAAGGCGGGCAATAGCACTTCGGGCCACCGTTTTATGGCACCCGGTGCCTTCACCGTTGTTGATTTTGCGGATTACAAAACAAAACTTCTTGAGCATAAGGTGATGCTTGATCCCGTGCGCCGCGAAACGCTAATTTATGACACAGCGCAAACACTGGTTGCTGCTGCCGGGCTGGAATTGGTGGAAGACAAAGGTTTACTTGCGGAAGTGGCTGGGCTGGTTGAATGGCCGGTGCCGATGATCGGCAGCTTTGATGCAGGTTTCCTTGAAGTGCCTGAAGAAGTGCTGCAACTGACGATGAAGAAGGACCAGAAGTATTTTGTGACGCGCGACCCGGCGACGGGCAAGCTTGCGAACAAATTTATCTTCACGGCCAATATTGAACCATCGGACGATGGCAGTGCTGTCACAGACGGTAACCAGCGGGTGCTGGCGGCGCGTCTTGCGGATGCCAAATTCTTTTACACCCAAGACCTGAAGCACAAGCTGGATGAGAACCTGCCGCAGCTTGCGGACATCGTTTTCCACGAAAAACTTGGCACTGTTGCGGAACGGGTTGAACGTATTAAAAAGCTCTCGCGCTATCTGGCTGATTTTATCCCCGGCTGTGACGCGAATGAGGCCGAACGCGCGGCAGAACTGGCCAAGGCTGATCTGGTTTCGGGCATGGTCGGCGAATTCGCCAGCCTGCAAGGGGTGATGGGCCGTTATTATGCGATAGAGCAGTGTGAAAGCGCGGCTGTGGCCGATGCTATCCGAGACCATTATGCGCCTGCTGGCCCGAATGACGCCTGCCCAACAACACCGGTTTCTGTGGCTGTGGCGCTGGCTGAAAAGCTGGATACACTCGTTGGCTTTTTTGGCATCGACCAAAAACCAACTGGTTCAAAGGACCCTTACGCCCTCCGCCGTGCAGCGTTCGGTATGATTAGGTTGGTAACTGAAAACAAACTAAAGCTACCTTTGCGTGATGCAATTCATGAAACTATAGGTGTAATTTATCATAGCCTCCTTCACAGATTGCGCCCTTTAGCGGCTGTAGCTTCTGCTCTTGAAGATGTTGGGGTTGTAAACTTTGATGATGAAAAATTGAAACAGATGTTTGGGTCTCCGGAGCAGCTTTCGCAGTTATTTTCTCAAGGCGAACTTGCAACGTCTCTTATTGAAACTTTTGGCTTTAAAGAACTAGTCAACCTTGTTGGTTTGGAAAAGAAAGAACTGGATGCCTCGTTGCCAGAGCCAGTTAAAGCATTTCTTATCTTCAGCAAGAATGCTCAAAATGTATATGACGAACTACCACTATTTTTCGGTGACCGCTTGAAGGCGCAGCAGCGTGACAAGGGCGTGCGGCATGATCTGATAGATGCGGTTTTTGCCAAAGGCGATGATGATTTGGTTCGTATTTTGAACCGGGTTTCAGCGCTCTCCAACTTTCTTGATACGGATGACGGGATCAATTTGCTGGCGGGTTATAAACGCGCTGTGAATATCGTGCGTATTGAAGAAAAGAAAAGTGACCGCTCGTTCGCTACGGAGGTCAACGAGGACCTGCTTGTACAAGCAGAAGAAAAAACGCTTTATGACGCGCTGTGGGCAGCATCAAATAATGTTCAACCCTTATTGAAGGCGGAAAACTTTGAGGGTGTGATGCGGGAGCTTGCAGGCTTGCGCGCACCGATCAATGCCTTTTTTGACGAAGTGACAGTGAATGTGGCGGGTGATGTTGAAAACCATGAGCTACTGCGAGAAAATCGTTTGGCGCTGCTTTCATTGATGCGGGCGGCGGTAAACACAGTGGCTGATTTCAGCTTGATTGAGGGCTGACAGACGCATGACGAACCAAACTGCCGGGCACCCATAAAAAAATAATGGCTCGGCGCATAATCTAAATCTGCACCCCGGTTAAGGGACAAAGGGGTGCGACCTGAGGACTGCATAGTTATGAGCAAATGGGTTTACAGTTTTGGTGACGGTGCGGCGGATGGCCGGGCTGATATGAAAAATCTGTTGGGCGGCAAAGGCGCGAATTTGGCCGAAATGGCATCGCTTGGGCTGCCGGTGCCGTCGGGCCTTACCATCACCACCGAAGTTTGCGCCTATTATTACGAGCATAGCCACCAGTATCCCGATACGCTGACGGCAGAGGTGGATGCCGCGATTGCCGCAGTGGAAACCAGTGTCGGTGCCAAGTTTGGTGATGCGGACAATCCCTTGCTGGTATCCGTACGCTCGGGCGCCCGGGTTTCCATGCCGGGCATGATGGATACGGTTTTGAACCTCGGTCTTAATGACAAGACGGTACTTGGCCTTTCGGAGAACAGCGGTAACCCTGCCTTCGCGTGGGACAGCTACCGCCGTTTTATCCAGATGTATTCAGATGTGGTTCTGGGGGTGGATCATTATCATTTCGAAGAACTGATCGAAATCCACAAGGAAGAAAAAGGCGTTCATCTGGACACAGACCTGGACGCCGCCGACTGGCAGCATCTGGCCGGGGTTTTCAAGGCTAAAACCGAAGAAGAACTGGGCAAGCCCTTCCCGCAGGATGTGCATGAGCAACTGTGGGGTGCGATTACGGCCGTATTTGGCAGCTGGCATGTGGACCGGGCCCGCACCTACCGCAAGCTGAATAATATCCCCGAAGGCTGGGGCACGGCCGTTAACGTGCAGGCAATGGTATTTGGCAATATGGGCGATACATCGGCCACGGGTGTTGCTTTTACCCGCGACCCTGCCACCGGCGAAAATGAGTTTTACGGCGAATATCTGATCAACGCGCAGGGCGAAGATGTGGTGGCGGGCATTCGTACACCACAAAACCTGACGACCCGCGCACGCGAGGCCGCTGGCAGCAAGCTGCCCGCGATGGAAGAAGCGATGCCGAAGGTGTTTGCTGAACTGGCGGCTGTGTTCACCAAGCTTGAACAGCATTACCGGGATATGCAGGATATTGAATTTACCGTGCAGCGCGGCAAACTGTGGATGCTGCAAACGCGCTCGGGCAAGCGCACCGCCAAGGCAGCCCTTAAAATTGCGGTTGAAATGGCGGCTGATGGCCTGATCGACGAAAAGACTGCTGTGATGCGGGTGGAACCAGCTGCGCTTGATCAACTGTTGCACCCTACGCTCGACCCTGATGCCAAGCGCGATATTTATGCGCGCGGCTTGCCTGCTTCACCGGGCGCGGCCTCTGGTGCCGTGGTATTTGACAGTGACGAGGCAGAATTGCTCGCCAAAGCAGGTACAGATGTTATCCTTTGCCGTACCGAGACTAGTCCCGAAGATATTCACGGCATGCACGCCGCCAAGGGCATCTTGACGGCGCGCGGCGGCATGACAAGCCACGCCGCTGTTGTGGCGCGGGGCATGGGGCGGCCTTGTGTGTCGGGCGCGGGGCAGGTGCGGATCGACATTGCAGCCGGAGTGATGACAGCCATGGGCCGTGAGGTTAAAAAAGGCGATATTATCACCATTGATGGTTCGAACGGTGATGTGATGGTGGGTGAGGTGAAAACCCTGCAGCCTGAGCTTTCCGGTGATTTTTCAAAACTGATGGGCTGGGCTGACAAATACCGCAGGCTACGTGTGCGTACGAACGCCGACACACCGGGTGATACCCGCACAGCCCGCGAATTTGGTGCCGAGGGCATTGGCCTTTGCCGTACCGAGCATATGTTTTTTGAAGGCGAGCGCATCATTGCCGTACGCCAGATGATCTTGGCTGAGGATTTGGCGGGGCGCCGGGCAGCGCTTGCGAAGCTTTTGCCCATGCAGCGCGGTGATTTTGAAGAGATATTCAAGATTATGCACGGGTTACCGGTGACGATCCGCTTGCTAGACCCACCGCTTCATGAATTTATGCCGCGTGAAGAAGCGGAATTTGCGGATGTGGCGGATGCCATCGGTGTTGATGTAGCGGTGCTGAAGCGCCGCGCGGCTGACTTGCACGAGTTTAACCCGATGCTGGGGCACCGGGGGTGCAGGCTAGGGATTACCTACCCCGAGATATACGAAATGCAGGCGCGGGCGATTTTTGAAGCGGCGATTGCGGTTGAGGAAACCACCGGCGATACGGTGGTGCCTGAAATTATGATCCCGCTGGTGGCGACAGAAAAAGAACTGACCATGCTGCGCGAATGCGTGGATGCGGTGGCTAATGATGTATTCACGGAGACCGGCCATCATATCGATTTTATGGTAGGCACGATGATTGAGCTACCGCGTGCGGCCCTCAGGGCTGACAAGATCGCCAATGCGGCTGATTTTTTCTCATTTGGCACCAATGACTTAACGCAGACAGCGCTTGGCATCAGCCGGGATGATGCCGCGCGTTTCCTCGACGAATATGTGAAAAAGGATATTTTCGCACAGGACCCGTTTGTATCGATTGATCAAGACGGTGTGGGCGAGCTGGTGAAAATTGGTGTGGAGCGCGGGCGCGAAACCCGGCCTGATATCAAGCTTGGTATTTGCGGTGAACACGGCGGTGACCCGGCGAGTGTGGAGTTCTGCCACAGCATTGGCCTTGATTATGTTAGTTGTTCTCCTTTCCGAGTGCCCATCGCCCGCCTGGCGGCAGCGCAGGCAGCACTGAAGGATTAGGCGTAGTGCAAATTTTGGGTATGATGAACCGTCGAAATATAATCCAGCAGTTGTCTTGAGTTATAAATTGAAGCATTGGGGGGCTAGATGCGACTGTGGACTAAGGTATACTTTTATTTAAACAGGGTGTTTGGCAAACCACAAAAAGTTGAGCCGGGAATATATGATCGTACTGATGATATATTTACCCATCGAACAATCCCCTTTCTAGAGCAGCATCAGGATATTTTTTCTGGAAAAGTGTTAGTCGTAGGTTGTGGCAATGGTGTTGAGATAGATTGGATTGCGAAGCACTGTGAAGCAGTTGTTGCTGTGGATGTGAGTTCAAAAGCTGTCTCAGATACCAAAAAAAGAACCAGCGGTTTGAAACAGGTAAAATGCTTTCTCTTAGACGATAAAATCCCAGCTCTTGATAATTCTTTCGATGTTATTTTTATGCATAATGTCTGTGAGCATATTATCGACATTAACTTTTGGTTCAGTGAATATTATCGGGTTCTTAAAAAGGATGGTGTGTTTCTTAATCAGTTTTCGCCGCTTTTTTATTCACCCTTTGGCGCGCATTTGATTGATGTACTGAAAATGCCTTGGGGGCACCTCATATTTGGGGCTAAGGCCGTTGTGGAGCTGAGAAACATCTATTACCCTGAACAAATAAATGCCCAATCATGGGCTGAACTTAGGCCTTAACCGTCTTACTAGAAGTGGTTATTTGAAAACCATTAGAAAATCCGGTCTTAAGCATCGCCATTTTTCTTGTAAAACAAGTAAAAATATACCGTTGGGATGGGTACCGTGGTTACGGAATCTATTCATCATTCAAATTACAAGCATAATGACAAAATAGTAAGTTTACGATGCCATTTCTCTGAGAGGATAAATGCAGGTGCTTAGGGTTGGTTTTTACATACTAAACTTGGGACCTGATCTTAGATCATGGTTTTCCCAGATGCAGTTTGTATTTGCTCAGTAGTGCTTCTAATTCTATGTATCAGAAGGGCGTTTTTCTGAGCATCGAAGCACAATTTGAGCGCCAGATAAGAGACGAAGCCTGCGAGGTTACATCGTTGCCAAAATAAATACGAGGATCACAGCAACAGTTATGCCGAGGATGATCATGTTTTTTTTGTCATGATCTTTGTTAACTTCAGTTTTCCGCTGTTTTTTTGATTTGGTCATGATGCCCTCCCGTCTTCTTTGAATGAATGCCACCATATTTGATCGCGCTTGGCAAGTGTTAGAAATTATCTTTGTTAAAGAGGCGGCACCAGCCCTCACCCCCACCCGGTCATTCACGAGAGTATACTTAATGGGTGGCCGGGTGGGGGTGAGGGCTGGTGCCGCGCCTACGGACAGAAAAAGTTAGCCATCTTTTAAGCGGATGTTAATAGAGTTGTCGCCAACCAGCAGTTTATCTTCAATAAACCCAAGCCGCAGGTAAGCAAGGGCATAGCCGTTCGCTATCGTGCGGATTTCACCAGCATTTTTGCCGCCGGTGGTGGTGATAGCATCACCCGGAGCAGCGGGGCCGGATAATCTTACGGGCACCAGCATTTTCTTCAAATTGGTGCGGTGTTTCATACGGGCCGTCAGTTCCTGCCCCACATAACAACCTTTATCAAAGGAGACGCCGTTCAGTTTTTCGGCGTTTGCCTCTAACCAGAAATATTTTTCTACTGCCATATCACGACTGCCGTCCGGTACACCGTGGCGGATGCGGCGTTCTTCGTAGGTCTCGACAGGGAGGGCCTTTGCGGCTGGGCAGGGGTTTTCTGCTGCAATAATACGCTGGTGCAGAGCTTTATGGCGCGGATCAGTGTAAGAAACACCTGTCGTTGGTTTCCCATCCCACAGTGCCCAGACGGACGCACCTTCTTCCGTAATTGTCACATCAGCGCGCAATTTATACATCATCAGGCGTTGCATTAGCTGGGGTTTGCGCTCGGCTTCTATATCGAGCAGCAGATCATCGCTGTCGGCTGCAATGATCATATCAAACAGAAATTTGCCCTGTGGAGTGAGAAGCCCGGCATAAACTGCGTTACTGGCTGTTACGGTGGCTACATCATTTGTGACAAGCCCTTGCAGAAAACTTCTGGTATCAGCGCCTGCAAGGCGCAGCACAGCACGGTTTTCCAATTGAAGTATTTGTGCGGTCATATGTTTTCTGCCTGCATAAAAAAGCTGAAGCGCGATCATGTGATCAAATAGTGAAATCCTGTGCCGGTTCAAGGGGCTTGTTCCCCATTGTGCTGTGCGCGCTCGCCCGGTACAAGTAGCATGCATACATGCCAGATAGATAGCTTTGAAAGATACAGTCGGTGCTGAGAGAAAAGTAGGGTAAAAACTTCTGTGGTTTTGTCTTTATCATACGGCCTTTGGGGGGTGGTCTTTGGACTTATGCTATCGGCCCCCGTTGGCCCCATAAATATACTTTGCATGCGCCGGGCCCTGTTTGGCCGGGCACGGGACGGATTTCTCATAGGACTGGGCGCTGCGGTGGGAGACGCATTTTATGCGGCACTGGCAGCCTTTGGGCTCAATGCCATTTATACCTTTATCGAAAGCCATGAACCTATTCTCATGCTTTTTGGCGGACTTATAATGTCGGGCCTTGCGGTGCGAATATGGCGCAGCCAGCCCCACCTTGATACCGCGCCGGTCAAAGGCCACTTGAAACGCACTACAGTGGGGGCTCTGGTGATTACACTTGCTAATCCCGGTATTTTTATGGGCTTGCTTGCGCTCTATACACTGGCGGGTATCGGCGAAATGGGAGCAGGGGAAAGCAGGGCTTTTAGTGACGGCGCTGCACTGACGATCGGGGTTTTTGTCGGGGCAGCTTTATGGTGGGCTATGCTGGCTTACGGAACCCGAGCGTTCCAGGAAAAGTTTAACGATGGTTTATTAGTTAAAATTAACCATATATCAGCAGCTCTGATCGGGGTTTTTGCTGTAGTGACACTGGGGGCTGCCCTTTTGGGTCTCTAAATCACGTCAGTTTGATCATGTTCACGAAAATTTCACGAATTAACAAGCGTTTGGCTTACTTTGAACGCTTGATCCTTTGCGAAGTGCGTTCTATAGTTGCCGCGAATAGCGCTGCATAGCTGCGTGAGAATGCTGTGTGTGGTTTGCTAGATTGTATTTGTGGGGGAACCCATTCCGTTGGAGGAAGCAATAATGACGTTCGAGCGCCTGGGTAAAAACATTGCCTTACTTTCCGCCGCTGCATTCATCTTGGCAGCGTGTTCCACAAAAGAGACCCCACCGGAAGAGGTGGCTCCTGTGGTGGCACCTGTTGAGGAAGCAGTCAATACGGGTGTGCCTGATCAGCCTGTAACACCTGAGCTTTCTGCAGAAGAGCTTGAAATGCAGGCATGGGGCGGTGCAACACAGACAGGGCTAACGAAGTACGCAGGGTCTGACCGGGTCTTTTTTGCTTATGACAGTTCTGATTTGACCGATGAAGGTCGCGCGATGCTTGGCAAACAGTTTCAGTGGTTGATGCATTACACGCGGGCACGGGTCACCATTGAAGGTCACTGTGATGAGCGTGGCACGCGGGAATATAACCTCGCGCTTGGTGATCGCCGTGCAACGGCTGTGAAAAATTACCTGATCGCGCTTGGTGTGCCAGCCAGCCGCTTGCGTACAATCAGCTACGGCAAGGAACGGCCTGCGGCACCTGGTGAATATGCACAAAATCGTCGCGGTGTGCTTGTCGTCCAGTAAAAAAATACTTGCCGTTAACTAAAAGGACGGCGCATTAAAGGTTAATGGCCCCGTACCCGGATTTCCGGGGCGGGGCCGTCTTTTTATGACCTCATTTTTCGCTCATGATTTGAGCATGCTCTGGGTATGATATTGATACCCCTGAGATAGTAAGGAGTTTTCCGGTGTTGATGAAAAGGCTTTCTCTTGTTGCTGTGCTGGCCGCACCATTGTTATGGACGGCCCCGGCCTTGGCCCAGAATAGTAATGCTGTGAATAGTGCCAAGATCGAAATACTGGAACGTCAGGTTACGATGTTGCGTACGCGCCTTGGTATGAACCCGGTAGCACCGACAGACGCCACAGCCCCTGCTGCAAACCCGGCGCTATTGGCGGACTTGTCGGCCAAAGTCGGTAACCTTGAAAGCCAGCTTCGCCGCCTTAATGGCAGGCTTGAAGAATTTGAGCATCATCAGCGTCAAATTCAGGAAGACATGGTGCTTTTGCGCAAGGAAATTGCCTTGCAACATGAAGATATGATGCGGGCAAGGAACGGGGTTCCTTCGGTAACATCACCAGATACGGTTGATCGTGTTCAGCCCCAAAGTACATTAGATGCAGGTATTGCTCTGTCACCGGGTAATGACCAACTCCAGGCAACAGCAGATGCCCCGGCAGACCCTGTTACCGTAACCCTGCCTGAAGGTGACCCGGCCAGCCAATATAGTTATGCCTTTGCCTTCATTCAGAAAAATGATCTGGCGCGTGGACGCTTGGCGCTAGATCAATTTATTGCAGCCAATGCGGGTGATACGCGCATTGGCAACGCTAAATACTGGCTTGGCCGCATTCATTTGCAGGAAGGCCGCAATGCAGCGGCGGCACAGCAGTTGTTGGCGCTGATTGAGGAACACCCCAACCATGTTAAACGCACTGATGCGCTTGTTGATTTGGCTGATGTGTTGTTGAAACTGGACAGTGCTGGTGATGCCTGTGATGCACTTGCTGAATTTGCACGTGTTGAAGAGAAAGCGTCTGCCCGCTTAAAAGCACGCGCGGAGCGTGTGAGACAAAGTGCAGGATGTGATTGACCCTAGGTAAAAAACATGCGGTTCTTTATCCGAGACACCAGCGATGACTGAAATAGTTTCCGTTGATGACGTGACAGCAGCCATGGTGACTCTGGGTGTGCCCCTTGGTACACCGGTCGCTGTGGGCTTGTCGGGTGGTGCTGACAGCCTAGCGCTTGCATTGTTGGCGAGTGACGCATTTCAGGTCACTTGTTTGACGGTTGATCACGGCCTCCGTGAGGCTTCAAGCCGAGAAGCTGTACAAGCTGGCACACTTTGCAACGAATTTGGCATTAAACACTGCACGCTTGTTTGGCAGGGTAGCAAGCCCTCGTCGAATATTCAGGCGTACGCCCGTGATGCCCGATATGACTTGATGGTTAACTGGTGCATTGAAAACAGTGTGGCTTTTCTGGCAACAGCTCACCATAGGGATGATCAGGCAGAAACGGTCCTTTTGCGCCTGGCGCGTGGCAGCGGTGTATATGGGCTTGCGGGCATGGCACCAACGCGGGATTTGGGCGGCGTGACATTGGTGCGGCCACTTCTTACTTTCCCTAAAAAGGCTTTGCGCGCCTATCTTGTGGGACGGGCTTGCGAATGGATTGAAGACCCCAGCAATAAAAATGAAGACTTTGACCGTGTGAAAATTCGTAAGCTTTTGGCGGACCCGCCGGTTGAGGGTCTGCGTAGCGACAGGTTAGCGGCAACAGCACGCCGTTTCCAGCGTAGCAGGGCCGCGCTGGAACATTATGAAGCTCTGTGGCTTGGCCGTGCTGCGGAAAGCTTCGCTGAGGGCTATGCCTATTTGAATGCCGGATTACTTGATAGCGAGCCGGAGGAAATTATTCTGCGGGGGTTAGCGTCGCTGTGCCGTTATGTAAGTGGCGGTGATTATGTACCGCGCATGGAAAAATTACAGCGCTTGTTTAGTGAAATCAGCGCTGATGGCTTTCGCGGACAAACTTTGTACGGCGCGCAGTTTACACCAGTAGCGAATGGTTTGATCCTGATTTCGCGAGAAGTTGCAGCCGTCCAGCCGCGAACTTTACTAAAAGAAACAAATACTTGGGATAATCGGTTTGAAATATCGGCGAAGGGTGATATGGCAGGGCGCGAAATTGACGCCTTGGGTGAGGCGGGCTGGCAGCAGTTAAAGGTGCTGACCGAAACCCGCGACTTGCTCGTGCCACGGCAGGCAGTTTTGAGTTTGCCTGCGGTGTTTAAGGGAACAAAAGTACAGTCAGTACCGCATCTGGCATATAATGCGGATGACAGTTTGACTGTTTGTGTTGGACAAAAAAGAAAATTAGTGACGAAAAAGTGAGGCCCTGTTTCACAGTAGCCCTTGCAGGGCGGGGCAAAACGCTTATCTCATAGGGATAGGTATAAGAATAAAAGTAAGGCTTGCGACGCGCTGGGAAAAAGCGCGACAGCAATGGAAAGGCAGTATTGTGAATGGTTTGATGCGAAATGCACTTGTGTGGGGATTGATCATTATCCTTTTGGTCGTGCTTTTCCAGATGTTTCAGGGTGGCAACAGTCGTACGCCCGAAGTCAGCTATAGCGAGTTTCTGGAAACTGTTGAGCGGGGTCAGGTAACAAGTGCGGAAATCACCGGACAGGATATTATCTTTACAAACAGTTCGGGTACCACACAAAAGGTGGTGAAGCCTGTTATCCATCTGGAACTTTATAGTATATTGCGTGAACATAATGTTGATTTTACCGAGGTAAAAGAAGAACAAAGCTTACTTGCAAGTCTGCTGTTTTCCATGTTGCCAATTCTATTGATCATTGGTGTCTGGATATTCTTTATGCGTCAGATGCAAGGCAAGGGCGGCGGCGGCGGTGCCATGGGTTTTGGGAAATCCAAAGCGCGGCTTCTGACAGAGAGCCAAATTCACGTTACATTTGAAGACGTTGCAGGTATCGAAGAAGCCAAAGAAGAACTTGAGGAGATTGTAGATTTCCTCAAAGACCCACAGAAATTCCAACGTGTGGGCGGGAAAATTCCTAAAGGGGCTTTGCTGGTAGGACCTCCGGGCACGGGTAAAACATTGTTGGCTCGTGCGATTGCAGGCGAGGCCAATGTACCGTTTTTCACCATTTCTGGCTCAGATTTTGTTGAGATGTTTGTGGGTGTTGGTGCCAGCCGTGTGCGTGACATGTTTGAACAAGCCAAGAAAAACGCGCCGTGTATCATCTTCATTGATGAAATTGATGCCGTTGGGCGTCATCGGGGGGCAGGCCTTGGTGGTGGTAATGATGAACGTGAGCAGACACTAAACCAACTGCTTGTTGAGATGGACGGCTTTGAAGAGACCGAAAGCATTATCATTATAGCGGCGACCAACCGACCCGATGTGTTGGACCCTGCGCTTTTGCGTCCGGGACGTTTTGACCGGCAGGTTGTTGTCTCAAATCCTGATATTGTTGGCCGCGAGAAAATTCTTGGCGTGCATATCAAAAAGGTTCCGCTTGCGCCGGATGTTGATCTTAATATCGTTGCGCGCGGCACACCGGGTTTTTCAGGTGCTGACTTGATGAACCTAGTGAACGAGGCTGCCCTATTAGCGGCGCGGCGCGGCAAAAAAATTGTGGCGATGCGAGAATTTGAAGACGCAAAAGACAAAGTGATGATGGGCGCTGAACGTCGGTCAATGGTGATGACAGATGATGAGAAGAAATTAACAGCGTATCATGAAGGTGGGCATGCGCTGGTGTCTCTGAACTGTAATTCGGCTGATCCTATCCATAAAGCAACGATCATTCCCCGGGGCCGTGCCCTTGGTATGGTTATGCGCTTGCCGGAACGGGATGAATACTCCCAGAGCCGCGAGAAAATGCATGATAATCTGGCGATTGCCATGGGTGGCCGGGTGGCTGAAGAGATTATCTTTGGCTACGATAAAGTGACATCCGGTGCTTCCAGCGATATTCAATATGCAACGAGCCTAGCGCGCAGCATGGTGACCCAGTGGGGCATGTCTGATAAGCTGGGCCCACTTCAGTATGCAGCAAACGAGCAGGAAGTTTTCCTTGGTCACTCTGTGGCCAACAGACAGAATGTTTCCGGTGCAACCGCAAAGTTGATTGATGAGGAAATCAGGGCATTTGTCGACGGTGCCAATGACCGGGCACATAAGATACTGACCGATAATATCGACCAGTTGCATATTATTGGCAAAGCACTGCTGGAATATGAAACGCTTACGGGTGACGAAATCAAGGCGCTTATTGTGGGTGAAGAAATCCGCGTAAAACCGAAAAAGCCCGGTGGCACACCAAAGGTTCCTCCAGCCGCACCAAGTGCTGTGCCCAGTGCCGGCGTTGAACATGGTACGCCGCAGCCTGAGGGCTAGATTGGCGTGAGCCTGAAAAAACTAAAACAGTTATCTGACGGGGCGAGACTTTATCTCGTGCCCGTCAGTTTTGTTTTTGGGGATGAAAATGCACTCCCCTTTGCTGGAACCGGAATGGGAATTTCCAGTTTTCGCCTTTTGGCACGGGAAGGCAAAAAACTGGTATTGGATTGCCGTATTTGTGCAGCGGATCTGGACACATGCATCAATCAGCTTAGTGATGAAATTACTGCTCAGATTGATGCGCTGTGTGCAAACCTAAAAGCCGTGCGCACAGCGATGAAATTGCCAGGTCTGGAACCGTTATTGGTTTTCTCCAAGCCCTTGATTATGGGTGTTTTAAATGTAACGCCGGATAGTTTCTCGGACGGGGGAAAGTATCTTGACCCCGCACACGCACTTGCACACGCGCGCACTATGATAAGTGAAGGTGCAGACATAATTGACATTGGCGGTGAAAGCACGCGCCCTGGTGCCCAACCCGTTTGGGAAGGCGAAGAGGCGCGCCGGGTGGTGCCTGTGATTGAAGCCTTGCAGGCCGACGGTGTACCTCTATCCATTGATACACGTCATTCGTTTGTTATGGACAAAGCAGTGGAAGCAGGCGTCCATATTATCAATGATGTTACCGCGCTGACCTATGACGGAGACAGCATGGGCGTTGCTGCCGCATCTGGTGCGCCGATTATCCTGATGCATTCACAAGGTAACCCTGAAACCATGCAGGAAAATCCAATATACAACAATGTATTACTGGATGTTTATGACTATCTTGCAGCGCGTATTGTGGCTTGTGAAAATGCGGGCATTGATCGGGCACGGTTAATTCTGGACCCCGGCATTGGCTTCGGCAAACGCATGGTCCAGGACAATTTAGCCCTGATCAATGGGTTGCCGCTTTTCCACACGCTTGGGTGCCCGGTTCTGGTTGGGGCGTCCCGCAAAAGCTTCATTGGCGCGGTAACTGGCGAGGAAAATTCTGAAAAACGGCTACCAGCCTCGCTCGCTGCGGCTTGCAGGGCTGTAGAGGCTGGTGCACAGATTGTCCGTGTTCATGATGTGGCAGAGACGAAACAGGCGCTCGCAATGGTACAGGGTTTTCGCGATGCAGCAATTATGGACGTCGTACGCTGAAGACGTTATTATCTTTAAAATCAATATGATCATAGCAAAGGTGGGCGCGGACTATGGGCCGTAAGTATTTTGGTACAGATGGAATAAGAGGCGCTGTTAACAAGGGTTATATGCGCCCGGATGTAGCACTGCGTGTAGGGCTTGCTGCGGGGAAGGTTTTTAAACGCGGCGAGCATGTGCACCGGGTTGTGATCGGTAAGGACACCCGGCGTTCCGGTTATATGTTCGAACCCGCATTGGCATCTGGGTTTGTTGCGGCAGGCATGGATGTTTTTATGGTTGGCCCGATGCCAACACCTGCAATCGCCATGCTGGTGAAGTCACTACGCGCTGATTTAGGTGTGATGATTTCCGCTAGCCACAACCCCCATTATGATAACGGCATCAAGTTTTTTGGCCCTGATGGCTACAAACTGAGTGATGATCAGGAAGCCGTTATCGAAGGGTTGATTGATAGCGATATTGACGATGTTTTGGCTGGCGCTGAACGCCTTGGTCGCGCTACTCAGATGGAGGATGCACGCGGGCGCTATGTAGAGTTTGCCAAGGCAACCGTGCCCGCTGGTGTACGCTTTGAAGGCCTTAAGGTGGTTGTGGACTGTGCCCACGGGGCTGCTTACAAGGTGGCTCCCGAAGCGTTGTGGGAACTTGGTGCGGACGTTGTGACTATGGGTGTTAAACCTGACGGTTTTAATATCAATGATGGTTGTGGCTCTACGCATCCTGGAGAAATGTGCCAGCGTGTGGTGCAAACCGGGGCTGACCTTGGCATTGCACTTGACGGCGATGCAGACCGCCTGATCCTCTGTGATGAAAAAGGCCGTATTGTTGACGGTGACCAGATCATGGCCCTTATCACCCGAAACTGGCACCAACGCGGTCAATTAAAGGGCGGGGGGCTGGTAACCACTGTGATGTCCAATCTTGGGCTGGAGCGATTGTTGCAAGCTGACGGCCTTACACTGGAACGTACCAAAGTAGGCGACCGCTATGTGGTGGAGCGTATGCGCAAGGCTGGCTTTAATGTGGGCGGAGAGCAATCTGGGCATATTGTGCTCAGTGACTTCTGTACCACGGGTGATGGGCTTATCGCCGCGCTGCAAGTGCTGACAGAACTCAAGCAGTCTGATATTCCAGCATCAGAGGCCTGTAAACAATTTGAAGCAGTTCCGCAGATACTCAAGAATGTACGCTATGACGGCGGCGATCCTTTGGCGGCTGAAACAGTGCAGCGCTCAATCAAATATGCCGAAGAGCAACTGAACGGCAGTGGTCGCCTTGTTATTCGCAAATCCGGCACGGAGCCATTGATACGTGTCATGGCGGAAGGTGATGATGCGGACCAGATTAACGGCCTTGTGGACGGTATCTGTAGCGAAATTGAGGTTGCAGTCTGATGGAAAAAGGGCCGAAAGGTCGCGTATTGATTGTTGCAGGTTCTGACCCTTCGGGTGGGGCTGGTATCCAGGCAGACATTAAAACTGTAACGGCGCTGGGCGGCTATGCAGCAGCGGCCATATCGGCGCTTACAATTCAAGATACCAAAGGTGTTACCGGCGTTATGCCTATCCCTGCGGACTTTGTTGCTGATCAGATGACCGCTGTGCTGGCTGATATTGGCGCTGATTGCATCAAAACGGGCATGTTATATGATACCCCCACCATTCATGCTGTAGCAGATATTGTGATAGATACGGCTCATGGTGTGGGCCTTATTGTGGACCCGGTGATGATGGCCACCTCCGGCGACGCACTTTTGCAAAGCGGCGCTGTTGATTTGATAAAGGCGCGATTATTTCCTCTGGCAACTCTTGTTACCCCCAATACAATAGAGGCGAGCTTGTTAACGGGCATGGATATTGATAGTACCGACGATATGATCCGTGCTGGCGAAGTGATGCTTGCGGCTGGGGCTGGGGCTGTTTTGATTAAAGGGGGACATCTTTCGGGGAACCGGCTCACAGATATTCTGATGCAGGCAGAGGGGGAGCCCATTATCATTGAAAGCGACAGAATTTCGACACGCCATACCCACGGTACTGGCTGCACAGTGGCAAGTGCCATTGCAACTTTGCTGGCGCAGGGGCAATCTCTGGAGGTGGCATTTAGACGTGCACATGCTTATGTGCGCCGTGCAATTGAGCTGGCACCGGGTCTCGGGGCAGGGCATGGCCCGCTGGGTCACGCAGCAGCGGCCCTCTTTTATTACGAAAATAACTGATGAAGCTGGTGTACCAAAGTCGCGGTGAAGGAACGCCGCTTGTTTTAGTGCATGGGTTGTTTGGCTCTGCCGACAATCTGGGCGGTATTGCGCGTATTCTGGCTGAAGACTATCGTGTGATTTCAGTTGACCTTAGAAATCATGGGCGGAGCCCTCACGCGCAGAGCATGACCTATCATGAAATGGCCGTTGATGTGCTGGAGGTACTGGACCGGGAGGCTATTGCAAGCACGCATATTTTTGGCCATTCGATGGGCGGTAAAACAGCGATGCAACTGGCGATTGATCATCCGGCACGTATCAACAGGCTCGTTGTTGGCGACATAGCCCCAGTGCGCTACCCGCCGCACCATAGTCAAATATTCAAAGGTATGCGTACCGTCAGCGCTGCAGCCCCCAGCAGCCGCAAAGCCGCCCAGGAGATATTAGCGACATTTGAGCCAGAGCGTGCCGTGCTTGGGTTTTTGATGACCAATTGGCGGCGCACGCAGGACGGCAGCTGGCAATGGCGGATTAACCTAGACGCCATTGAAGGTGGATACAGTGATATTGCGGCTGGAAATACCGGTGGGCCATATAATGGAAATACCCTGTTTTTACGGGGTGGTGACTCAGATTATATTCAAGTCGAACACCGGGATACCATCCTTTCCTTGTTCCCAAAAGCCACAGTACGGACTATCGAAGGCACAGGCCACTGGCTTCATGCAGAAAAACCAGATATGGTCGCTAGAGCTATCAGTAGATTTTTTATGGCTTGAAGGAGCTATATGTTGTTGAGTTTGCGGTTTTTGGCGGCGTGTATTGTCGCCACATCCATTGTCATTTTACCTGCCAGGCTACTGGCAGCCTCCACGGCTAATACGGCCGTTTCAAGTTTCGACCAGAAATTTAAGTCTGCCATTGCAGAGCATAATATTCCTGGTGCGGCTTATGCCATTGTTAAAGACGGCAAAATTATCAGCATCAAGGCATATGGTAACCGTGCACTAGGAGCCAGACTGCCGATTGATAAAAACACGGTGTTTCGGCTGGCGTCGGTTTCCAAAACCTTTTCAGCCGAACTGGCTGCGATGTTGGTCGCCGAGGGTAAATTTGGGTGGGATGATCAGATCATTGACTATGTACCAAATTTTAAGCTGCAAACAGCAGGGCACGCTAAACGGTTGAAGATTGATCATATCCTTAGCCATTCAACGGGCCTGACACCCAATGCTTATGATAATATGCTTGAAGATGGCTGGGCACTTACCAAGATTATCCCGCGTTTCAAGCGTTTGAAGCCAATCTGCAAACCTGGTGATTGCTATGGATACCAGAATATCCTCTATAGCTTTATCCAGCCGGTGATTGAAAAAACCACCAATACCCGTTTTGAAGATGTCATGCGGGCCCGTATTTTTAAACCACTTGGCATGACCCATAGCTCGGTTGGTCTGGAGGGCTATCTGTCGGCTAGCAACCGGGCGGAACCGCATGTTCTGACCCGCAGTGGCTGGCACCGTACATCGGTGAAGCCTGATTATTACAGCGTTGCCCCGGCGGCAGGCGTGAATGCCAGCATTGAAGATCTGGCCAAATGGGTACGCGCCCAGATGGGGTATAATAGTGATGTATTGGATGTGGCTCTTTTGGACACGGTAACCAAGAAGCGTGTGCATACTAAGCGGGAAGTTTACAAGCGCATGTGGAGGCCCCATTTGGATGACGCTCACTATGGCTATGGTTGGCGTATTTACAGTATCGGCGGTGAAGATATTATCATGCACGGCGGCGGTGTATCAGGGTTTCGCAGCCTTGTGGCTTATTCGAAAGACCGGGGGATTGGCCATGTCATGCTGATGAATGCGGAAAGCCGGTCTATTGACAAACTTGCCGCAGACTTTTGGGCTGATGTAACAGCGGAACCTGTCAGTGGTGGCGGTGCAGTGAACGCCCGTTAGCCGAATTTCGCTCTCAAAATGGATCAACTTCTTCAGCTTCGCGGCGTTTCCTCGGTGTATCACCATCGGGGCGCTGTCGTGGTCCTACGCCGTTGCGGCGATTGTTAAGCACGATATGGGCGGCGTCGCTATAGGTAATCACACAGTCACTGTTTTTATCAGTGCCTCGAAAAAGGCTGTGGGAAACGGCAGAAAACTCTGCCAAGTCAAGCGACGTTGACTGGTTAGTATCAACAGTTTTAAATTCAAAAAAGACAAAGCTGTTATCTTCGAAGTTAATCGCACGGTATTCCAGAGCGTCGAGGCTCTGATCATTGTTGGTGTCGAGCCGTTTAAACTGTCGCTCACGCAGTACAGCTACATCGGCACAGCTTGCCTGACCGTCCCCGTTTAAATCCCAGCGCGCGGTAAAGTCGCGCAGCGCCTTCTCAACAAGCTCAGGCGGGATTTCGGCTAAAGGGTCAGGGGCTTTTTTTGAACATGCACCAACTAACAGACCCAAGCCGCCGATAAGCATCAATGTTCGAAACATAGACACAGTTTTTCCTTCATCTTTTAAACCTGAAGCTGGTTATATGTGATTACCGCCTAAAAGGCTTCGCATTAATTTATGACCAAAACATGCCAAGAATTTCTTGTCAATTTTTGGATTGACTCTCAAGTCCAATTCTCTATTTTCCGGCCTTGGTACTTCCCCCAAACGGGAAGCCGCTGTCTGTGAGGTCAGCAATATTATTGGGACACGCCTCCCCAACGGGGCGCAACTATCTGGAAGGATAGCTATATGACGAAGCCACTGAAGGCACCTGTGCGCCCGGAGTTTAGCTCTGGCCCCTGTGCGAAGCGCCCTGGTTGGACACAGGACGCACTGAATGACGCTCTACTCGGGCGCTCTCACCGGTCAAAACCCGGTAAAGCCAAACTGAAATATGCCATCGATAAAACCCGTGAAGTCCTGGGTGTGCCGGATGATTACCGCATTGGTATTGTCGCTGCCTCTGATACAGGTGCGGTTGAAATGGCCTTATGGTCCATGCTGGGCGCACGCGGTGTTGATATGCTGGCGTGGGAAAGCTTTGGCGCGGGCTGGGTCACAGACGTTGTGAAGCAATTGAAGCTTGATGATGTGCGGACCTTCACTGCGGATTACGGACACTTGCCTAATTTGAATGCAGTTGACACCGACCGTGATGTTGTTTTTACCTGGAACGGCACGACCTCGGGCGTGAAAGTACCCAATGCAGACTGGATTAAGGACAACCGTCAAGGTCTGACGATCTGCGACGCGACATCAGCCGCTTTTGCGATGGATTTGCCGTGGCAAAAGCTGGATGTTGTGACCTACAGCTGGCAAAAAGTGCTGGGCGGCGAGGCTGCGCACGGAGTGCTAATCCTAAGCCCGCGTGCGGTAGAACGTTTGGAAAGTTATAGCCCTCCGTGGCCGTTACCCAAGATTTTTCGTCTTACCAAAGGTGGCAAGTTGATTGAGGGCATTTTCACAGGCGCAACGATCAATACACCTTCGATGTTATGTGTCGAGGATTATATCGATGCGCTTGAATGGGCAGATACCATCGGCGGCCTTAGTGGGCTGATCGCTAAATCGGAAGCCAATCTCAAAGTGCTTGCGGATTGGGTGACTGCGTCGGATTGGGCAGCCTTTTTGGCTGAAGATAAAGCAACCATATCCAATACATCCGTATGCTTGAAGGTTGCGGATCCGTGGTTTGCGGAGCTTGAGACTGATGTGCAAGCGGCCGTGCCGAAAAAACTGGCCGCCATGCTGGATGCTGAGGGTGTTGCTTTTGACATAGGAGCTTACCGCGATGCGCCTGCGGGCCTGCGTATATGGGCGGGTGCTACCGTTGATACTGCTGACCTAGAAGTTCTAACCCATTGGTTAGATTGGGCTTATGGTAAAGTTAAAGCCGAAGTATCAGCCGCTTAATAGATAAGAATTCATAAGGCTGGGGTTGCCCGGTCTTTCAAAAAATAGAAAATCAAGAAAGGATGAGATCATGCCAAAGGTACTGATTTCTGACAAAATGAGCCCGCTTGCGGAGCAAACATTTAAGGACCGTGGTGTTGAGGTTGATTTCAAGCCGGGCCTGAGCAAAGAAGAACTGATCAAGATCATTGGTGACTATGACGGTCTTGCGATCCGGTCCTCTACCAAGGTGACACCAAATGTATTGAAAGCGGCGACAAAGCTGAAGGTTGTTGGCCGGGCAGGCATCGGTGTTGACAATGTTGATGTGGCTGAAGCAACAGCCAGAGGTGTTGTTGTGATGAACACACCGTTTGGTAATTCGATCACGACAGCCGAACATGCCATTGCCATGATGATGGCGCTGGCACGTCAAATCCCTGAGGCTAATGCCTCAACACATGCCGGAAAATGGGAAAAGTCCCGCTTTATGGGCATGGAAGTCACAGGCAAGACGCTGGGCCTTATTGGTTGCGGTAATATTGGCTCTGTTGTGGCAGAACGTGCGCTTGGCCTGAAAATGAAAGTTGTGGCGTTTGACCCCTATTTGGCAGTGGAACGGGCGGCAGACCTAGGCATCCTGAAGGTTGAGCTTGATGAATTATTTGAGCGCGCCGACGTGATTAGCCTGCATACACCGCTTACGGACCAAACGCGCGGCATTGTTGGCAAAGATGCGTTTGCCAAAATGAAAGAAGGCGTGCGTATCGTGAACTGTGCGCGTGGTGGCCTTGTGGATGAAGCTGCCCTTTTGCTGGCGCTTGACAGCGGCAAGGTCGCGGGCGCGGCACTGGATGTATTTGAAGTTGAACCCGCTAAGGAAAACCCGCTTTTTGGACATGACAAGGTGATTTGTACCCCGCATTTGGGTGCCTCTACCAGCGAAGCCCAAGTCAATGTGGCGTTGCAAGTGGCCGAACAGATGGCTGATTTTCTGCTGACTGGCGGTGTTACCAATGCCCTGAATATGCCGTCTCTTAGTGCTGAGGAAGCGCCCAAGCTTAAGCCATATATGGCGCTTGTTGAGCAAATTGGCGGCTTTGCAGGGCAAATTACAGAAACGGGCCTGAAGCGCGTTGTGATTGAATATGAAGGCCATGCGGCGGAGCTGAATACGAACCCACTGACTGCCGTGATGCTTGAGGGGTTGCTTTCGCCGTTGATGAGTAGTGTCAATATGGTGAATGCGCCTGTCGTGGCTAAAGAACGCAATATTCAAATCACCGAAGTCAAGCATGATCGTGAGGGAGCATATAACACCCTTATTCGTTTAACCGTTGAAACAGACCGAGGGGAACGCACCGTTGCCGGAACCTTGTTTGGCAACGGCGCTCCCCGGTTGGTGGACGTGGACGGTGTACGGCTTGAGGCAGAGCTCGCCCCTAACATGCTTTACGTGGTTAATGACGACAAACCGGGCTTTATCGGTGCGTTAGGCTCGCTGCTTGGCTTTAACGGTGTGAACGTAGCCACATTTGCCCTTGGTCGCCGCATTGAAGGTGAAGAGGCTGTCGCCCTTGTCGCTGTTGATCAGCCGCTAAAGGATATTGTGCTTGACCAAGTGGTCGCGCTTGCGCATGTACGTCAGGCAAAACGTCTTTCCTTTTAGGGTGATGTTGAACGAATGAAACGAGAGGAATGGCCATGAACGGGCCTTCAAAAAAACGGGCGGGCAGTGATTATGCCCGTCAGGCCTTGTTACCCGAAGGATTTCGGGACCAACTTGAGCCGAGCGCTGAACAGGAAGCAGCGCTGGTGCGCAAGCTTGTTGATACGTTTCTCTCGTATGGATATGACCGGGTTTCGCCGCCCCTTGTAGAATATGAAGATAGCCTTCTCGTGGGGGCAGGAGCAGCTCGCGGTCATCAGATGTTTCGGGTTATGGACCCGGATACCCAGCGCATGATGGCGGTGCGTTCAGATATGACAATCCAGATGGCGCGGTTGGCTGCAACGCGGCTGGTTGATGCACCGCGCCCGCTAAGGCTGGCTTATACGGGTAGCGTGTTGAGAACAAAAGGCAGTCAGATCAGGCCTGCACGCCAATTTATTCAGGCGGGTGTTGAGCTTGTTGGCTGTGACAGTGTTGATGCCGAGCTGGAAGTCATCGCTGTAGCGGTTGAGGCTTTGCAGAGTGTGGGTATCAGTGGGCTTTCGCTTGACCTGACGCTTGCGCCGCTGGCTAGCATGCTCTGTGACGAACTTGAACTGGACGCAAACATACGCAGCCATGTACTTGAAGCGCTGGATGCCAAGGATGCTGGTGCACTGGCGAAACTGGAACCGAACGTGCGCACCATTTTTGAGGCGCTGTTATCTGCCACGGGTACGGCGATACAGGCAATGGAAAGTCTGGGTAATATTGGTTTTTCCGGTGATGCAGCAGATTTGATTGCGCGGTTGAGTGAGCTTGTTTCCATGCTGATTGAACGGTTGCCGGATCTGGATATTACGATTGATCCCTGCGAAACGCACGGGTTCGAATATAAGTCAGGTATTGGGTTTGCGCTGTTTGCAAAAGGCGGGAAAAGTGAACTGGGACGCGGTGGCCGTTACAAGGTTGTCCATCCCGGGGGAAATCAGGAACAAGCGACGGGGTTTTCAGTTTATCTGGATAGCCTTATGAGTACGTTGGCACCGCAGGCAACGGCAGGCAAAGTCTTTTTGCCTTATGAAACGACTGCGGAAGAGGGGCAGAAGCTACGTGCTGATGGCTGGCGTACGATTCAAGGCTTGACAGAGGCGGCAGATGCCCTCAAAGAAGCGGCTCGGCTCAACTGTAGCCATTATTACACAGAAGGCGCTGTTACCGCGCTCTAATGCCCTGGTTTTGGGCGTCCAGCAAAAGAGGGTTTGGCATGGGCAACGTTGTTGTTGTTGGTTCCCAGTGGGGCGACGAGGGTAAAGGGAAAATCGTAGATTGGCTTTCTGAGCGTGCAGATGTTGTTGCGCGTTTTCAGGGCGGCCACAATGCGGGCCATACGCTCGTTATTGACGGTAAGGTCTACAAGCTTTCTCTTTTGCCTTCAGGGATCGTTCGTGGAGGAAAACTGAGCGTTATCGGTAACGGTGTTGTTGTCGATCCGTGGGCACTCTTGACTGAAATGGACACGCTGCGTGAACAAGGTGTGGAAATTTCACCTGAAACGCTTCAGATCGCGGCAAATGCAACGCTGATTATGCCCTACCACAGAGAGTTGGACGCGCTTCGGGAAGATGCGACAAAAGGCGTTAAAATTGGTACAACCCGCCGTGGTATTGGCCCAGCCTATGAAGATAAAGTAGGGCGCAGGGCCCTGCGTATTTGTGATCTGCAGTCGCGTAAGTTAATTGAAGCGCGGCTGGACGTGGCGCTCACACATCATAATGCGCTGCGTCTTGGTTTGGGCCACGAACCAATGGATGGCCAAAAAATCGCTGATGAGTTGATGGAACTGGCGGATAAGGTTTTACCCTATATGAATAATGTGTGGCGGACACTCGAAGCTGCGCAGTCAGACGGTAAACGTATTCTTTTTGAAGGTGCGCAGGGCACTTTGCTGGATATTGATCACGGAACATATCCGTTTGTAACCTCGTCGAATACGATTGCAGGCCAGGCCGCTGGCGGCACAGGGCTTGGGCCCGGTAGTCTTGGGTATATTCTCGGCATTACAAAGGCCTATACAACCCGTGTTGGCGCAGGGCCATTTCCTACAGAGCAGGAAAACGAGATTGGTCAGTTTTTGGGTGAAAAAGGTCATGAGTTTGGCACTGTCACCGGTCGGTCGCGACGATGTGGCTGGTTTGATGCCGTGCTGGTGCGGCAAAGTCTTACTATTGGCGGTGTAACAGGTATAGCGCTAACCAAGCTTGATGTGCTGGATGGCCTTGAAGAGCTGCAAGTTTGTGTGGGCTATCGGCACAAAGGCGAAATTGTCGATTATTTACCATATGGCATGGAGGATCAGGCGGGCGTTGAAGCTGTGTATGAAACGCTTGAGGGATGGAGCGAGACAACTTACGGTGCGCGTAGCTGGGCAGATTTGCCAGCGCAAGCGATCAAATATATTCGTCGTATCGAAGAATTGATCGGCGTGCCGGTCGCGCTTTTGTCCACAAGTCCCGAACGTGACGACACAATTTTGGTAAAAGACCCGTTCAGACCATAACGATTGTCGCCATTGACCACTAAAAATTGCTAAGTTATGAAACTAGCGAGCTTTTTTTATAAACACTTTGATTTTTTAATGTGTATGATTCATTTTGATTGACTAATTCCGGGCAATGGTAACCTGTGCTTCATGGGGCATGCGTAGGGGACAGCTTGTTGGGGCCAATGTTTGAATAAGGATTAGACACTTGAGTGGTGATGTTGCACCAATACCAGGTGGCCAAAGCGCCTTTGGGGACAGGTACGAAGTAATAACAGCTTCGCCGCTGCCTGAGTTTACTACTCATGGCGGTGAAGCTTATAGTGCCAAGGACAAACAAAATCCTGGGGCCGATGTGTATGCTATGGTGCACCACCCCATTGTACCAATCCGAAACGAGCTTTATAAGGGGTTAAAAGCCCGCCCGGTAACAAGCATGATTAATCCTGTCGACAGAGGGTTGATGAATGTTGATATTGGGGGTGCCAAACAGCGGCTGGTCACAATATTCAGTCGCCCCACAGGCGGTCCCTTGATGAATGCGGATGGAACTCTCCACCCCCGTATGAATGCAAACAGGCTGCGGCAAAATGCTGTTTTGGCGGCTTTGAAGGCATTTGCTGCCTTGCATAAACGTGGTCATACCCACCGTATGATTTCGCCTACACGAATATATTTTGCGGCACCTGAAAGTGATGAAGTTGTCATCGGTGAATGTTACAGTTCGCCTGCTGGGTATCTTAACCCGTTTCCGCTTGAAGCGCTTGAAGTTGGTTTTGCCGACGATGTTGCACGTGGTGCTGGCGATTTCCCGTGCGACTATTACCAGCTTGGAGCAACGCTCCAGTGCTTGTACTTCGGAGAAAAACTGTGGGAAGAGCGCGATAGAAACAGTTTGATGATGGCCCGGATTAACCAGGGTTCCTACTGGGCTCTGTCGGGCGGGCGCGACATACCGGGTGCCATTGGCACCTTGATCCGTGGTTTAATGGCGGATGAACTTGATGAGCGATGGAGTGCAGAAGAGGTCTTAGACTGGTTTGAAGGTGTCAGCCGGACAAAACGCACCAGTATGACAAGCTGGACCATGAACCGCCCCACGTCCTTTAAGGGTGTGGCTTATGTGGACCGCCGCCTTTTGGCTGATGCCTTCGGAAAAGATCCTAAGGAAGCAGCAAACTTCTTGAAAACAATGGATTTTCCATCCTGGCTGCAAACTGGATTTCGCGATGAAATATATTCTGAACGGCTCGAATTTGCCCTTGATGTACGGCCTGCTGAAGGTTTTGGCGGTGTACGGGCAGATGACTATAAAATGGTCTCGCGTGTGTGCTTGTTCTTATATCCCACGGGGCCAATTTATTACAAAGGGCTTTCTCTGACATTGAGCGGCATTCCTGCGCTGATAGCGGATGCCTTTGCGCGTGATGACCGTGAAACAATGATGACAATCATCGAAATTTTTGATGGAAAATTTATCTCTGCCCTTGGGGAAATTGCCGGGGAAAAAAGCCCCAAATTACTACCTATGTTCCAGGAACTTGGTACGGCTATAGAATTTGGCATGGGTACGCAGCTTGGGCGTGGCTTGGAGCGCATGCTTTATGAGCTTAACCCGATTTTACCTTGTATGAGCCTGCGGTTTGAGAAAGTGTGGATTGGGTCGATGGTGCAAATGATGCGTGCGCTTGATCGTTTGTCAGCAAGGGGCGGCGGTAAAAATATATTGTTGGATCGGCATGTGGCGGCTTTTTGTGTTGCGCATGGCGCTGATCTGGATCGGGACTTCAATAAACTGGCCGCAGCCCAGAGCAACCCGGCTATATTCAACAGCCTTTCAACAGAATTTTTCGGCATGATGCAAAAACAGCTGAAGCTGGAGCCATTACCTGCTCTTCTTGAAAAACTGGTGGATGGTTTGGCGCCGGTTGTGCGGAACCTTAAAAACAAGAAACGCCGTGAACAGGTTCAAACCACCCTTGATAAACTGAAAAAAAGTGGCGATATCAACAAGCTTTGCTCTGAGGTTAATCTATCAAAAGTGCAGGCACTGGACGCTCGTGAGTTTTCTCAGGCTTGTAACCTCATCACGAAACTGGACCGCGAAAAGACGAAGCTCTCCAAAAAAATCGAACCCACAGACCCTGAACCGCGAAGAAAAGGATATCAGGGTGCGCGGATTGTTGCTTTTTTAATGCTGGCTGTTATCGGCTTTTTTTCGTTTTACGGAGGATAGGGTATGGCAGAGAAAAAAAAGCCTATTAAAAAACCGGTAGTACGTCGTCGCCGAAAACAAAATAACAGCAGTGCCATTGGCATTTTGTTTGTCATGGTCTTAATGGTTGTGGGGTTTATCAACACCGACGCTGCGATGCTCATTGTCATTGGTTTGATGCCGACCCTTGTCCTCGGGTTTACGGGCAAAGGCGATTATAAGACTGAAAGAATGATGAGCGTAGCGTTTGCCAATATGACAGGTGTGTTGATGCTAATAAGCAGCGTTATGTCTAAAACCAATACATTTGAACAACTCATTGCGGATCCAACAAACTGGATAATTATGTGGGGTTCGGCTGCGATTGGCTATGCCCTTAACTTTGTAGGACCAATGATTGCGGCCGTTGTGATGCAGGGCATGGTAAAAGACCGGCTTAAAGCTATTCAACAGCAACGGCAGGAACTGATTGACCTGTGGGGTTTTGAGGTGCTTGGCGACAAGGAAGAAAAGCCCGAAACAAACTTCATATCCCGTCGGTCCTGAATGCAGCCATGAAAAATGGTACTAATTGAGGTTCAGGTTCCCCATGCCGGTTTCACTGGCAGCCAGCCGCATGGCCTTTTGAACCTTTTCAAAAGCCCGCACCTCAATTTGACGCACACGCTCACGGCTAACACCGTATTCAACCGATAATTCTTCCAGCGTCTTGGCGGGATCAGCCAGTCGGCGCTCAGTCAGAATATGCTGCTCACGTTCGTTAAGGCCTTTCATAGCGTCCGCAAGCAATGCTAGTCGTTGGGTCCGTTCTTCATTGTCGGCAGTTACTGTTTCCTGGTCAGGTTCTTCGTCGACCAGCCAGTCCTGCCATTCGCCTTCTGCATCAGCTTTCAGGGGGGCATTGAGCGAATGATCATGTGCAGACATGCGTCTGTTCATGGAAACGACGTCAGATTCCGCTACATCAAGCTTTTCGGCGATGGTGGCGACATGCTCAGGTGTCAAGTCGCCTTCTTCTACGGCTTCGATCTGCCCCTTCAAGCGCCTTAAATTAAAGAAAAGTTTCTTCTGGGCTGCGGTTGTTCCAATTTTTACCAGGCTCCAGCTGCGCAGGATATATTCCTGAATGGAGGCCCGGATCCACCACATGGCATAAGTTGCCAGCCGAAAACCACGCTCAGGGTCAAAGCGTTTGACCGCCTGCATCATGCCAACATTGCCTTCGGAAATAAGGTCAGCAACAGGCAGCCCATAGCCGCGATATCCCATAGCTATCTTGGCAACGAGGCGCAGATGGCTTGTTACCATTTTGTGTGCGGCTTTGCTGTCTTCATGCTCGACCCAGGCTTTAGCCAACATATATTCTTCGTTGGCTTCCAGCATCGGATAGGTCCGGATTGTCTGCAAATACTGGCTGAGGCTGCCCTCAGGTGATAAAGTTGGCAAATTGCTATTATATGACATTGTTTCCATCCCCATCTTTTTTGGCTTCAGTGTTTCAGAGTCACCGCGCAAAAAACGCTAGACCCTATATGGTTCCAGCGCTTTTAGAAGCTCTTTTATATCATATGGGTACTCGCATTCAAAGTTAAAGGGTATGCCGCTAATCGGGTGAGTAAAACCCAGCGATTTAGCATGCAGGGCTTGCCGCTTAAAACTTTGCAGGATAGTACGTGCCGGCCCTTTAATGCGGCTAGATAGCTTGCCGGAGCTGCCGTACACAGGGTCGCCAATCAGTGGGTTTCCAATGTGGGCCATGTGAACACGAACCTGATGCGTTCGGCCAGTTTCAAGCTGGCATTCGATTTCGGTGGCCAGCGGTACACCTGCCTGGGAAAAACTGGCAATTGACCGGTAATGGGTGGTGGCCCACTTTCCTCCTCGCTCTGTTACAGCCATTCGTTTTCGGTCAACAGGGTGGCGCGCGATATTGCCTACTATTTTCCCCGAATAGGGATTAGGTAGACCCTTGCAGACAGCAATATATTTGCGTTCGGTCGTGTGGGCAGCAAACTGCTCCGCCAGACCGTGGTGGGCTTTGTCATGCTTGGCGACCACCAATAAGCCGCTTGTCTCTTTATCAATACGGTGCACAATGCCGGGACGTTTTACGCCACCAATGCCGGAAAGGCTATTGCCGCAGTGGTAAAGCAGGGCATTGACAAGTGTACCAGTGAGATTGCCCGCCGCAGGGTGTACCACCATCCCCGCAGGCTTATTGACAACAATGAGATGTTCGTCTTCGAATATAATGTCGAGAGGAATGTTTTCAGGCGTGGGCTCTGCCTCTTCTGGTTCAGGTACGGCTACGGTAAAAACTTCGCCTGGTTTGACACTATAAGATGGGCTGTTAATAGGTTTTTCGGTTGCGGATACATACCCTTCCTTGATGAGGGCCTTCAGGCGTGAACGAGAAAGGTCTGGCAATGCATTCGCCAACAGCTTATCAAGCCGCATACCCGCAGTTTCGGTATTTACAGAGATTTTCATTGTATCGCTCATGGAGACCCTTATGACTGCCGCGAAACAAAATGTCACGCACGGTGGCACCGAACAAGATCAGCAAGTCCAGAAGGTTCCGGTGGGGCTAAAAGTGTTGGTTGTTGTGCTGGGGCTTGCAATCCTTGGCATGTTGGGTTTGATTATTTTCACAGTGTTAGCCGGGGGCAAGAAAACGTCGACGGCGAAAACCATCCCGACCATAGAAAAAACAACAGAAAATCGTGCCGACTTCCCTGATATTAACATAGTGCGGCCCGCAGATTCGGCACTGATCAAAGTAACGACAGGTTCAGGTGAAATTATCCTGCATTTCTCGAGCCCTGAGGGCGATACGCTTATCTTTGTTGACCGGGCGGAAGGCACAGAGAACCGCATATCAATTCCAAAATAATGGTATCATTTTCCAGGCCGTTGATTGTGGATATGGAACGGGCTGCCTCAAATACGTTGCCCAAAGAAGCGTGCGGCTTGTTGCTTGGTGAATGCCAAAACAATGTGGTTACCATCAGTGCCTGCATTTTTAGTGAGAATATGAGCCAGAGTGACCCTGAGGCTAGTTTTGAAATTGATCCTGCGCTTCATTTCCGTTTGCTGCGCGAAGCACAGGGGGGTGGGGCCCAAATCGTTGGTGTGTGGCACAGCCACCCTGATGCACTGGCTCGTCCATCTAGGGCAGATATGGCGCGGTCCGTTGAACCTGGCTGGCTTTGGATCATTTCCGGATGGCAAAACGCTGTATGGAAAACCGCAGCTTTTGTGGCCGGAAATCCAGATACGCATCACTTTGAAACACTCTCTATGGAAGTTTTATAACAAGAAAAATCGGGGTCACTATTATGATTTTGCATAAAGGCATTTGAATTTGAATGGCCAAAACCTATAGTTACTCAAAATTTAGTTACTTTAAGGGGAGAACAAAGTGCTCGGACAAATGCAGGATTGGCCGCTTTTGATATCCAAGTTTCTGGATCATGCTGCAACCAACCATCCAAAACGGGAAATTGTTTCCTTGCTGCCGGAAGGCGGTGAGTTTCGTTATGATTATGGCGGCCTTTCAGTCCGTGCTAAAAAGTGCGCGCAGGCTCTGGAGCGACTGGGTATCAAGCTTGGTGACAGGGTAGGGACGCTTGCGTGGAATACACACCGTCACATGGAAGCCTGGCACGGTATTTCGGGTATGGGCGCGATCACACACACTGTGAACCCCCGGCTTTTTCCTGAGCAGTTGATTTACATCTTGAACCACGCTGAAGACCGCGCCCTGTTTCTGGATATTACCTTTGTGCCGCTCATTGAAAAAATTGCGCCTTCTCTGAAAACAATTGAGCATTTTGTGATTATGGTTGGCAGGGACCATATGCCTGAAACCAGCCTTGATAACGTAATTTGTTACGAAGAATTTGTTGAGGCTGAGGACGGTAATTATGAATGGCCGAGCTTTGATGAAAACACCGCATGTGCACTTTGTTACACCTCAGGCACAACGGGCCATCCAAAAGGTGTACTATATTCGCACCGTTCCAATTTCTTGCACACATTGCTTGCTCTTTCCGGTGATACCTTGGGCATAAGTGCACTGTCGGTGATATTGCCTGTAGTGCCAATGTTCCATGCCAATGCTTGGGGTATCCCGTATGCAGCCTCAGGTTCGGGGGCCAAACTTGTGTTGAATGGCCCGCATCATGATCCGGAAACTCTGCATAATTTGATGGTGCGTGAGAAAGTAACCATGACAGCGGCCGTGCCGACCATTTGGATGGGCATGCTCAAATATCTGAAAGCCACAGGGAAAGACTGCGGCGACCTTTCTATTGTGACTATTGGTGGTTCTGCGGTGCCGCGCTCAATGATCAAAACCTTTCAGGACGATTATGGTGTGCGGGTGAACCATGCCTGGGGCATGACAGAAACGAGCCCACTAGGCAGTCTTGGCAGCGAAAACGGTGCTTGCCAGCATTTGGATGCTGAAGGCAAACTGGATATCCAGTGTAAACAGGGCCGCACGGTTCTGGGTGTTGAGATGTGCATTAAGGGTGAAGACGGCACAGTACTGCCGCGTGACGGCAAAAGCTCTGGCGCGTTGATGGTACGCGGTCCCTGGGTGGTTGATAGTTATTTCAAGGCAGGCGAGGCACAGCTTCTCGATGAAGACGGCTGGTTTGATACCGGCGATGTTTCCTGTATTGATCCATTTGGGTATATGCAGATCACGGACCGGGCCAAGGATGTTATCAAATCAGGCGGCGAGTGGATCAGTTCCATTGATCTTGAAAATGCAGCCGTAGGGCACCCGGCCGTGGCTGAAGCAGCGGTTATTGGCATATATCACCCCAAATGGGACGAACGCCCTTTGATGGTGATTGTGGAAGAAGAAGGCCAAAGCGTCAGCCAGGCGGAGTTAACAGAGTTTTTGTCGGACAAGGTTGCCAAATGGTGGTTGCCCGATGACCTGCAAAAAGTGCAGGAACTGCCGCATACTGCAACGGGGAAAATCTCGAAAAAGAATCTGCGGGATCAGTTTAAGGATTATCGTTTCCCTGAAGCCTAAGGGACTGGTGTATAGAGAAATATGGGGCTGCGGCAGGCTATGTCGTGGCCCTATTTTTTATATGCGTCCGCCATCCAGCGGAGTAATTTACCCACCGGCAGTATCCAGACGACGCCTGTAATCAGATAGTAGAAAAACTGGATTGCCATGGGCATGCCAATAAGAAAATCACCCCCTGCTGCTATCAGAAACGCATAACCAGCCAAACCGAATATCAAGATGAACATACCGATAAAGCTTCTGGCGGCAGGGCGTTCATTACTCATTATATTTCCTTAAGCTTCTGGGTATCCTCATCGCGCGCAGTTGCTGCCACTTGGATGATGCGCTTGGTTTCAGTCCATAAGGGAAGAGACAGGGCTTCAGCAAGTGAAAAAAAACGGGCCTCGCATGCATCGCTCATTGCTCTCAAGTCGCCAGACACATATTCTGCACCGTAATCAATGAGCGTATAATGGTACTTTAGGGTATTTTGCGATGGATTTCGAGCAGGCTCTATAAAGTCGACAACGTCTAGCAGACGTTCAATTTTTATCTTTATACCTGTTTCTTCCAATATTTCGCGGTGTACGGCCTGCAATACTGTTTCGCCGAGCTGCTGGCCACCCCCAGGCAGGCTCCATTCCCCTTTTTTGGGTGGCTTCCCGCGTTTGATCAGCAAAACATTATCGCCTTTGAAGACAACGGCACCAACGCCGACAATGGGGCGGGAGGGATTTTTTCTGATACCACTCATTTGCGTGTTATGAATTCCTTGAATGAAGTAAGACTATTGCAGGCAACCGAAAAGTGAGGCAAGCGATATGTGTGGTCGTTATATAATGACCTCGCCAAAAGAGGCGATGCGACCAGCTTTCGATATTATCGCAGAAGCTGATATTCTGCCGCGCTATAATATTGCACCGCGACAGCCTGTTCTTATTGTACGAAACGGCGAAGGTGGTGAGCGTGAACTGGCGGCAGTTGAATGGGGCTTAATCCCTGAATGGAAAAAAGAAATCGGCAGCACGGCATTGTTGAATGCACGCATTGAAACAGTTGTTGAAAAACCATCTTTTCGCTCGAGTATAAAACGCAAGCGCTGTCTCGTGCCTTTTAACGGTTGGTATGAATGGAAAAGCGCCGGTGGCCGTAAGATACCGCATCTGGCGCAACTGCAAGACGGCGCACTGGGTGCGTTTGCAGGGATTTGGTCTGTTTGGCACGGGCCAGGCGGCGATCACTGGCTGGAGACTATGGCGATTATCACAGCCCCCGCTGAAGGAAGCCTCCGAAATTTGCATCACCGGCGCCCTCTTGTTGTGAAGGCTGCGCAATATGGAGAATGGCTTGCACCGCAAGACCCGTTACCACGTAACTTCCTTTCCAGTTTTAACTGGGTTGAAGAACGGGCGTTTGAATGGGCAGCCGTTAGCCAGAAAGTAAATAACGTGCGTACAGAAGGGCCGGACTGTATTGCGCCGCCTGAAGAAGAACGCCAGAGGTCACTATTTTGAGTGAGTATATTATGGATTTTGAAAGCCCTCATAACGCTATTTATGTCGAGCGCGAAGGTGCAATTGGCTATTTGAAAATGAACCGCCCGGACAAGAAAAATGCTCTCTCAGAAGCTATGTGGACAGCAATACCGCGTGCGTTGGATATGCTGGAGCATGATACAAACATTCGTGCGATCATTGTAACATCAAGTAGCCAAAGCGGATTTTCGGCGGGAGTTGACATTGGCGAGCTTGAAGCCATTGCTGCAAACCCCGGACGCCGCGAAAGTAATCGGCAGGCTATAAGAACGGCGCAGCGTGCGTTGGCCAGGACCGAGAAACCAACGATTGCCCAGGTATGGGGGGCATGTATGGGGGGTGGCTGCGGTTTGGCTTTGCACTGTGATATGCGCTTTGCCGCAACAACTGCACGTTTCGGCATTACACCGGCCAAGCTTGGGCTTGTTTATCCGCTGAATGATACCAAGCAATTGATAGACATTGTTGGGCCGTCGCGCGCTAAATCTATCTTGTTTACCGGACGAACACTGGAGGCTGCAGAAGCGCTGAAAATTGGCCTTGTTGATGAAGTCTATTCAGCGGGTGAGTTAGCCGGTAAAACAAAGGAGTTTGTTGAGCAAGTTACCGCTGTCTCTCAGTTTTCGGTACGAAATAGTAAAAAATTTATACGGCAGATACTGGATGGCCAGATTGATGATGACGCTGATACAGCTAACATTTTTAACGCTGCGCAAGAAGGTGTTGATGCGCAGGAAGGCATTCGGGCGTTTCTTGAAAAAAGGTCGGCAAATTTTAGCTGGAACGGAAGAGGTGGACCCCAAAAACAGGACAGTTAGTTAAGGTAGGTTTGGCCAAGATTGAAGGACAAACGACCAATGGTATCAAGACGTAAATTCACAGCCGAGTTTAAATCCAAAGTTGCGCTGGAGGCGCTGCGTGAGGAGCGCACCCTGCCGGAGTTAGCGGCCAGGTATGACGTGCACCCGAACATGATCCGCACATGGAAACGGCAAGCAACTGATGGTATGGCTGGAATATTCACCGGCAAAGGCAGCAAGCAAGGTGGTTCCAATGAAGCCGAGACCAAAGACCTTCATGCCAAGATCGGCCAATTGATAGTGGAGAGGGATTTTTTGTCCAAAGCCTTCAAACGCTGAGCCGGGAGCGTAGGAAGGTTATGATTGATCCGGGTATGAAGAAGCTACCAATTATGCGTCAGTGCGAGCTGGTCAGCATCAGCCGTTCTGTTTTCTATTACGCAGGCAAGGGCGAAAGCCCTTTAAACCTGTTGCTGATGCGGCTGATCGACGAACAGTTTATGGAGACGCCTTATTATGGCTCACGCCAAATGGCACGTCATCTGCGGCGCCGTGGCTATACTGTATCCCGCAAGCGTGTGCGCCGGTTGATGCGCCTGATTGGCTTGGTGCCGATTTACCAGAAGCCGCGTTTGAGCGACCCGCATCTGGGGCACAAGATATATCCGTACCTGCTGAGGGATTTGGCCATCAATCGGCCCAATCAGGTATGGTGCACGGATATTACGTACATCCCTATGCAGAAAGGGTTCTTGTATCTGGCGGCGGTGATGGACTGGTACAGCCGCAAGGTACTGGCGTGGCGTTTGTCAAACAGCATGGATGTCAGCTTTTGCCTTGAAGCCTTGGAGGAGGCGATGGACCGTCATGGCAGGCCAGAGATATTCAACACTGACCAAGGCAGCCAGTTCACCAGCTTCGAGTTCACCGGCCTGCTCAAGGAAGCGGGCATTCGCATCTCGATGGACGGCAAGGGCCGGCGGCTGGATAACGTGATGATCGAACGCCTGTGGCGTAGCCTCAAGTATGAGTGTGTGTATCTGAATGTGTTTGAAGGTGGCAAGGAGGCCCACCGGGGCATTGGCAATTGGATCAATCATTATAATGGGGACCGACCCCATTCAACCCTTGACGGGCAGACACCGGATGAAGTTTATTTTAACCCTGTAGTGGGGCATGCCCCACTACAGGCAAGAGCAGCATAATTGAAAACAGCAGGCCTACCTTAACAATGCTGTTCAGCTGTCCAATAAATGGGGGCCACCTCTTTCCTCCTCGCCGCTACCGCCCAAAACCTTCGCAAAATGGCAAAACTTTACATGAATGGCCGCAAAATGAGCACCGCATAAAGAGCGGGAGTGCTCGACTAAATTTATGGCACCCTTAAAGCCAACTTAAGTACGGAGTTTTTCAACACTATCGGGGCAGGTGCAGTCGTCAGACGACCAATTGAACCCGCACCCAAAGAAGGACGCTCACTAACTTTTCCCGGGTAAATTTGTAACATGAGCTTGACATATGTTACATTTGTAACATATACGTCTACCCATGACACAGCCAAGTAAATCAGAACTTACTATACTGAAAGCCCTTTGGGCTGAATCGCCCTTATCTGCACGTGAGATTCAAGAAAAAGTAGGCCCACTATTAGACTGGTCTTTTTCGACAACACGAACGACACTATCCCGTATGGCGGAAAAATATCTTCTACAGATCGACACTAGGCATAGGGTACGTGTTTATACCCCGGTTGAAAGTAAAGCCCGTACATTGTCGGGCGTAATGCGTGAGTTTTTTGATACAGTTTTAGAGATGAAAGGTCCGCTTCCTACCGCCGCATTTCATGACAGTAAAATGTTGTCCGAAGAAGAATGGGCGGAATTGGACAGCCTTCTCAATGAAAGCCATGGCGATGATTAAGGCCTTAATCCTTGTTCATCTATGGAGCCTAGTCGTTGCGGGCGGAGCTTGGGTTTTACAACGTGACGGTGATGGGCAGATTGGGGCAAGCTTTCCTGCACCTAAAATTTGGTTATTTTTAGTTATACTTAGTATTTTACCGGGCGTTCTCTATGTGATGCCTGTCGACACAATAATCAATTTCCCGAAAATAGAGGCGTTTGAACTACTTCCACACCAAGTAAGTGATAGTTCAGCAGGCGGCTCTCGTTTGCTAAATTATTTGACAGTATATATGTGCTTTAGTGCCTTGCTCATGAGCCGCACCTTATGGCGCTGGTCTCGTTTGCAGATATTGCCTTTAATGCCGACAACTGAGCCCGATATTTTCACAACAACTTCTGAGATACCGCCATTGACGCTTTCTTGGCCACGTAGAGTAGTTGTAGTTCCTCTTGGGTTTCAGCTCCAAAAAGCGTTGATACAACATGAACGCGCCCATTTACACCACCGCGATGCAGAAGTGACGCTGCTGCTCCTCTTGTTGCAGGACATAATGTTGCGTAGTCCTGGGATTAGTTACCTTGTACGGCAATGGCGTCTTTCAATTGAATTGCGCGCTGATCAAGCGGCAACAAAAATGCTCACCTCTTCGGAACGCAAAGACTATGCCGCACTTTTGCTAAACGTTTTGCGGTCAAACGAGGACCCTACAGGGAGAGATACACTACCATGCCCAACTGCCCACCTCACCTCAGCGCGTCATAGAAGCGCCAAAATGAGGCTTACTAAAATTATGGAGAATAAGCCTAATCCACGTAAGAAACGTTGGAGCGTTTCTCTACTCCTAACCACATTTGGGGCTAGCATGATTGGCCTCATGAGTACGGCGGCTTCACCCAAGAATGGGGTGTTAAATACGAAATTTGACCAGGTCGAATATGTGAAACAAACTTCGCCACAAATGCCCGACAATTGTCCCGGTCTCCTCAGAAATCTCAAAAGGGATGGCATTAAGTTTGAAGAGAAAGAGCTAACATTCGATGGCCGGCTCGTTTCGCAACATACAATGAATTTAGGCACGGTTATTTTAAGTCATGATGTTCGTAGGGGGGGGAGTATATATAATCCCCGCATTATCAGTTCCACTCATCCATGTTTCGAATCCGAAGCCAAAGCCGCTATCGTCCAATGGATGGCCGAGCCTCAAAGCATGGAAATCAGAGACGCAGTGGTAAAATTGCATTTTATTATATCAGGGGAAACTATTAAGGACTTGAAACTGCAATTGGACGACTTCCTTGAATAAACAAACGCCGAGTGCCCAAGAAGCAGCGTTAAACATTTCACACAATAGAACGGAAATTTTATGAAACTTTTTTCACCATCAATCATTCTTTTGTCCATATTCTTTTTGGTGAGTTGTGCCAGCAATTCTAAGGCAGAGAGCGCCAATTTTTTTTCCGCAGAAAGCAAAGCTGAGCTAGCAGCTTACGAAATGCCGAGAACGCAAGTTGCGCCTATCATGGACAGCAAGATGGACAGGCAATATGAACTCTATATTAAATTACCGGAGGAGTACTCAGAAAACACCGATGTAAAATATCCTGTGATCTATACCACTGATGCTACGGTGCACTTGGAAATGTTGTCCGGTGCCACGGAGTTTTTGATGCCCAATGTTATTTTGGTGGGCATTTCCTATCAAAAAGATCATGGCGATGAACGGCCGTACGCCAGCAGATTTCGCGATTATGAGATAACTGAGTACAGCAACCCGGAAGCTCAAGCCCGAATGCAAGGGGGGCAAGTCAGCCAGCACCTTGATTTTATTCGCAATGATGTGATTCCGCATGTTGAAACCAGATATCGAACCATTCCAAATGAACGTTCATATTTCGGTTATTCGCTTGGCGGTGCGTTTGGCGCTTACATTTTATTGGCGCAACCAGATACATTTAAGCACTATATTCTTGGCAGCCCCGCTTTTAGGAAGACTAGCCTCCAATATATTGATAAATTCGAAGAAAAAACCGCTCTTGGGCAAGACAAAATGAACGTAAATGTCTTTGTATCTCTCGGAGAACTAGAAAAGAATGCAGCGGAAAACACTGATCATTTCATGTCGGTGCTGCGGCGTAGAAACGAGGCGGGTTTATCCCTTACCGGGCTTGAAATTATTAAAGAATCTGACCATGGTTCAGCGTTCCCCGAGACCGTTATACGCAGCATAAAATGGCTTTCACAGCAGGATAGGTAAAATATCGAGGAACTTGATTTGATGGTTGTGGCGACTGGCCATGAAAGACACCCCTCAACCTTGCAGATAACAGCAGCAAGGTACTGGCGTGGCGTTTGTCAAACAGCATGGATGTCAGCTTTTGCCTTGAAGCCTTGGAGGAGGCGATGGACCGTCATGGCAGGCCAGAGATATTCAACACTGACCAAGGCAGCCAGTTCACCAGCTTCGAGTTCACCGGCCTGCTCAAGGAAGCGGGCATTCGCATCTCGATGGACGGCAAGGGCCGGCGGCTGGATAACGTGATGATCGAACGCCTGTGGCGTAGCCTCAAGTATGAGTGTGTGTATCTGAATGTGTTTGAAGGTGGCAAGGAGGCCCACCGGGGCATTGGCAATTGGATCAATCATTATAATGGGGACCGACCCCATTCAACCCTTGACGGGCAGACACCGGATGAAGTTTATTTTAACCCTGTAGTGGGGCACGCCCCACTACAGGCAAGAGCAGCATAATTGAAAACAGCAGGCCTACCTTAACAATGCTGTTCAGCTGTCCAATAAATGGGGTCCACCTCTGGAGAAGGTTAGACCACAGTGCGATTGCAGCTGTATTAATCTTGGCGTGCGCGTGAACTTAAGGCGGGAATATTCTCCAGCACACTAATGTGGAGCGCTGTCGAAAGAAAAGCAATGGCACCACGGACAAAGCTTGTCAGCATGGCGCTGTTTTTCCCATCCACTAGGCCATGGATCACTGATCCAAAGATATTTTCAATAATCAACGATAAAAACAGAAACACGGCGAGCGACCCAACGGCCGGGCGCATAAAAAGTCGTATGTGTGAAAATGCGACCGCAAAAGGCAATTTCCTGTCAGTTGATGCGGCTATAATGGCAATATTAGCTGTAGCTGAAAAAAGAATGTTGGCCCAGATCATTGCTGTGATGACAACAATGATTAAAAAGCTGTTAGGGCCCCCTAAAGCAGCCCCTATAGCGCCTGTGAATAACAAAAGTATTATCAGCACTAATAGCGATAGTGCTGTCGCTGTTAAAAGGTGGACAAAGCTTAATACAGCGCGCCGTGCGTAGGCTGACCGGTCTCCGTCCCATGGCTGTATATGCAGCGGGGAAGATGCCCGGGCCCAAAAAGGTATAAGTGCACCAATGGTGACCAGGAAGGCAATATATCCCCCTGTCAGTGTTCCTATGCCGTCCGCAAACATTTCAATGAGTGAAGCCTCGTTAAGTTGACCCTCCCCAGCATCTGCAACCGTGTCCTGGATATCTTCCATCAGTAACACTGAAGGTGTTAAGGTGATGCTGGAGATAAGCCCAGCCATAACCGCGAGTAAAAACAGCAGTTGCGCACGCTTCCGTGCAGACAGGATTGCTAATTTTATAAGACTTAAAATTGTTGGCATGGGTCAGGGGCTTCACGGTCAAAGGTTGGAGAGCTTAAGGCGACAAGATTTGCCGGAAACAATCATGAAAAGCAAGCATTGCCATACTTTGCCTCATGACACAATTGACCTATTCTTATACCCGCATACAAAATGCGTATAAGTCGGCGATAAAATAGGGGGAAATGAATGTTCAGTGGTAAAACGGTTTGGATAACAGGTGCATCGTCCGGCATTGGGGAAGCTGTCGCGTATGAAATGGCGACAGACGGGGCAAAGCTTATTTTGTCGGCTCGACGTGAGGCCGAACTGGCCCGTGTAAAAGCACAATGCGTGCAAAACGGTGCGGCTGCTGACCATATTTTGATCCTGCGGCTTGATGTTACGGATGAAGCGTTGATGCCTGCGGCTGTGACAAAAGCACATGCATTTACGGGCAACCTGGACATGCTTTTTAATAACGCTGGAATATCGCAGCGCTCGCTGTGTGTGGATACCGACATGGCAACCTATCGCCGCCTTTTTGATGTTGACGTATTTGGCCAAATGGCTCTGACCAAACTGGTGTTGCCAATCATGATAGAGCAGGGAAGTGGTCATCTGGCGGTTACGGCTTCTGTTGCTGGCAAGGTTGGTGCACCGCAGCGCACAGGTTACTGTGCCGCTAAACATGCGATGATGGGCTTTTTTGATGCCCTGCGATCAGAAGTCACAAAACACGGAATTTTTGTTACCACTGTCACTCCCGGTTTTATCCGCACGGAGATAGCCACCCACGCCTTGAAGGGTAACGGTAGCACTTTTGGGAAAGTCGATAAAAATATCAGCGGCGGCATGGAGGTTGGGGCTTGCGCCAAGGTTATTATGAAAGGTTTCCGTGCCGGGAAGCGCGAAATTGCCGTTGGCCAAGGCGCGGAAATGAAGGCCCTGTGGGTGAAGCGATTTTTCCCCAACGTGCTTTTCAAAATGGTAGAGAAAATGGGCTAGGGGCTGGACCCAGGTACTTATGCGTCGAACCGTGTGCCGTTCAGACGAGGTCGAATGGGCATAAAACGGTTCCACCAAGGCGGCTCACTGGCCTGCGGTGCTCGCGGGGCCGGGCGCGTGAATTTATATGCTGGTTGGCCTGCACCAATATCCAGAAATTCCACATTTCGTACACGCTGATGGTCCAAGACCAGACGGTCGTTAATGCTGTTATAGGTGGGGCGTTTTTCGTAAACTGTGCAACCAACAATATAGGTTGGGCAGCCGTATCTGTCTGCCAACGGCAAATAGAGAGACGCAACATCTGCGGGTTTTCCGTCTTTTTTTAAAATGGTTTCACGCATTATTGCAGCGGCAGGCTGGTCAAGCACCGCACTGTAAAGTTCGGCGGTATTTTCCCGCATGTTAGGGGCTGTGAGGTCAAAAGCATTCATGCCAACCATGGGGCCACGCCACTGACTATCCTGTTCAGTACCCATCATGGATACGGTTACATCGTAGCGGTCCAGGCGTTTGAGCAAGGCAATGCGGGGCAGCATTTCGTGAAGGCAGGAGGGCTCCAGCGCTGAACGCGATGGCAATACCGCCCCGTTTTCACGGGGCAATTCGTGCCAATAATCAAGAAACCGCTCTAATACACCGGATACAGGCACTTGAGCCTCCTCTCAGCAGTATTTACTTCACCCAAACACCAGCATGAGCGGTATTTGGCGGCGATTCAAGACAAGCTTGCTGACCTATTTCTGGCGCAATTTTTGTCTGGCTTCAAAGGTTTGTATTTGCTGGGTGATTCCAGCCGCCAGATCATTGGGGATTGGAAATGTGAGATGGTACTGAGAAATTTTCCAGCCACCGGATGTGCGAATCACTACGCCCGTACCGCGACTAGTACCATAGCTATCATTACCCAGAATTTCATCAAACCAGGCAGTGTTGCCGTCTGGTGTGAAGCTGATATTGCGTTCACGTAATTGGTAGCTCCAGCCCTTGGTTTTCAAGGCATATCCACGGAAAGTCGCTTTATCCCAACGTTCGCTAACATCCGTACCAAGAAAGATCGCATCTTTGCTCATCAGGTCAAAATAGCTGGCCCAGTCGGCTTTGGATGCAGCGCTGTGAAACTGGCTTAATACAGCATCTACGTTTGCAAGGTCATCATCGTTGGCCTTTGCTGGCAGTGCGGCCATCAACAAAATTATAAAGCCAGAGACAAGCTGTTTCATGGGTCCATCCTCTTGCATAGGGCAGCTAATAAGGCTGCCCCTCAGGTATACTATTACTGGCGTGTAGGTCGAATTTCTCCTGATTTCAGGCGCGCCATATAGCTCTTAAGGTCGCGTTTCAGTTCAGGGGCCATCAGGTAAATACCAATGATATTAGGCACCGCCATCAGGAAAAACATGCTGTCCATCAGGGAAATCACTTTGTCTAACGGTATGGCTGCCCCTGGCACCAAAGCGAGGCAAAATACCGTCTTGAAGGTCGTCATTGATTTATTACTGCCACCAAAAACAAATTCCCAAATTCTACTGGAATAATACCCCCAGCTGATGATGGTAGAGTAAGCAAACATAAAGGCTGCAAGGGCTAACACCCAGGGGAACCAGCTAATAACGCTGCCAAAGGCCGCCGATGTCAGGGAAATGCCGGCTGTGCCCTCGCCGCCGATATAAACACCCGTGATAACAATCACCAGCGCTGTCATGGTCGAAACCACCACCGTATCAATGAAGGGTTCCATCAAGGCAACAATGCCTTCAGAAACCGGCTCTCTGGTTTTAGCCGCAGCATGAGCCATTGTGGCTGACCCCAGCCCGGCTTCGGTGGAATAAACGGCACGCTGCATCGCAATAACAATGATCCCGATCATACCGCCGATACCCGCATCAAGGTTGAAAGCAGAGGTGAATATCGTCACGAATGCCGCAGGGACCGCAGATACGTTACCCAAAATAATCACCAGCGCACCGGTAATATAAATGCCGGCCATAGCCGGCACCAGGCGCGATGTTACACTGGCGATTGACTTGAGGCCGCCGATAATCACGACAGCGGTTAATAGGGCGATAAAAATGCCAAAGCCCCACTTTGTCCCTGCACCGTCAAAACCTGCGACAACAGCCACCGCTTCATAAGATTGATTAACCTGTGCAACCTGCAACAGCGTAGGCACGGCCAGTATGGCGTATGTCCAAGCCAGCGCTTTGCCAAATTTGTTCCAGCCTTTGGCCGCAAGTCCGCGCTCCAGATAATACATTGGCCCGCCCGAGATGGTGCCGTCAGTATGGATATCCCGGTATTTCACGCCCAGTGTGCATTCCGCGAATTTAAGCGACATGGCGCAGAATCCAATTAGGATCATCCAGAAAGTGGCACCCGGCCCGCCGATCGATATTGCGATGGCCACACCTGCAATATTGCCGAGTCCAACCGTGCCGGAAAGCGCGGTAGACAGCGCCTGAAACTGGGTGACTTCGCCGGGCGCGGTTTCGTCGTGATAATCACCGCGAATGATGCGCCACGCTTTTTTGAAGCTGGTAAGATTGATAAAACCAAAATAGATCGTCAGCACAATCATGGGGATAGCGAGGAAGGCAACGATCCATTCGACCTCAAAACCATTGATCGTGATGGTTTTGAAAACAAAATCGCCTAGTGCATCAATGCCGCTGATCAGTAAGTCTATGAAACCTGCAAGAAACGCCATCAACCCGCTGTGCTGTTCACCAGTGGCGTTTTGCGCCAATACGGCATTGCTGGTACCAAATACGACCAAAACCGCAACGATCATCCGTCGAAACTGAAACACGTCCCCTCCCCAGGTTATAAAATACTGCGCACAACGTAGGCGAGCTGGCTCGTGAGGGAAAGGGGGAAATTGGGTTAACTGGCGAAGTTGAACGTAAACTTATATCGGACACCCTGGGTCTCAATTGGTTCTCCGTTCTCAAATTGGACGGCATACCTGAATTTTTTAGTGGCTTGGAGGGCGGCTTCCCCAAAATCTTCGCTACCACCCCAATGTAATATTCTGAGGTCTTTTGTTCTCCCCTTCTTTATCAACGGTCAGTTCGAGGACCGCATAGCCTTCTATCCCAAGCCTGTTAGCTCTGGGTGGATACTGTAAGTCAATAGTGTGAAGCGGTAGTAGGCTAAATCCTGTAGGGAATTTCTCCCCTCGTTCTGCGGCGATTTTGCCGACTGCTTGACAATGTTTGGTTGCCATTTCTCCCTGGCCAAGTTTCTCATACAAAGAGATCAGCGTTGAATGGGCATTAATGGTATATGTTTCTAATGGTGATTGCTTATCAAATACTTTTGCAGCAGTTTCCAAATAAGGGACTGCTTCGCTAAATTCTCCAAGAGCTTTTAATGTTAGGCCCAAGCGGTATGAGGCAAGCGCAGTGCGAGCGTGATCTGCGCCCAGTTCCTTACTGAATATTTGTTGCGCTTTCCTTAGGCGTTTAATTGCTGTACGTGACCCGTGAACTGCCGGATGTCCCGCCATTTCATAATATAGCTGTGCAACAACAGGTGAAGCTTCGGAGCTGTGTGCGATTGCGATTTTGATTGCCCGAGCGAAATGCCTTTTGCTATGATATTTATTTGAATCTTGGCTCGTCGCATGTCCTAAATCCATCAATACGTCCAATAGAGCAAGTGAATTAGAGCCATGCATACCTTCGAGCGTCTTCAACGACTCTATTAGGACGTTAGTGGCCCGTTCCCTTTGTTTAACGTAAATCAGTAGGCACCCATAATTGTGTGCGGCTGCTGCAAAGGTGGCTTGATGTTTTTTATTTTTTTCCAACTTTTTTTTGGCAAGTAGATAAACACGCTTGCTGTAAGGAATCGCCTTGAACCGTTGATTCAAATCTATCAATGATTGATATTGTTTAAAGGCTTTTGCAAGCGACAGCTCGGCAGCAATTCATCTCATGATGAGCAACACCCACTTCTTGCGAATCCGCAGTGGCATTAGTAAACATGAGAGATAAAAGAAAGGTCAAGCCTAAGAAGTGACGCATAAAAAATCCCCCAACAAAAGTATGCATGGAGGATTTGCAGCAATTGCTCGCCTGGGTGGCAAGGTTGCTATGTTTCGCCGTAGCGTGGCATCATTTCTATGAAATTGCAGGGGCCAAAACGGTTGTCCAGCTGGGTCAACAGGATTTTATCCCACGCGTCTTTCACTGCGCCGGTTGAGCCGGGCAGGGCGAACATTAGCGTGGTGCCTGCCAGCCCGCCGGTGGCCCGGCTTTGTATGGTGCTGGTGCCGATCAGGTCGTAGGATAACATTCTGAACAGTTCACCAAAGCCGGGAATGGCTTTGGTATAAAGAGGTTCAAAACATTCAGGCGTAATATCGCGGCCTGTCAGCCCCGTGCCGCCGGTCGAGATAATCACATCGATGTCTGTGTCGGCTATCCACGCCTCTAGTTGGCTGGTGATAGAAGGCTTGTCGTCTTTTACGATCTTGCGGCTGGCGATTTTATGTCCCACCGCTTCAATCCGTGCCGCAAGTGTATCGCCCGAGCGATCATCCTCAAAAGTGCGGGTATCGGAAATGGTTAATACAGCAATATTCACCGCAATGAAGTCGCGGCTGTTATCAATCTTCGGCAAGGGTCGTTGTCCTTTTATTGGTTAATGTTATCGCCCGTTGCAGCGCCTCGGCTGTTTGCGGGGTGTCGAGCCGTTCCAGCACAGGCCAGGCGCCTGAAGCCAGCGCATCAAGGCTGGGTGTTTCCTGCCCCAGACGCATTCGGTAAAGCCAAAGGTTCGCCATGACTTTTTCGATATAACTACGGGTTTCGTAAAACCCGATAGATTCGATAAACAGCAGCGGATCCTGAGCATAGCTGACTTTCTTGCGCCACTTTACCAGGCTGCCGGGGCCACCATTATAGGCTGCCAGTGCCATCAGCATATTGCCGTCTACATAGTCCATATCTATCAGATGTTCGATATATTGCTGACCCAGCGCCATGTTGAATTCAGGTTCATACAGGCGGTGCCGGTTTTTTTTCAACAAAGATCCATTTTTCGTAATCCAGCGGGCTGTGGCAGGCATCAATTGCATCAAGCCACCAGCGCCAACTCGGCTTTTTGCGCGGCTGCGGAAATCGCTTTCTTTACGGACCATCGCAAAAATCAACGCCCGGTCTACCGTGTATCCCCCTGCGGGTTGCCAATCGGGTAGTGGATAACGAGTGGCTGTTGGTGGCGGATGTCCCGTACCGCCCGCGCGGCCCAGACGGATCTGGATTGCAGGCAAATTCAGGTGTACGGAAAGCGCAAGAAGGTCATCCTGTACGGCCGTGCCTTTGCGGCCCCATAAGAGCCTCAGCTCTTCGTCAGCAACATCGTCGCGGCTGACTTCTGTTAATGCAACTGCGCGCCGTGTCGCCGGGTGCCGTAAAAGATTTTGCATGGCACCGTGATCAAGCGAGGGCACGGACCAGTCAATGGAGGGTGTGATGCCTAATTGCCGTTCAGCTAGCAAGCCGTAAAATGTTTCATTGTAGCTGCTGGCGGCTTTTAGGGATTGGGTGCCGCCGTAAGTATCACCGAGCCTGAAAGCCGCCCGGCTTGCCCAAAAATTACCGGCAGACAGCAGCCAGTCATTTGCGCGCTCGCTGTCGCTAAGATACCTGAAATGCTCAAGGGCTTTACTTATGTTTCCAGTACGCCAATTGGCCAGCCCTGCGATCCAGTCACTGGACGGTTCGATTTCACGGGCCAGATTTGTGGCCAGCGTGGCGAGAACCATAGCTTTGGAATCATTAGCATTATAATAATAACTTGCGGCGATACGTTCCAGTGCACCGGCTTTTTCATGGGGCACTAGAAGCCCGCGCTTTTCCATCGCCCAATAGCGTTTCTCAGCCCGTTCTGGCGTACCTTTACCCACATAGCGGCGTACATTTGCAAAAAATGTGGTGACGGCTTTGCGTTCCAAGCGGCTTCGCTGTGGCACGGGCGGATTAGGTGTTCCGGATTGGCCGGTAACGCCTGGATAACGGGTTTCATCAGGGCGCCGGGGTGCCCGGGCTTTGCCCCGGCGTTTTTGCGCCAACCGGTAGACACGCCAGGAGCTTGGGTGGTCTGCATATTTTTTGAGCCATGCAGCAAGCTCGCTGTAGCGGCTTCTGTAACCTGTTGGGTGCATATAACGCTGGAACTGGATATGACCCATTAAAACACGGTTATCCAGTGTTTTGGTGAGTTTATCTGCTTGCTTCCAGAGAGCCTGATCCTGTAGCTCAAAAATACGCTGATACCGCGAAATATCTTTGTCAGACAGGATTCTGGGCAAAACAGGGTCTGCGGACTTAACAGCCGTGGCTGTTTCAGCAAGAAATGCTAATGCCACAAAAGCAAGAAGGGCAGCCATTTTTCCAGTATATTTTATAATGACAATTTATCCTTCACGGTCAGTAGGTCCTGCCATGTCGCCTTTTTACCATCTGGCTGGGTAAGCAAATAAGTGGGGTGATACGTGGCGATTGCGGCAAATGTTTGCCCGCCTATGGTAAGGTCTTGCCAACGCCCGCGCTGCCGCGAAATACTATCCTGTGTATTAAACAGGGCTTTGCCCGGCGCACCGCCCATTGTCAAGATCACGCGGGGGTTCGCCAAAGTGATGCGGCGTTCAGTGAAGGGTTTGCAGATGGCTAAAAGGTTTGCATCCGGTTTGCTGTTGCCCAGAGGGCGCCAGGGCACCAGGGTAGTCAGATAGGCTGTTTCGCTGCGCGAAAAGCCGATGGCAGCCAGCATTTTATCCAACAGCTCGCCTTGCGGGCCTGAAAAGGGGCTACCAGACTGGTCATCTTCACGGCCAGGCACATCCCCGACCACCATCAAGGGTGCGCCAGCCACGCCGCCTGCGCATACGGTGTTTTTAGCGGAGCGTTTCAACAGTCCGCCGTCAAATGCCTTCAGCGCGCTATCAAGTTCCTCCAGGCTCTTGCAAGCCGAGGCAACGGACGCTGCTTCTTCAGCAGTAGCACCACTTGCGGGTTGAACAGGGCGGGCTGTGACAGGTGTGGGGCCAGTAACGGGGGGCTTTACGGCCGGTGCAGCGGCTATTGGTTGTGGTGATGGTGCTGTAAACCGGTCAATGGGGTCGCTGTCAATGGCTTCGTCCGCACCCATTGCCATATGCCAAGCCAGTAAAGTGACTGGATCAATATTTTGCTGTAACTCTGACGTCATACACGTGGCCCAAATATTCGATTTTGGTAATATAGCGTGCCATTTCACGCAATTACATGGATTATTTTTATCATAGCGTTGCTTTTTTAGTCCGCTGTAGCCAAAAGGCGTTGAATTTCCTCAATAGTTTGACCTTTTAAAGCAGGGCAGGCATAAGACTTGAAAGCGTCGGCGGGCGGCCCATTTTAGGGCAGTGTATGCGAAACTGGCCTAAAGTTTAGGCGGCGCAAGAGGTATCCAGATTAGGCCGGTGGACGGTTGAGGATCAACAGTGTTTACCCTGAAGGCTATGTAGATTTGTAAGGAGCGGCGGATGGAACGCGAATCCATGGAATTTGATGTTGTCATTGTTGGTGGTGGCCCATCGGGCTTGTCGGCAGCAATCAGGCTGATGCAAATGGCGCAGGAAAAAGACCAGGAACTGATGGTCTGTGTCATTGAAAAAGGTTCTGAAATTGGCGCACATATTTTATCAGGTGCGGTGATTGACCCGGTCGCGTTGAATGAGCTTATTCCTGACTGGAAAGAAAAGGGAGCGCCGCTGAATAATCCGGTAACGGATAATCATCACTGGCTGTTAAGCGAAGCCGGAAAAACGGACTTTCCTCACTTTTTACTGCCGCCCCTGATGTCAAACAAGGGCATGTATTCTCAGTCCCTTGGTAATCTGTGCCGCTGGCTTGCTGAACAGGCGGAAGCCTTGGGCGTCGAGATTTATCCCGGCTTTGCCGGTGCTGAAATACTGTTTCATGAAGATGGCCGTGTTAAAGGCGTGGCTACTGGGGACATGGGCATCGGGCGTAACGGTGACCATAAAGACGGCTTTACGCTCGGTATGGAACTCCATGCCAAATATACATTGTTTGCGGAGGGTTGCCGAGGCTCGCTTTCCAAGCAGTTGGAAGAAAAATTTGATCTGCGAAGTGATAGCCAGCACCAAACCTACGGTATTGGTATAAAGGAGCTTTGGGATGTTGACCCTGCCAAGCATGTGCCGGGTCGTGTGATCCATTCGCAGGGTTGGCCCATTGCTGATATGGCAGGCGGTGGTTTTATATACCATCAGGAAAATAATCAGGTGGCCATCGGGCTTGTGGTGCCTTTGGAATATGAAAACCCACACCTTTCCCCTTTTGACGAAATGCAGCGCTATAAAACGCATCCGGCTGTCAAAGCCATCCTTGAAGGGGGTCGCCGTGTATCATACGGTGCACGTGCGATTAACAAAGGGGGGCTGCAATCTGTGCCTCGGCTTCATTTCCCTGGTGGGGCCTTAATTGGCTGTAGCGCCGGCTTTGTTAACTTCCCTCGGATCAAAGGCACCCATAATGCGATGAAATCGGGTATGCTGGCTGCGGAATCTGCCTTTGGGGCGATTGTTAGCGGCTCGGCTGGTGAGGTTGAACTTACTGATTATGAGACAGCTTATAAAGATAGCTGGATCATGAAGGACCTGCACAAAGTGCGCAATGCACACCCGGCTTTTCACAAGTTCGGCGCTTTTTGGGGCACGGTTTACACAGGCATTGACCTTTGGCTCAACAGTCTGGGTTTGGGGTTCTTGTTCCCCTGGACGCTGAAACACGGCAAGGCTGACAATCTGGTCACCAAAAAAGCCAAAGACTGCAAATCTATTGATTACCCCAAGCCAGACGGTGTTTTCTCGTTTGACAAACTTACGTCGGTGTTTCTGTCAAATACCAACCATGAAGAAGATCAACCAATTCACTTAAAATTACAGGATGAAACAGTGCCTGTTTCCGTGAACCTCAAAGACTTTGACGGCCCGGAGCAGCGTTTCTGCCCGGCAGGGGTTTATGAATTTGTTGGCGAAGAAAATGACGAGAAGCGCCTTCAGATCAATGCGCAAAACTGTGTACATTGCAAAACCTGTGATATTAAGGACTATACGCAAAATATTAACTGGGTGGTTCCTGAAGGTGGCGGAGGCCCAAACTATCCAAACATGTAACGAGTAGTCAGGCAAAAAACCATTATGAACAAACAGCCGCTTTTCGCGACCCTCATAGTGTTGGCCCTTGGCGGCTGCGCCCCTGATCGTGTTGGTTCAGGTGTGGCTTCGGTGCCCACATCGCTCCGCAGTGAATTTAATATTACTGACAATGATGAAAGCTTTTATGGGCCATTCCTTGCGGCAACACAGGCCCAGCAGGATGCGGAATACGGTAAATCAGCAGACTATTATCTACAAGCGCTTGAAGCTGATCCTGGTAGCCGGTTTGTGGCAGACCGGGCTTTTTTTCAATTGCTGTATGGTGGCCGCACTAAAAAAGCTGCGGAACTGGCATCAAAACTGGTCACTCAAGCCCAGCCAGAAGACGATGATCTGATCCGCCTGATGCATGTGCTGCGCGCCTATAAACAGGAAGACTGGCCCGCTGTTCGTGAACGTCTGGGCGATTATGGCGATGCAGGTTTTGGATTTATCATAACCCCGTTGCTTGAGGCCTGGAGCTATAGCGCAGAAGGTGATAGCGAAGCCGCACAACATGCTTTAGGCCCGCTTTTTAAGGATGAGCGCCTTAAATCAATAGCCGAAGAACATACGGCATATATTTTTGATCATCTGCAGCGCTACAAAGAAGCAGAGCAATATTATGTGGCGCTCGCAGATGCGGAGCCACCAGTTTCGTTGCAGCCTGCTGTGGCTTATGCCCATATGCTGTACCGTACAGGGGAGAAAACCAAAGCTCTGGGTTTTTTAGGCAAGCAGGTAGCGCGCTTTAGAAATCACAATTTCCTGTTGCGGGAAGGTTCGCTTATCACTAACGGCACCAGGCCAACGCAGCTGGCCGCGACCCCGCGCGGGGCTGCCGGTATGGTGTTTTTCCGGCTCGCGACAGAATTTGCACAGGGAAAATCAGCACAGGCAGCGGTTTTGTATGCGCGCATCGCGTCTTATCTGGTGCCAGAAGTCAGCGATGTTTATTTTCTGCTGGGTTCGTTGCTTGAGGAAGAGGGCAATACAGACGGTGCCGCCGCCGCCTACAATGCGGTGCCAATTGACAGTCCCCTAAGACCCCTTGCGGATGCCAGACGGATTGACGTGTTCCAGGCAGGCGGCCGGAGAGAATTGGCAGAAAAGCTGACACGCAATATGTTGCAGAAAACACCAGACGATATTGGCCTGCTGGTGGGTCTTGGTGATTTGCTGCAACAGCGTGAAGCTTTTGAAGAATCACTGGCATATTATGATCGTGCCATTGCTGGGATTGAGAAGCCAAAACAATCAGACTGGTATGTTTATTTTGCGCGGGCTCTTTCCTATGAAAGTCTTGGCAACTGGCCGCAGACCGAAAGTAATTTGCAGAAAGCACTTGTGATTAGCCCTAACCAGCCAGGTGTGTTGAATTATCTTGGGTACAGCTGGATTGATCGTGGTGAAAATATTGCTGAAGCCAAAACCATGATTGAGAGCGCTGCCGCCGCCAGGCCGGACAGTGGTGCAATTACTGACAGTCTTGGCTGGGTATATTATTTAACCGGCGATTATGCCGCAGCTGTTGTAACCCTTGAGAAAGCCGTTCGACTTGAACCAAACGATGTTACCATAAATGACCATCTTGGGGATGCCTATTGGCGTGTTGGGCGTACCATTGAAGCCCGTTTCCAGTGGCGGCACGCTCTTGATAGCGGCGCAGAAGGGGATGAGCGCGCAGTCATTCAGCAGAAACTGGATATCGGCCTGCCGGGGCTGACATAAGACTGTGTCTAGGGAAAACCATTGTGGGGAAAACCGCTATACCGGCAGTTCGGTTACCGTTCGGGCACTCGCAAAGATCAATTTGTACCTTCATGTTGTAGGCAGACGTGCAGACGGCTATCACGAACTTGAAAGCCTGTTTGTTTTTACCCGGAATGGTGATGAAATTACGGTCCGGCCTTCCGAAAAGCTGACACTGCAGATTTCCGGGCCATTCTCTACCGATCTGTTATCCGAAGGTGGCGCAGACGAGAATAATCTGGTGCTGCGGGCAGCACGAGCGCTGGCGTTGGCTGGTGATATAAAGCCGGGCGCAAGCCTTGAGCTTGTAAAAAACCTGCCGATTGCATCGGGCATTGGCGGTGGTTCGGCAGATGCTGCGGCCACTCTTTTGGCTCTGAATAGCTTTTGGGGTCTAAATTTATCTTTGGTGGCACTGTCAAAAATAGCGCTTACACTGGGCGCAGATGTGCCTGCATGTTTACACCAGACGCCGTTATTCGTTTCAGGAATTGGTGAAATCATTGAACCAGTATCATTGTTTGATGCCTTTAATATTGTGCTTGTTAACCCCGGAGCAAAACTTTCTACACCCGTTGTATTTGATGCATTTCACATAGAGACAGACGGACACTTTCTGCCCAAAATGGGTTTTCAATATCAAAGCGGGCAGAAGCTCGGCCCTTGGTTAAAAGACCATACATCCAATAGTCTTCAGGCACCGGCTGTATCTTTATGCCCCGACATTGCTGATGCCTTGAATCTTCTGGAGACATGTGACGGTGCACAGCTGGTACGTATGTCTGGCAGCGGTGCCACATGCTTTGCGCTGTTTGATGACCCGGCTGATGCCGAAAAAGCGAGGCAAAGTCTGGAAAGCGCGAGGCCAGACTGGTGGGTGTTTAAAGACAGCATTCAGGTAGTACGCTAGATTTTATAAAAACTGCGATACCATTCAACAAACTTGGGAATGCCGACCTCAATGGATGTGGTTGCGCTGAAGCCAAAATCAGCTTCAAGAGCAGACGTATCCGCAAAGGTTTCTTTCACATCTCCGGGCTGCATGGCTTCAAGGTGGCGCTCGGCTTTTTTGCCCAGTGCGTCTTCAAGCACATCGATCATGTGCATCAGGGGTTCGGGTTTGTTGTTGCCTATATTATAAATTTTGTGGGGTGCAGGGTTGCCAAAGGCATTTGGTTTACCTTTTTGGGGTGGTCCGTTTAATGCAGCCACAACACCGGCAACAATATCATCAATATAGGTGAAATCGCGTGCCATATCACCGTGATTGAAAACCCGGATGGGCTTACCGTTCAGGATTGCCTCGGTGAACAGCCACAGCGCCATGTCCGGGCGGCCCCAGGGGCCATATACGGTAAAGAACCGGAGCCCGGTTTGGGGCAGGTCGTACAGATGGGCATAGCTTTGGCTTAACAGTTCATCGGCACGTTTGGTGGCAGCATAAAGTGATACAGGCGTATTAACCGGGTCCTCGACAGCAAAAGGGAGTTTGCGGTTGCCCCCATATACACTGCTTGAGCTGGCATAGACCAGATGTTCCATCTGGTCCTGGTGACGGCACAATTCAATAATATTAGCGTGCCCCACGAGATTGGACTGAACGTAGGCCCCCGGATTTTCAAGTGAATAACGCACGCCTGCTTGTGCGCCCAGATGAACAACAGACTTCAGGTTTTGCCCGGTAACAGCAGCCCGAAGCTGCGATGCATCCGAAAAATCACAAAGGGTAAAGGTGAAGTTACTGTGGGTCTGAAGCTCTGCAAGCCGGGCTTTTTTTAGAGCAGGGTCATAATAATCATTAAGATTATCAATGCCAATCACTTGCTCATCACATGCCAAAAGTGTCTTGCACACATGCATGCCGATGAACCCTGCTGCTCCTGTCACCAATATTGTCATCGCTGCCCTTTTACGAGTGCTATCCTGTTGTGCGGTCCTGCATTTATTTTATAATTTACCATATACTCAGGCGTTTTGTGGGAGCAAATTTTAAAAGCACTAAAAAGCGACAAAAAGGTCTTTACACACCCAAGCGCATTCTATAAAACCCGCCTCACAGTTGGTGGGGCGTCGCCAAGCGGTAAGGCACCGGTTTTTGGTATCGGCATTCGGAGGTTCGATCCCTCCCGCCCCAGCCACTTCCCTTCTTCACAGAAAAACGTGTTAGGGTCATGGACGGAAACGTTCAGATGGACACACCGGCCTTGTTGCTAGGTCCGGCCTTGTTGCTAGGTAACGGCGCTTTTCTGGTTGAAACGAGCTTCGCGCCAAATTCCGGTTTCAAGGATATCAGCCAGCTTTTCGATAGCCAAATATATATCCTCATACCCCAGATAAAGTGGTGTAATGCCAAAGCGGAGGAAATTTGGCGCTCGGAAATCACCGATTACACCGTATTCGATCAACGCCTGCATAACAGCGAAGCCGTTTTCGTGGGTGAGTGATACATGGCTGCCGCGTCGGGCACTATCTTTGGGTGTTGCCAACCCAAGGCCAAAATCCACCAGCCTTGTCTCGACTAGTTGAATGAAAAGGCCGGTCAAGGAGACGGATTTACGCCGTATAGCATCCATATCAACGTCAGTGAAGGCATCAAGGGCGCTGTCGAGTGCAGAAGCCGCGAGTATGCCGGTTGTGCCCACCAGCATGCGCTTAATGCTAGGTGAGGGGGCATAGTCGTCTTCAAACTCAAAGGGGTCTGCATGGCCAAACCAGCCTGTCAGGGGCTGTTGGACAGAGTTTAGGTGGCGTTCGGCTACATAGAGAAAGGCTGGGGCACCAGGGCCGCCGTTCAGGTATTTATAGCCGCAGCCAACGGCAAAATCTGCGCCTGCAGCCCCGAGGTCCACAGGGACGGCTCCGGCTGAATGGCTCAGATCCCAGATTATGAGCGCGCCTTTATCGTGGGCGGCTTTGGTGATGGCTGCCATATCAAGCATGTCTGCACTAATATAATGTACCTGGGTCAAAAGAACGACAGCGGTTTCTTCGGTGATAGCACCAGCGATATCGGCGCGCGGGACAGTATCCAGCCGGTAGTCTGCACCCAGAAAGTCAGTCAGGCCCTGCATCATGTAAAGGTCTGTTGGGAAATTACCAGGTTCGCTGAGGATCTGCTTTCGTCCGGGCCGCATCTTGCAGGCGGCAGCAGCTACTTTGAACAGGTTTACAGAGGTACTGTCCGCCATCACAACTTCATGGGATTGGGCGCCTATTAGCGCCGCAATTTTTGCGCCTACGCGGGTTGGCAGGTTGATCCAGTCGGCGCTGTTCCAGCTTTTTATTAGGTCGGTGCCCCATTCCTTAGCCACGACCTGTGCCAGTCGTTCCTTGACACCAATAGGCAGGGGGCCAAGGCTGTTACCGTCCATATAGATAACGCCTTTTGGCAAATCAAACCGGCTCTGAAAACCTTTTAGAGGGTCAGCGGTATCCTGTGCTTTGCACCAGTCCAACGAAATGTCATTCATGAAAGTGCCCTCAGGATAGCGCGCACGGGGCTTGCGTCAGCGCCTTCAATTTTTAATGGCAAGGCGATAAGCTCGTACTGGCCTTCAGGTACATTATCAAGCACAAGTCCTTCGAGGATTGCCATCTCTGCTCTGTCGACGGCAAAATGGGCATGGAGCTGTTTTGAAGTTTGATGATCAAGTGAAGGTACATCAGTGCCGATCAAAACGCAGCCCCTGGAGGCAAGCAGATCAATCGCAGCAGGGCTTATGGCGGGGAAGTTTGGGTCCCAACCGTCATGAGGGAAAGTATCAAACATTTTTAAAAGCACACGTTCGACACGGTCGGGCAGGGCGCTTAGATGTTCGGGCATGACCAAGTCATCCACCGATGCAGAAATATCCAGCACAGTGGCAGGGCCAATATAGGCCTCAAGCGGTGTTGCGGCGCAGTCGATGCCGCTGTTATCAAAATGCAGGCGCGCATCCGTGTGGGTGCCTGTATGGGTGGACAATGTCATCTCGCTAACATTCACAGGGCAGCCGGGTTCGATGTTCCAGGTGCGTTTCAGCGAAAATTCAGCATCATCCGGCCAAACGGGAATGCCGGACCTTATGGTTTGGCTAATGTCGTAAATCTTTGTCATAGGGCAGTACGTGCGGTCCAAAGTTCAGGGAAAAACCTGAGATCAAGCGCTTTTACCAGATAGCTAACACCGCCTGTTCCTCCGGTTCCGCGTTTATAACCAATGATGCGTTCGACAGTTTTCATATGGGCGAAGCGCCATTGGTGAAAATGATGCTCCAGATCCACTAATTTTTCCGCCAGCTCGTACAGATCCCAGTAGGTATCAGTATCTTCATAAATTGTGCGCCATGCGGCTTCGACTTTCTCGTCAGCCTTATACGGCTCGCGCCAGCTTCTATCTGTTTGGCTGTTGGGAATATCAAAACCACGCCGTGCCAGTAACTGCAGGCAGAGGTCATAAAAGCTTGGGCTATTCAATACATTCTGTAACGCTTCATAACGTGCGGGCACATCCTTATGGGCTTCGGCCATTTTTGCATTTTTGTTGCCAAGTCGATATTCGATTTCGCGGTACTGGAAGGATTGAAAACCGGAGCTTTGGCCCAGTTTATCTCGAAAAGCAGCGTAATCTGCAGGGGTAAGTGTGGATAATATATCCCATGATTGTTGAAGGTTTGCCTGAATACGGGCGACCCGGGACAGCATCTTGAATACCGGGCCAAGGTTGTCCTTTTTCAGATGCTCCATTGCAGCACCCAGTTCATGCAAACACAGTTTCATCCACAGCTCGGATGCCTGGTGGATAATTATGAAAAGCATCTCGTCATGCTGGTCCGATACCGGGGACTGGAACTCCAACAGTTTATCCAGTTGCAGATAGCTGCCATAGCTCATGTCTTGCTTCCAGTGAATATCTTCACTCGTCAAGTCAACCGAGGTTTGGGGTTTATGCTCTTTGGACAAAAGATCTCTCCCGCATACATTTATTTTAGAACTAAACTATATTCACCATAAGTGCATCAAAGTATCAACTCAACATGCATTGGTGTGCCAAATTGGCGCGCCGGATTACCCTGAATTATCTTTGTCCACCTGTTTGGTTGCTTCGGTTCGGGTGGGTGTATTGTCTTCACTTTTTGCGGGCGGGTTGTTTTCTGCCGCCAACTGCACACCCAGCGTTGCAGCGTCAACGGCCAACTCGGTCTTTTTCACATTGGCTTTTGCCGTTGCACTTGCGACGTCCGCAACAGCCCCTGTGACTTTGGCAGCCGTGCTAACAGTTGTTGCTGCAACGCTCAGTGTTGTTGAAGCTACTTTAAACGGTGCTGTCACGATGCTGCACCCAGTTAGCAGGACAAGTGACGCGGTAAGGCCAAAAATATATACAGTTTTCCCAGTCATTCCTTGCTTTGTCTCACACAGTGAAACCGAGGCGCAAGCCCTTTAAGCACCTTTGCCATGTGCCCTATAACAGTCAGGGAAGGTTTGGTGTGGCTTGCGTGGTCACTGTTTGCTCACTATGGTCGCCGCAACAAACCACATTTAAGGGGTCTGCCCCTAGGAGTATCCATGTTAAAAGCTCAAATTGTGCCGGTTACGGCTTTTTCGCAGAATTGCAGCATCATTTGGTGTGATGAAACCATGGAAGGGGCGCTTGTTGACCCGGGTGGTGACGTTGACAAGCTTCTGGCACAGGTTGAAAAGTTGGGCATTAAGCTGGTAAAAATCCTGCTGACTCATGGCCATCTGGACCATGCAGGCGGTGCAGCGGATATTAAGGAAAAGCTTGGTATCCCCATCATTGGGCCTCACAAGGAAGATAAATTCTGGCTCGACCAAATTGAGGACCATGCAGAAAAGTACGGCATGGAGGGGCTGCGGTGCTGCACACCTGATCAGTGGCTTACCGAAGGTGAAGAGATTAAACTGGGCAACCAGAAGCTTACCGTTCTGCATACGCCGGGCCATACACCGGGCCATGTTGTTCTCTATAATGAAGCGAACAAGGTTGCCTTTGTGGGGGATGTGATCTTCAAAGGTTCGATAGGGCGTACGGATTTCCCGCGTGGGGATATGCAAACATTGCTGGACGCTATCCGTGATAAGTTGTGGCCGCTCGGTAATGACGTAACCTTTGTGCCGGGGCATGGTCCTTTGTCTACTTTCGGGGCTGAACGTCAGTCAAACCCGTATGTTGGTGACGCTGTGTTGGCGCGCAGGGCCTGATGCCTAACCCCAGAACTTGTTCACTCATGAAGTCCTAGCTTCCTCAAAAGCCTTTTGGTATAAGGTGTTTAGAGGGGATGCTATGCGTTCTATGTTTGGGAAATGGGCAGCGGCGCTGAGGCGCCGCAGGGTTAAGGCAGAAAAGGTGCCTTCCTCACAGCAAATAGAAGAAGCCGAGGAAACATCGGTTGCCGGACAGCATTGTCTTAATTGCGAAGCTCCGCTTACAGGTGCCTATTGCCACCAGTGTGGTCAGAAGGACGATGATTTGCGTCGTCCGGTCTGGACGTTCTTTCGTGAGTTGATGGATGCAATATTTGGTGCGGACAGCAAAATATTAAAGACCATTTTTCTTCTGATCCTTGTGCCGGGTGGTTTGACCCGCGCCTTTATGATGGGTCGCCGTGCGCGTTTCTTGCCACCGCTCAGGCTTTATGTGGTGCTTTCCTTTGTATTTTTCATAACGCTCAGTCTGGCGGATGTGCTTATTTTGGATATCAATGTTGAACCTAAAGCGGCAAGAACGACAGTATCGGAAAGTACAGAGAAAAGCCCTAACGCCACCACCGAAGCTACTCAGGAAGCCAAACCTGAAATAGCCAGTCCTCAGTTGAATCCTCTGGTCGATAACAGCATAGGGGAACAGCTCGTTATTGCCCCCGCCGGAGACACGTCAGAGCAGACGCTGACGGAGGAGGGGGACGAAGATGCCCGGTTGTCCAAGGGGTTGATCGGCCAACTCGTTGGTGCAGCGGCCAGCGGCAATCGGGATAAAGTGAAAGGGGCGCGGAACCGCATTCGGAAAATTCTTGATCGTCCGAATAACGAACTATCAGATAGCGATCGGCAAACGCTTGAACAGGTTATGGCGATTGATATTGATGAGCTGGAAAACCAGTTTGATAGAGGCAGGGGGGTTACCGTTGATCCCGGTGATTTTCCCTATGATGTAAAATTCGCCATGTTCATACCAGATCAGCATCAGGCACGCTCAGGGTTAAAACAGGAAGATATTGACAAAATATTGAGCGAAGAAGACACACCTGAAATGGTGAAGCTTGCTTTTACGGGGTTTGCGAAGGCTTTGAAAAACCCTAGAGAATTTAACGAGTTATTCAACGACTGGCTGCCATGGGCAATGGTGATATTGATGCCGGTTTTTGCCCTTATTCTACGGGCATTTCATTGGGGTGGACGCAGATATTACCTAAATCAACTTGTATTTGCGCTGCATTTTCACAGTTTCCTATTTGTGCTTTTAACAGGGTTTGTTTTGTTGGTGCCGGTGTATGGTGACGCTCATGCCATCCAGATATTCTGGGGTGTGACATCGCTTTATCTTATCGTTGCTTTGAAGGTGGGCGAGGACCAAGGTTGGATACGGGCTTTCCTGAAAGCCGGATTTATCTGGGTTGGTTATTTTTTCTTTATGATGAGTACCATGATGGGCGTGATGTTCTGGGGTTTGCAGGATATCTGAGGCCAGCTTACTCTTTCGCTTTCAGCTCCAGCGAAGTAGAGTTGACACAATACCGCAGGCCGGTTGGCTGGGGGCCGTCGGGAAACACATGCCCTAAATGGCTTTCACATGAGGCACACAGAATTTCTATGCGTCTCATTCCAAGCGAAGTATCAGCTTTTTCGGTGACGGCATGCTCACTGGCTGCAGCCCAGAAACTCGGCCAGCCTGAGCCGGAATCATATTTTGTTTCACTTGAAAACAGCGGGGCGGCACATGCGGTGCAGTGGTAAGTGCCTGCGGTTTTTGTATCCCAGTATTTGCCGCTGAAAGCAGGTTCGGTGCCGCCGCAGCGGCACACTTGATATTGCTCTGGTGTCATTTCCGCCTGCCATTCGGCATCGGATTTATTGGTGGTTTTGGTCAAGGTTATTTCACCTTGCAAACAAGGCAAACCACATAGCGTCCAGCCGGGTCATTCAATGTGGTGAGAAATTCAGCTGTTTTTTTCAGCTCACCCACTTTTTCCATAACCGGGTCAAAACCGCTATTGCCAAAGGATTTTAGCGCATCCGTGCCAATAGTTGAGTTTAGTATGTCTGCGATCATCTGGTCAAATTCATTAGGTTGGTCACGGTAAAATACAACATCATAGTCTTCTACCCCGGCTGCATTTGCCGCAGACTTCACCGCTTCGTCAAAACCGCCCAGATGATCCACAAGCCCAAGTTCCTTGGCTGTGGTGCCTGCCCACACACGGCCCTGTGCAATCTTGTCCACATCTTCAATTGTCATGTCGCGGCCTTTGGCTACCAATGACAGAAACTGGCTATACCCGGATTCGATTGACTGTTGGATAATATCCTTTGTCATATCGGAAAGTGGGCGGGTGATGTCGAAAGCACCTGCAAGTGGGGTGGTGCCAACACCGTCCGTATGTAGCCCGAGTTTATCCAGAGTGTTTTCATAGGTGGGGATCACCCCAAAAATACCAATTGAGCCAGTTATGGTAGCGGGTGCCGCCCAGATTTCATCAGCTGTGGCTGCAATCCAGTAGCCGCCTGATGCAGCAACCGGGCCCATAGAGGCAATAACCTTGATGCCCTGTTCTTGTGCGGTCACCAACTCCTGCCGAATAAGCTCAGACGCGAAAGCCGAGCCTCCGCCGCTATCAACCCGGAGGACAATGGCCGCTGTATTGGTGTTGGTGCGTGCTTCACGGATATACCCTACGAGAGTTTCAGCGGCGGCAACAGTAACAGATCCCTCACCCATGATGATTGGGCCCTGGGCCGTAATAACGGCAATTTTGTTGCGGCTGCTTTTGCCGTTATCTGTTGCGGCCAGATATGTTTGATAGTGAATTTGCTTGAAGCTGTCGCCACTTGAGTTTTGGCCAAATTCCTCAGTCAGGGCGCTGCGCCAAACATTGCGTGATGCCAGTTCGTCAATAAACCCGCTGTTGACGGCAAGCGTGCCAAAATCCCCGTCCGCGATCCGAAGGTTGGCTGCAGTGGCTTCAATAGCTTTTTGCAAAGTACCGGCTTCATGCCCTCGGGCCGTTTCTACCGAAATTTTATATTGGTCCCACAGGTTCCCCAAAAAGGCGATATTAGCTTCTTTTGCTGCGGGCGACATATCATCGCGCAAAAAAGGCTCCACTGCAGATTTGTATGTACCCACCCGAAATACATTCACAGTAGCGCCGATTTTATCCAACATGCTGCGGAAATACATCGGGTATGAACCATAGCCTGTCATGATGACATTGCCGTATGGGTTCATATAAACTTTATCAGCTTCAGCCGCGAGCATATAGGACGACTGGTTGTATGAGGTAGAAAGGGCATAAACTTTTTTACCTGTTGATTTAAAGTCCCTGATTGCTGCTGCTATGGCGTGCAGGTGGCTAGGCGCAATACCGCTGAGAGAATCTGTTAACAAAGCCAACCCGGCGATGCGGTCATCATTTTTGCCGCGTTTCAACGCTGCTGTAATATCGTGAATGCTGGTCTGTGCCGGTTTGCGGTTATATTCGGGCAGCAAAGTTTCAAGCGGGTCGGGAAGCTCTACCTGCTCTACAACCTGCCCTTCTGGCCATAATACGAGAACGGCCCCGTCAGGCACTTTAGGTGCCGGTTTTGGGGCGGTTGCGCCAAAATAAAGCATAACGGCCAGCAAGACCAAAAGGCCCAGGGTCATGGTTCCCAAACCTTGGATGAAACTGGTGATTGATTTAATGATTACCCAGATGCCCTTCATGGCACGCTTCTCCGTTTCTTAATTTTCTTGGCCTGTCTGCCGCTAACTCGATTTATGTTGGCAACTGTTATTCTATATAGGAAACTGCGCTGCCTTACCCAAGAGGTCAAGGTGTGATGCCATACTTTTGAACGAAAAGAAGCCCTTAATTCAGGATAATTTTGTGACAGCCAGCGTAATTTCCCATCATGTTCTTTATCGGTCGAAGCAGTTTTTTTCTGCCTTTCCTTCATTGGTAACAACAAAAAACGGCGATATTTTGCTGGCTTTCAGGCGTGCGCCGGATCATCGCTGGTTACTAGGTGATATTGCTGACGAAGATTTTAACAGTGTTGACCATGTGCATTTTCGCTCACACGTGGCGTTTGCACGGTTGGCACCAAACCTGGAGATACAGGACGAGCCTGAAATTTTGCCCGTTCACGCAGAAGCCGGGGATCAGGACGGCAACCTGTTTTTCAGCAATAGTGGGCGATTGTTTCAATATAGCTTTCGCTGGTATCCGGTGACGGCCGAAATACGTGATAAACTGAAAGAGCTTGGTATTGGCACGTACGGCGGCGACTATCTGGGCGCGGGTTTTATTACCCATAGCTGTTATGTGCGTTACAGCGACGATGAGGGACAGACATGGTCCAAACCATTTGAATTTGGTCATGATCCTCTGGTGAAGCCTGTTCAATGGGATGAAATTCCGACACCAGCCAGTGTACGGGGCCGTATGATTGAGCTCGAAAATGGGGAACTGCTGCTGGCGACATATAGGTCAGGCTTTGAGGGAGACAGGCATGATCTGGTGCGCTTGTTTCGTTCAAGTGACCAAGGGATAAGTTGGCAGCGAGAGCAAGATTATTTGAGCCGCGAAGACGGGGCATTACAGGAACCAACGCTGGCACATTGGCCAAAAGGCCGGGTTACCATGTTTAACCGCACGACCTATAATGATGACAAATTAATCATTGCCGAGGCGGGGCCAGATGGGCGTGACTTTGGCCCGCTTAAAACCCTTAATATTACAGGGCATCCTTATGATGCTCTGGTATTGCCGGATGGCAGGCTTTTTCTGGTTTACGGCTATCGGCACAAACCAATGGGCGTGCGTGCCCGGCTTGTGGAAGCTGGCCAGCAGCCCGATGAAGCAGAAGAGCTTATCATCCGCGATGATAGTCGCAGTAGGGATACCGGTTATCCGTCAGCGACGCTTATGGCGGATGGACGAATTCTTGTTGCGTACTATATAGCAGACGAGAAGGGCATCAGAGGTATTGAAGCCTCGATTGTCGAGATCGTTTGAGGGGGTGGATATGACGGCGGAAAATACGAACTTAGTAGCAGCAGGCTACCAGCTTTGGGGCGAAGACGATCCGTTTGAGAATATGATCGGGCCGTTTTATATGAAAGAATGCGATGACGGTAGCCACCGAACGGCCTTTTGGTCGGAAGCCCGGCACTGCAATAGCAGCGGTGTGCTTCACGGCGGCTTACTGATGAGCTTCGCTGATTATTCGCTCTTTGCCATCGCCAGATCAGCACTCAGCGGTCCTAGTGTGACTGTTGGCTTTAATTCAGAATTTATCGCCGCAGCGGGTGCGGGGTCGTTGATCGAATCTACGGGCGAGCTCATGCGTGCTACTGGCTCGCTTTTGTTTGTTCGTGGTACGGTTTTCACGGCTGACACAGCTTTAATGTCCTTTAGTGGTATCGTGAAACGGTTGCGCCCAGCCTGACCGGGTAATTGTCACAGCGTATCGCAGCGGTTATCTGGCCGCACGCCCCCAGTATCTGGTGGCCTTAGGCAAGGGAGAGCGCTCCGGCTTTTCAATCTGGCTCGTTGCATTGGCACCGGTGATTTTTGCTGTCGCGGTAGCCATTAAGTTTACCAAGGTCACGGGTGAATACAGGGCATGCCCATAACAGACACTAGCTTTCAGCGACCGTGACCATATCATCAACATCTGAAAATTTAGCACGGGGAGCATTCCCTTCTGCCGCCGCCATTTCTGCGGCATCGATTTTTTTCCAATCAGCAAAGGTAACGATATGCAAGTCGCGCTCAGTGGCGATGCGCTCTAGCCCCTCACGGCCTGCCTTGCCTGAAGGCTCAACTTCAGCCAGAATTTTGGCTGCAATGCCAACGCCGTCAGGTTTGTTGGTGCCGATAGTGCCGGTTGGTCCGCGCCGTGCCCAGCCGACACAATATAGCTGGTTATCAATACGGCCTTCTTCATTGACAAAAACACCACGGCTTTCATCATAGGGTACGCCTTCAATGGGGCTGCTTCGGTAGCCAATGCAGGGCACCACAAGTCCGGCAGGCAAGGTTTCCATCATACCAGTACCGATGCATTTGCCGTCTTCAACACGGGTTTTTTCCAGTTTAAGACAGCACACGGTGCCGTCCCCCACAATTTTTGTGGGGCGAACATAAAATTTGATATGCATGCGCACGGGCTTGTCGCCGGGTTGGTTGGTGACCATTTTTCTGAGCCCAGCCATGTTTTTCTTAGGTGCACCTGTCAGGGTTTCGTCGATGCTTGCATCGGGTAATTGTTTTGCGTCCACCAGTGTCACGCAGTTTTCAAGCGCGTTAAGCTCGCTCAGTTCCTTGGGTGTGAAGGCGGCTTCCAAGGGGCCACGCCTGCCGAGGATATAAATATCGCGAATGGGTGATCCGTGAATTTCCTTCGCGGCGTGGGCGGCAAGGTCAGTGCTGGCCATTTCCTCTGCTGTTTTAGCGAGGATACGCGCTACATCCACAGCGACGTTGCCGTTGCCAATCACCGCAGCAGAAGCAATGCGCAGATCAGGGCTCAGGTTAGTATAGTCTGGGTGGCTGTTGTACCATCCGACAAAAGCGCCGCTGCCATAAACGCCGGTGAGGTCTTCGCCCTCAAGGCCGAGCGCCCGGTCATGGGGTGCGCCGGTTGCCAAAACCACTACGTCATACAGTTCTTTAAGTTCGGCCATTGAAATATCGCGGCCAAGCATCAGGTTTCCTACAAAACGAACATTTTCCCGGTCATTGGTGGCGGTATATCGGCGCGATACATTTTTAATGGATTGATGGTCAGGGGCAACACCAGCACGGATAAGGCCAAACGGCGTTGGCAGGCGGTCAATAATGTCAACACGGACATTGGTAGCGTCTTTGGTTAAGGCTTCAGCGGTATAATACCCTGCTGGCCCTGCGCCAACGATAGCTACCCACAATGTATCGGCGTTTTCAATCCCACCGCCTATGCCGTTTGCGACCATATTTTCCTCCCCGGTACAAAAAGCAACATGCCAAACTTTTACAGGCGAGGGAAGGGGCTTTTGGAGCTAGTCGCCACGTCCCTTCATAAACGGCAGTACAGCAGGCACGCGCTTTTTGTAGTCGCGGTAGGTATCGCCAAATTCAGCGATCAGATCGCGTTCTTCGAAATAGAGACCAATGACGATATAGATAATCATGCCAGCTGCCAGCATGGCCCTGCCCATGGTCATGTCCGGTGTGGCCAACATGGCAATCACCACGCCTGTTTGGATAGGGTGGCGCACAAACCGGTAGAAAAGGGGCGTTTTGAATTCCTTGGCACCTGCGTCGGGGTCTGTGGATTTGAAGGACTGTTGCAGTCCAAACAGATGATTGTGATTAAGCATATAAGTAGCAAGGAAGGTGATAAGCCAGCCAATATAGAAAAGGGTATTGAGTGCGGTCCGCGCACCTTCATTTTCTATATGCCACAAGCTGCCTGTGATCGGTTGCCAATATTGCACCAGTGCGATGACAACAATTGCCGTCGCCAGGACATAGGTGCTGCGTTCCCACGTCGTGGGCAGGATACGGGCCAGTAAGGTTTTAAAGCCGGGGCGCGCCATCACACTGTGCTGGATGCCAAACAGGGCAAGCAGGCCAATGTTCACGGCGATTGGATAGAGGGAAGGTGACCCGTTTAGCTGATCAATATTTAGGGACAGCAAGCTATCTATACCAAAAATACCAATATGGTTGTTTGCCACAAAGATAAACAGCACCAGGCTGAATACACCGAGCAAGTAGCAAATCAGCCCGTACAGCATGCCAATGATACGCATCATGATTTCCTCCCCCGAGAAATTTAAAATGAAAGCTCCGGTCTTTACGAGCGTAAGCTACCATTTTTTCGCCTTTTTTCAAAATCTCGGCATAGATGAACAATATTGAGCATTTTTTTATAAGAAAGGCGCTTTCCCCCCTTGAACCGACGTGTCTTTAAGCATAAATAGAAGCGCGTGTTAGCACTCGATGTGTATGAGTGCTAACAAATCATAATTTGGGTTTATCAATTAGGAGACAAACCATGGCTCTTCGTCCGCTCCATGACCGTGTATTGGTCAAGCGTCTCGAAAGTGAAGAAAAAACAGCTGGTGGTATTATTCTGCCAGATTCTGCACAGGAAAAGCCTTCCGAAGGTGAAGTTATTTCTGTTGGCTCTGGCAACAAAGCTGAAGACGGAACAGTAACTGCGCTTGATGTGAAAGCTGGTGACAAAATCCTGTTCGGCAAATGGTCCGGTACTGAAGTCAAGCTTGATGGTGAAGACCTGCTGATCATGAAAGAATCCGACATTATGGGTATCATTGAGTAAACCGCTCAAATCCCCAGATCGTTTGTTTTAAATTCCATTTTTTAGGAGGCCACCAATGGCTGCTAAAGATATTAAGCTTCAGGAAGAAGCCCGCGCCAAGATCGTAGCTGGCGTTGATAAACTTGCTAACACTGTAAAAGTAACTCTCGGTCCAAAAGGCCGTAACGTTATTCTCGACAAGTCTTTTGGCGCGCCGCGCATCACAAAAGACGGCGTTTCCGTTGCCAAGGAAATCGAACTTGTGGACAAGTTCGAAAATATGGGCGCGCAGATGATCAAAGAAGTGGCATCACGCACCAATGATGTTGCGGGCGACGGCACCACCACAGCAACCGTGCTGGCACAAGCAATTGTGCGCGAAGGCATGAAGTCTGTTGCTGCGGGCATGAACCCCATGGACCTCAAACGCGGTATCGATGTGGCAACTTCCGCTGTTGTTGCTGACCTTAAAAGCCGGACTAAAACGGTAACCACCACTGAAGAGATCGAGCAAGTTGGCACAATCTCTGCGAACGGTGAAGTTCAGGTTGGTAAAGACATCGCCGCAGCGATGGAAAAAGTTGGCAAAGAAGGTGTGATCACCGTTGAAGAGGCTAAAGGCCTTGAGAGCGAGCTTGACGTTGTTGAAGGCATGCAGTTTGACCGTGGTTATCTGTCCCCTTACTTCATCACCAACGCCGAGAAAATGACTGTGGACCTTGAGAGCCCACTGATCCTTCTGCACGAGAAGAAACTTTCAAACCTTCAGCCTATGCTGCCTTTGCTGGAAGCTGTTGTTCAAAGCAGCCGTCCTCTCCTGATTATTGCTGAGGACATTGAAGGCGAAGCGCTGGCAACTCTTGTGGTTAACAAGCTGCGTGGTGGCCTCAAAATCGCTGCGGTTAAAGCCCCTGGTTTTGGTGATCGTCGCAAAGCCATGCTTGAGGATATCGCAGTATTGACCGGTGGCCAGGTTGTTTCAGAAGACCTGGGTATCAAGCTTGAGAATGTTGGTATTGATATGCTGGGTACAGCCAAGCGTGTAAACATCACCAAAGAAGATACAACAATTGTTGACGGCGTTGGTGCAGATGACGACATCAAAGCCCGCGTTGAGCAGATCAAAGCGCAGGTTGAAGCGACAACATCTGACTATGACAAGGAAAAACTTCAGGAACGCCTTGCTAAACTGTCTGGTGGTGTTGCCATCATTAAGGTTGGCGGTGCAACAGAAGTTGAAGTGAAAGAACGCAAAGACCGCGTTGATGACGCTCTTCACGCTACACGTGCTGCTGTTGAAGAAGGTGTTGTTGCCGGTGGCGGCGCTGCCCTTCTTTATGCAGGCAACGCGCTCCAGGGCGTTGAAGGCGCGAACGATGACCAGACACGCGGTGTGGACATTGTTCGTCGTGCGCTTCAGTCCCCTGTCCGCCAGATCGCTGAAAATGCGGGTGTTGACGGTGCGGTTGTTGCAGGCAAACTGCTTGAGCAGTCAGATGCTAACTTCGGTTTTGACGCACAAAACGAAGAGTATGTTGATCTGGTTTCCAAAGGCATCATTGATCCAACTAAGGTTGTTCGTACGGCCTTGCAGGATGCGGCATCTATTGCTGGCCTGATGATCACAACCGAAGCTATGATTACTGATATGCCTGAAGACAAAGCTGCTGGCGGCGGTATGCCGGGTGGCGGCATGCCTGATATGGGCGGCATGGGCGGCATGGGTGGTATGGGCTTCTAAGTCACCCACCCACTGCAATTTATTGCCAGACTATATAAACCTCTGGGCGTTCGCGCCCGGGGGTTTTTTGTTAGGACCAGGCCTTAATGGCTATTTTTCGCGTTAGTCAAAAGTTAAGGCGTGTTTGATAGCCTGTTGTCATTCTTAATTTCTGACGTCACACAGCTGTAATATTTTCTAACTACAGAATGCTCATAATGAATTGATAAGAGCAATCCGTCAAAAGGGTGTCGTTCGATACAGGAACCGCGTTTGATGCGGAGAAAATAGGAACAAACTGATGTTTAATAAAAAATATATAACAGCCCTGCTTGCAGCAACGGCTCTGTCGGCTGTTTCCCTGCAATCAGTAAGCGCGCAGTCCATTGACGAATTAAAGGCGCAGCTGGAGGCACTGACAAAACGCCTTGAGCAGCTGGAAAAAAAACAGGCAGAATCGGTTAAAAAGAGCAAAACGCCGGTTGTTAAAAAGGCAGAGCCTGCATTTTCACTGGCAACGGAAGACGGTTTGTTTGAATTTAATCTGCGTGGCCGCCTTTTTGCGGATGCAGGCTGGGTAAATGATAGCGATGATACAATGAATGTCGGCGCAACGGAATTTCGCACGGCACGCCTTGGCATTGAGGGTAAAGCCTGGAAATCAGTAAAATATAAATTTGAAGCTGATTTTGCCGACAATGAAGTCGATATCAAGGATGCTTATCTGCAATATTCCGGGTCGAGCGGAAAATGGAAATTTGGCCAGTTTAAAACGCCAAACTCACTTGAAGAGCAAACATCCTCGCGCCACATCACCTTTATGGAACGCGCTTCCTTCACCGATGCTTTTGCGATCACCCGTATGATGGGGATTGGTTACGGCAATGGCGGCGATAACTGGACACTGAACGCAGGCATTTACCGTGGTACTGCAGGTTCGGACGGCGATAAAGAAGGCGAAGCCATTGCTGCGCGTTTCACGTACGGCCAGGAATTTGACGGTGGCACATGGATGTTCGGTGCGTCGGCACGACACCAGAATGTTGGCGGTGGCTCTGATATCCGATATCGTCAGCGTCCGCACAATCACTTGAGTGATCGTTTTGTTGCCACTAGCCGGATTGCCTCCAAGGATAATCTTTTTGGTTTTGAAGCCGCTGTCCAGGCGGGCTCGTTTCATGCGGCGTCTGAATGGGCGTTCCTAAGTGCCAGCGAAGGTGGCATGGGCGGCAATGATGCAAGCTTTAATGGGGGTTACTTTGAAGCCGGCTGGTTTATCACAGGCGAAAAGAAGCCGCTTAAACTCAGCAAAGGCACCTGGGACCGGCCAAAAGTTAAAAATCCTGTCCATAAAGGCGGGATCGGCGCATGGCAGTTGGCGGCCAAGTTTGACCGTATCGACCTGACTGACGAGGGTGTAAACGGCGGCGAGCAGGATACTTTTATTGTTGGTGTGAACTGGTATTTGAACCGCCATACACGCTTTATGGCCAACTATAGCCATAGCTCGATTGAGAATGCGTTTGATGTAGCTGCGAATGGCGCAGACGGTGAAAACTCGGTTGATGCGTTGGGCGTACGTTTTCAGGTTGACTGGTAACACCAGCTTTTCTCCTTGGTCTGCCCACTTTTTCCTGCGGCACAGCACTACTCGGGAATTGAGCTCAGACCCTAATAAACACGGCAAAAAGCGGCGGCATATGTGTGTCGCCGCTTTTTCTTTGATTACAGAGACTTTACCAAGACCATAGAATATGTGACTTGAAGAACCCGAATAGGGCGGCTAAAAAGCCGGCTAATCAAACATAAATTGTTCACACCACAGAAACAAAAGCATCACAGAAGCAATGTTAAATACTTCTCATATCAACCGGCTAGGCCGACTGCGACGACGATAAGGCACTGATCTTATTCGTGTTTGTTGCTTATTGGCATAGCTATGCCAACGATATGAGGAAATATTATGATCACTTTCGATCAAGAACGTCCGTGTGATTTTGCGGAAATTGAACAGCTGCTTGATATTGCCCTTGGGCCTGAACGGCACAAAAAATCGTCACATATTTTACGGCAAGATATTCCGGGTCTTAATCCCTATTCCTGTGTTGCACGCGCGGAAGGGCATATTCTGGCCACGGTCAGGTTTTCACCCGTTCATATAAAAGATCTGTTGTTTGACGGAAATACAGACGCGCTTTTCCTTGGGCCGTTAGCTGTTTCCCCTTTGGTGCAGGGTGCAGGTATAGGCAGCACACTTGCGGAATATGCTCTGGCAGGGGTGAAAACGGCGGGGCATAAACGTGTTTTTCTTGTTGGCGACAGCAGTTTTTATTCCCGCTTTGGTTTTGAGCCGGTACTGCCGCGTTATATCAGTATGTCGGATGGGCGCGATGCAAGCCGGCTTTTGGTGAAACAGGCCGCCGATATGGCCCCGTTACCACTGTTTGGCCAGCTCCAGCCGCACTGGTGCAGTGTTGATAACCATTATATGCAACCAGTGGACAGTTGGGGCACAGCCGCTTAGGCAATGCCGGTGTTGAATTTGGGGTTACGTTGGTTGCCGGGCAGTTTATAGTGTTCTAAAGGAATGCTATATGGACCCCCAGTCTGCTACATCGTTTAGCCTTGAAGGCCTGTTTAAGCAGGTGTCTGCACAAAAATTACCGCCCGTTGACAAATGGCATCCGGATTTTTGCGGCAACATTGATATGCGGATCAAAGCCGATGGTAGTTGGTTTTATATGGGCACACCCATTACACGCGCCCGTATGGTGAAACTATTCTCCACGGTTCTCAGAAAAGATGATGACGGCAAAACCTATCTGGTCACCCCGGTCGAGAAAATTGGCATTGAAGTAGATGATGCACCGTTTGTTGCGGTAGCTGTTGAGCGAATTGGTGAAGGGGAAGACCAGGTGCTGGCCTTCCAAACCAACGTGGGGGATACTGTCGTTGCTGGCGCTGCACACGCCATTTGGGTTGAAATCAACGAAAAAACTGCAGAACCCCGCCCTTATATCCGTGTTCGCGGCAACTTGGATGCGCTCATTACTCGCACAGTTTTTTATGAACTGGTTGAAATGGCGGAACAATGCACTGTGGAAAATGGCACTGAGCTTAAAATTACCAGTGATGGAATGCAGTTCTCACTGGGAAAGTGGTGTGAAGACTAGATGCAAAACTGGCTGGAAAAAGCTTTAGCGGAGGGGAACCCTGCTGCCCGGGGTATGCGTAGTGATTATGACCTTAATCTGAGCGCCAAGAAACTTGACCTGAAAGATGTGCCCGTACGCGATGCCGCAGTTCTGGTGCCGATTGTTGATCATAAATCTGGCCCTACGGTGCTTTTGACCAAACGCACAGACCATCTTAGTAAACATCCGGGTCAGGTTAGCTTTCCGGGCGGCAAGGTTGATGCAGGCGACCATGATGCTGTTGCCGCTGCCCTGCGTGAAACACATGAAGAAATTGGACTTGATGCCACATATATACAGGTGGCAGGCAGACTGGACGGATACCGGACTGGTACAGGATTTGAAATTGTGCCAGTGGTTGGTTTGATTAAACCTGGGTTTTCATTGCAGCTCCAGGAAAACGAGGTGGCTGCTGCTTTTGAAGTGCCACTGGCTTTTTTTCTCGACAGGGCTAATCACACAAAGGAAAGTGCCTATTGGCAAGGCGCGACCCGGCACTATTATGTTATGCCGTATGAAGGCTGGAAAATTTGGGGTGCGACTGCGGCAATGCTTGTTAATCTATGTGATGTAATGGAAGCGGTTCGAGGGGAAATATAGCGTGGTCATTTTAATTCGGGTGATTCTCTTTCTTTTACCAATAGTGATGCTGATCTATTGGCTGCGTTGGCGCGCTCGCCGAAAGGCAGGGGAGGACGACGACGGTGATGTACGCAACCTTATGCTTATGCTTATTGTGTTTGCGCTAACATTGTTAGGTGCGGGTTTGGCTCTCAGGTTTACGGCGGAAGACAGTATGCCAGGCGACGTTTATGTTCCCGCCCGTATGGAAAATGGCGTGTTGGTCCCCGGGCACTTTGAGGGTACTGAAACCCAAAATGATGGCACTGAGGACAAAGAGGCTGAATATAAGGGTTCGGAGGATGCCGAAGACAGCAATGATAGTCCAGGCTGATTGGCTAAAGGCTCCTTTGCAAACCGCAGTTGTTAAGGCTCTTGGTGCTGAAAATATAAAATTTGTTGGCGGTGCCGTGCGGGACACATTGATTGGTCGTGAGCCAGCGGACATTGATGCCGCCACACCGTTATTGCCTGCTGACATGACGATGCGACTGGAAGCTGCGGGCCTCAGGGTTATCCCGACAGGTCTTAAACACGGCACAGTCACGGTAGCCCTGAAAAAAAGGGCGATAGAAATTACCACGCTCAGAGTGGATGTTGAAACCGATGGACGCCGTGCAGAGGTTGCCTTCACAGAGGACTGGCTTGAAGACGCCAAGCGCCGGGATTTTACTTTCAACGCAATTTATATGGCACCAGACGGCACGTTGTTTGACCCATTTAACGGCTTGGCCGATCTGAAAGCCGGTACTGTCCGGTTCATTGGTGATGCGGTCGAGCGAATTGAGGAAGATGCTCTGCGCATTCTTCGGTTCTTTCGGTTTTTTGCCCGTTACGGGCAAGGCAAACCCAATACTGAAGCTCTTGCTGCCTGCACAGCAAAAAAGACAATGCTCGCACGCCTTTCCATAGAACGGATACGCGATGAATTGTTTAAAATGATGGCGCTGGACAATATATTGCAGGCGGTTGTGCCCATGTGGGAGAGCGGTATCCTTGCAGAAGTGTATGGTAGTAAGCATTGCATCCGCCGCATCAAGTCCTTTCTTGACGCGGAAAAACAAACTGGTGCAACCATTGATCCTTTATTGCGTTTCTATCACTTGGCACCGATTACCCTGAAGGCACCGGATATCGCGTCCCAGTTCAGGCTTTCAAATGAGGAACTACGTTTCTTGTGTGATCTGGAGTGTGCTCTGGGGGACAGACAGCCCGCTGATGCGGCAGGTATCAGGCGGGCTATATACACGTATGGAAAAAAGGTTGCTGAAGCAGCCGCTGTATCAGCGAATACCGCCAACTATCATAGTGTAAGAAACCTATGCAGTGAATGGGATGTACCGTATATGCCGGTGATGGGCAGGGATTTGATCGCTACAGGTGCAGTACCCGGGCCAGCAATGGGCGCGCGACTGCAAGCATTGGAGAAACGCTGGATTGATAGTGATTTTACTCTGGACCGCGAAGCGTTGTTGCAGATATCCAGCGAATCTCTGTGAAAGCTGTGCTGGCCGGTTTAAGTCGCAATATTAGTTGCGGTTCAGCTTTTTATCTTTCCAGTATTTGGTGCCGTGCAGGGATGCCTGTAGGGCCAAACCGTTTTTTGTAAACTGATACACGCTCACCTTTTTACGGAAAGAGGCCGCTTCTCCGATTTCACCGCCTTTTTCACCGCCGCGAGCTGCGGCATCGGCTTCACCTGAAAAATCCCAGCCTTTGTCGATAAATTTATCGAGCGCCTTGCGATCATGAAAGATAAACACTGCCCGGAAATCCTTGATGCCGAGGCCAATGCCTACACTGGCGGTGCCCATTTTCATATAGGTATCAATATCAGACCGGTTGTCATGCACAACACCGCGCCCACCACCGCCTCCAATCAGCAGAACCTGCACACCGATATTGGAGAAGACGGCATAACCTTCGGCGTCATCAATTTCAGCTTTGGCCTGTGGACGGGTTTCAAAAAGCTCGGTCAATACTTCGTGGCGCATGGTGATGATTTTTTGACGTTTCTTTTCTGTTTTGTTGGCCATTGCTGCGCCAGAGACACCAATGATTGTAATGGCCATCAAGAGAACAAGGAGTTTATTCAACATAGGAACGCCTTTCATCAATATTGCGGGTCCAAAGCGGACGGTTGTATTTCTCTATTCTCTATAGAGAAAAAGGCAACTTTTGGGCAGCATAAATTATAAAGGCGCACGTTTGGGTGTTAAACGGAGCTCACCGCAAAAATGATAAGCCCGTAGCGCACAGCTTTTCCAATAGTCACCAACAGTAAAAATAACGGCAGAGGCGTGCGCAGAGTACCAGCAACGAGCGTGAGCGGGTCACCGATAACCGGGAGCCAGGAAAAAAGCAGGGCCCAATTGCCAAAGCGTTGAAAATGTTTTCCTGCTTTTTCCAGTTGGCGCGCCTTGAATGGAAACCAGCGTTTGTGCTGAAAGGTGCACAGGCTGCGTCCTAGCCACCAGTTTACAGTGGAGCCTGCTACATTCCCTGTGGTGGCTGCAACAAATAGCCATACGGGGGCACCCGCACCTGTTTTCAGCAATCCTGCCAGCGCCACTTCAGAAAAAGCAGGCAGCAGGGTTGCCGCGATAAATGCATTCCAGAATAGGCTCAGATAAATGAGGAAATCAGTTTCCATAGGTTAACGGCGAACTGCAAGGTGCATCAGGACAGGCTCTAGGGCCATTTAGCTTCTGGAGGCAGTGACATCAGGATGGCTTCCACATTGCCGCCGGTTTTCAGACCAAATGTGGTGCCGCGATCATAAACCAGATTAAACTCGGCATAATACCCCCGGTATTCCAGCTGTTTTTCCCTCTCGGCAGGTGTCCAGCTTTTGTTCATATGGGCCCGAACGAGCGCGGGGTAAATGTCGTTGAATGTGCGCCCAACATCCTGCGTGAAAGCAAAGTCTGCGCCCCAGTCGCCCGAATTCAGTTGATCATAAAAAATGCCGCCTTCACCGCGTGCACAATTGCGGTGTTTAATATAGAAATACTCGTCACACCATTTTTTATATTTGGCATAATAATCAGGGTCATGGCGGTCACAGCAGTCTTTAAAAGCTGAATGAAACTGGGCAGTATCATAGGAGTTTGGCAAAGGGGCATTGAGGTCTGCGCCGCCGCCAAACCAGCTTTTTGTAGTCGCGATAAAACGTGTATTCATGTGAACGGCGGGCACGCATGGGCTGTTCATATGGGCCACCAGCGAGATGCCGGTTGCAAAAAAGCTTGGGTCTTCGTCGGCACCGGGCATGGAACGGGCAAATTCTTCAGTGAAGGTGCCATGTACAGTGGATATATTCACGCCTACTTTTTCAAAAACACGGCCGCCGCGCATGGTAGACATGGTGCCGCCCCCGCCTTCCGCACCGTCGCTCTGGTTGGTTCGGTCCCAACTTTTACGGACAAAACGACCGGCCTCCCGGCCCGCCATAGGGCCTTCGTTTTCATCTTCAATGGCCTCAAAATTTGCACATATCTGATCGCGAAGGTTTTTGAACCAGGCGGCTGCCGTTTGTTTTTTTTTGTCAATATCCACGCTCTGTATCCTTAACTGCTATTATTTTGGCCAGCCGTCACATTGGCGTAGCGCTTCGCCTAGCACCATAGCCATCGACACCGCCACATTTAGTGAACGAACCTCAGCTGCCATTGGCACGGTTAGCCTTGCATCGGCTGCATTGTGCACGGTTTCTGGTGCACCTGTAGATTCGCTACCAACAAGCAAAATATCATCGTCGCGAAATTTGAAGTCGCTGTAGGCGGTTTCTGATGCTGTTGTCAATAAAATGAGCCGGCGTTTATTGGTTTCCCGCCATAATTCAAAAGATTGCCAGTCCATATGGTGATGCAGCTTCACATGATCTGCATAATCCATGGCATAGCGTTTGAGCGCGCGCCGGGAAAAAGGAAAGCCGCAGGGCTCAATGACATGCACGGGTATATTCATGCAAGCGCCCAGCCGCAATAAAGTGCCGGTATTCGGGGGTTGGTCCGGTTGGTAAAGGGCAATATCCATGCGGCGGACCCTAGTGTTTTCAAAGCCGTTGTTCAAACACTTCTGCTGTAGCTACTGAAAATTAACATATTTTTTTTATTGTCTGTGGGTTTAAAGACTTGCCTCTTTGGGCGTGTCAGATTAAACCAAACTCAATTGCTGGGCAGGGGCTGTCCGGTGGCTATTGCTATGATTTGATTTGTCTGCGACCGAGTGCCGCAGGGCTTTGAAATCACGCGAAGTTTAAATAGGGTTTGATATACAAACGACTGATTGCCTATTGCATCACGTTCCTGTCAGGGAAGAATACATGAGCACTAATGAGCAGACTATAGAAGGTGAAGAGGGTGCCAACCGGCGCGATTTTCTTCATGTGACAGCCGCCGGCATGGCTGGCGTTGGCGCGACACTGGCACTTTGGCCATTTGTCGATCAAATGAACCCCGCCGCTGATACGCTGGCTCTTGCCACAGTAGAGGTTGATCTTGCCTCTATTGGCGAGGGCGAGGCTATTGTTGTAAAATGGCAGGGTAAACCGGTTTTTATCCGCCATCGCACAGCCGCCGAAATAGAGGAAGCGCGAGCTGTTGCTCTCGACATCCTGATCGATAAGGAGACTGATGCGGACCGGATCTTGGCAGGGCATGATAAATGGCTTGTGGTGATCGGGACCTGCACGCATTTGGGTTGCGTACCGCTTGGCTCCAAAACAGGTGACGACAAAGGTGAATATGGCGGCTGGTTCTGCCCATGCCATGGTTCACACTATGATACATCAGGTCGTATTCGCAAAGGCCCGGCACCAAGAAACCTTGATGTGCCGGTTTATGCGTTTATGAACGATACTTCGATAAAGATCGGGTAGGGGATTTAAGATGGCTGAATGGGAAGCAGTAAAGCCTCAAAACAAGGCCCTTGCCTGGTTTGAAGAGCGTCTGCCAGTTTTGTCGCTGGTCAATAATGTTATGGGTTCAGCGACACCAACACCGCGTAACTTGAATTACTGGTGGAATTTTGGGTCGCTTGCGGGCCTGATGCTGGTGATCCAGATTATCAGTGGCGTGGTGCTTGCAATGCATTATACGCCTGATACAGCAATGGCGTTTGACAGTGTTGAACGTATCATGCGTGACGTTAATTACGGCTGGTTGCTGCGCTATATGCACGCCAACGGCGCGTCTTTCTTCTTTATTGCGGTTTATATCCATATCCTTCGCGGACTTTATTATGGGTCTTATAAAGCGCCGCGTGAAGTTGTGTGGATGCTTGGGCTGGTGATTTTCCTGTTGATGATGGCAACAGCCTTTATGGGTTATGTACTGCCTTGGGGGCAGATGTCTTTCTGGGGTGCAACGGTTATTACCAACCTTTTCTCAGCGATCCCGGTTATTGGTGATGATATCGTGCAGCTATTATGGGGTGGGTTCTCGGTTGATAATCCAACACTGAAGCGCTTTTTCAGCCTGCATTATCTGTTGCCCTTCGTAATTACAGGCGTGGTGCTGTTGCATATCTGGGCGAAAAAGGTCTCGGACAGTGGCAACCCGCTCGGCATTGATGTGAAATCAGGCGCGGATCAGATACCGTTCCATCCCTATTACACCATCAAGGATGCTTTTGGTGTGGGTGTGTTCTTCACGCTGTTTGCTGTGTTTCTTTTCTACATGCCAAACGCATTGGGCCATCCGGATAATTATATCCCAGCCAATTCGCTGGTTACACCAGACAGCATCGTGCCTGAATGGTACTTCCTGCCGTATTATGCGATCCTGCGGTCGATCACTTTTGACCTTGGTATTCCCGGGACCGACATCATCTTTATTCCGGCGAAGCTTCTGGGTGTGATTGCAATGTTTGCTTCAATCCTGTTGCTGTTTATCTTGCCTTGGCTTGATACGTCCAAGGTGCGGTCTGCCAAATTCCGCCCGGCTTACAGAATTTTCTTCTGGATACTGGTTGTGGATATGATCTTGTTGACCTTGGTTGGCGGGCGCAAACCTGAAGGCATTTGGCCGTTATTGGGGCTGATAGGGACTGTATATTATTTCATGCACTTCCTTGTGATTTTACCAGTTCTTGGGAAAAGAGAAAAAACCCTGCCACTACCGGAAAGCATTGCTAATCCGGTTCTTAAAGCGGCGGAATAGGGGATATGACAATGAAATTTTCTAAAAACATTGCGATTGCCCTTGTTGCCGTAGCTGGCATGGCGGGTGCGGCATTTGCGGCAGGCGCTGGCAAGGCCCCTGAAACACAGAAATGGTCTTTCGAAGGGCCTGTTGGTCAGTATGACCAGGCGGCGCTACAGCGCGGCTGGCAGGTCTATAAGCAGGTGTGTGCAGCGTGTCATAGTCTCAAATATTTCCATTTCCGTAATCTTGCGGACCTAGGATATGAAGAAGATATGATCAAAGCCTTTGCCAAAGAATATGAAGTGGCGGGTGATCCGGATGATTTTGGTGATGAAACAGTCCGCGCCGCGTTGCCGCAAGATGTATTCCCGGCACCGTTCGCGAATGAAAATGCTGCCCGGGCTTCAAATGGGGGCGCTTTCCCACCTGACTTGTCGCTGATCACAAAGGCACGTCATGACGGGTCAAATTATCTTTATAGCCTGATGGTGGGATATGCTGACCCGCCTGCTGGCCACGAAATATCAGAAGGAAAAAGCTATAACCCTTATTTCAAGGGTGGCGAGATTTCGATGGCACCGCCATTGGCAGAAGGCATTCTTGATTATGAGGACGGCACGCCAGCAACAACCGAGCAGATGGCGCGTGATCTTGTGCAATTCCTGACGTATGTTGGTGAGCCAAAACTTGAGGCTCGCCTGCATATGGGTATGAATGTTATTCTTTTCCTTTTGGCCTTGACCATCATTTTCTATTTATCGATGAAGAAAATTTGGAAGCCCGTAAAAGAAGGCAAAAACTTTTACGAAGACAAATAGACCGATAAGAAATATTTTTAAGGGGCTGCCTTTTGGCGGCCCTTTTTTTTGTGTGGTATAGGACTATCTGAATTTCAGGCCAAAATTCTGCTGAAAACAGGCGGCTTAAAATGCGAGATAAAATTATGACGAAATGGTTGCCGTACGGGGCTTTGGTTTATTTGACAGTGTTTGGTTTTTCAGCGGCGGTGGTTGCTGAGGAATATATACTGTCAACGGATGCCCGCTACCTGAGAGCCGGAAATGAAGCCTCTATTGTCATTACAATACTTGGAGATGGTAGCGAAGCTAGTGAAATTCCTGTCAGGCTCAGTGGTTTTTTATTGCAACAGGGCACACAGTTAACCGTCGAACTGGAAACCATTGAGGGCGGACAGGTTGCTGCTTTGGGTTACCGGCAGGTGCACTATCGCTTCCTTGTACCGCCGACTATGCAACCAGGCTTGGCGGAACTTCGTCTAGACAACCATGAAACCTCAGGACTTCTTGTTGAAATTGATCATCAGCGACCAGAAAAACATGCAATGGACCGCCCGTCTGGCGACAAGGATACGGCGAACCCCGTGCATAAACAGGAACAAGAACCTGTGGCTACCTCCTCCGCAGAGGTCAGGCTTTTGGATGGTTTGTCGACCTATAAACCGATCTATTTTCTGGGTGGAATTGATCCCACTGACGCAAAGTTTCAGATTAGCCTCAAGTATCAGTTGTTTAATGAAAATGGCGATTGGGGCCGAAACAATCGCTGGCTTCGCGGGTTTCATTTGGCCTATACGCAGGTATCGTTCTGGGATTTAGCCAGTGAATCAAAACCTTTTGAAGATACGAATTTTATGCCTGAGGTTTTCTATGGGCTGGAGGGGCTGACGGCGGCTTTCCTCCCGCGCGGCGGGGCTTTTGATTTACAAGTGGGGTTTCAACACGAATCGAACGGACGGGATGGATTTGACAGTCGCAGCCTTAATGTCCTTTACCAGCGCGCTGCATACAGACAGCCTTTGGGCGGCAAATGGTTTGCCAAGCTTACAGGCGATTTCTGGAGCTATGTAGGCAGCCTTGGGGACAATCCTGACATAGCTGATTTTCGCGGGCATTCCAGCTTTCAGCTTACTGCCGGGCATGAACAGGGGGTGCAATTGTCAGCATATAGACGCGGGCGTTTGGGGCAGGGGAAAAGCAGTTATTTGTTTGACCTGACCTTCCCGTTAACTGCGCCTGGCGTGGTCAAACGACTTAACTTTAATCTGCATGGTCAGCTGTTTACCGGCTACGGCGAAAATTTATTGACCTATGATCAAAAAGAAACCCGTTTCAGGATAGGGCTTGGTATTCACCGATAGCCTTTTGGCTTTACCTATAGAAAACACGGCCTGTCAGCCTTTTATATGGCTTCCTGTGCCATCGCCTTTGCTTACCCATGTGCGACTGCGGTTGATCTGCATTTTTTTGTCGACCTCATCGTGCAGGTTAAGGCCGTTCAATTCCATAACACGCATCAACAGAATAACAACATCAGCGGCTTCCTTGCCAATTTCCTGTTTGTCTGCTTTTTGTACGGCCTCCAGCAATTCTTCCAGTTCGTCCGCTGCCCGCGTGACGAGGTCGCCGGGGTCAAGTGCCGGACCAAAAGTATCATCCGCCCAGTCTGCGATTGTTTTTTGCGTTTCCACGATAAATACCTTTGCGAGATGAGGGTTTCAGCCCGCTATTTCTCAATCTGTCGCAGAACGATTTCCCGCTCTGATTCGTTAACAATGTTTAAAAGTACATCCCAAAATCCGGCCACGGCTTCGGGCCCTGCTGTTTTATAAGCTTGAGCTACACGCTGACGCTGGGTTTCAAAAAGCTGTTTTTCAAACACACTGCCTTTGTCTGTCAGATACAAAAGCCGCTGGCGCCGGTCCTCTGTGCCGGGACGCTGATCGATATAGCCATCTTCTACAAGCTGGCCAAGTACCCGCGACAGGCTCTGTTTGGTGATGCGTAACAATTTCAAAAGCCCGGAAACCGTGGTGCCAGGATTGCGGCCAACAAAATACAGTACCCGGTGGTGGGCGCGGCCAAAGCCTGATTCTACCAGAATTTCATCAGGATCACGGGTGAAATCCCTATAAGCAAAATACAAAAGCTCAATGCCACGACGAAGTTCTTCTTCGCGCAAATATAAGTTTGAATGTGGTAATTTTCTTTGCATAATTCTATAAGCTATTTAAGTCAGGGTTGTTGACATAATAGCGACATAATGTTACATCAATCAAGTAAAAATTATTATATTATTAGCGGCAACGGGCCGACTGGAGAAATGAAATGGCCGCAACATCATTCGACAATATGGACGGTAAGATTTGGATGGATGGCCAGTTCAAGGACTGGCGTGATGCGCAGGTTCATGTGCTGACCCACGCCATGCATTATGCCAGTGCCGTGTTCGAGGGCCAGCGGGCGTATGGCGGTGAAATTTTCAAACTTGAAGAACATACTGAACGTTTGTTTGCCTCTGCTGAAATCCTTGGCATGGAAATTCCTTATACTCAGGATCAGATCAATGAGGCCTGTAATGAACTATTGGTTATCAATGGACTGACGGATGCATATTGCCGCCCTATTGTTTGGCGGGGCAGTGAAATGATGGGTGTTTCTGCGCAGTCCAATACCATCCATGTGGCGGTTGCTGTGTGGGAATGGCCATCTTATTTCTCCCCGGAAGCACGCCTGAAGGGCCTGCGGCTTGAAATATCAAAGTGGCGGCGCCCTGCGCCTGATACCATCCCAACTCAAGCGAAGGCTGCGGGCCTTTATATGATCTGCACGCTTTCAAAACATGCGGCAGAAGCAAACGGGTATGATGATGCTTTAATGTATGATTACCGTGGTCTTATTGCCGAAGCGACAGGGGCTAACATCTTTTTTGTAAAAGATGGTGTCCTGCACACGCCGACGCCTGATTGTTTCCTTGATGGGATTACCCGCCGCACAGTTATGGGACTCGCAGAAAAACGTGGGATCAAAATTATTGAACGCGCAATCCAGCCTGAAGAAATGGCGGGTTTTGAGCAAGCTTTCCTTACAGGCACGGCTGCGGAAGTTACCCCGCTTGCAGAAATAGGGCCTTACCGTTTTGAAGTTGGTGAAATAACCAAAACACTTATGCTGGATTATGACGCTGTGGTGCGTGGCCAGCTATAATTGCTGTCTCCCAAGAGAAGCTCATCAGCGTTTTTTTATGTTTTGTCCAGATTGTATATTTGCCCGAGCAGGTTCAAATGGTTTTCTGAGCCGTTTGAACCGGCTCGGGCTGACATTAGCCGCTGCGCAGATCCCTGCGTAGCGTTTTTCACATCATTTCAGAATCGCGGATCGCCCGTACCAGGTCACCCAGCGCATCCCTAATGTTCGCGTTTGGTAACGAGTCGACGACAGGCAATATCATAGCAGAAGCATCAATGCGTCCTGACAGCATATCTTCTGCGGGTGGGAGCCCTTCATAGAAGTAGGATACGGGAATGCGCATGATATGACCCAGCATAAATAGTCGCCCAGCACTGATCCTGTTAAGGCCACACTCGTATTTCTGCACCTGTTGGTAAGAAATCCCCAACAGGTGGGCAATATCTTGTTGTGACAGTTCCAGTGCCCTGCGGCGATCACGCAGGCGCTGACCAACATGTTTGTCGATCAAATCGGCCTTCCTTGCCGAAAATTCGCCATTATCCTGTTCATTATTCGGATTGAGAAAAACCATAGGTTATCTTTCCTCGTTTGCGGAAGGTTATTCACCGTTGGCGAGGGCGGTATCCTGTGCTAGAGAAACCGTTCACGCTAACTCTTGATGAATAACCAACTGCCGTTTGGGTTAAATAATACTAATGGTTGCAAGTTCTGGTAGGATATATCCAAATGCGTGAAAATAAAAGTGTTTTTAAGGTCCGTAAGGGTGAGTGGCGTCTATGTCTCTAGTTTCATTTAGAAATTTAATTTTACTATTTGCAATTGCGGGGCTTTCGGCCTGTAGTTCAACGGATGAAGATCGTTATGTCGCCCGCGATGTTGAGGTTATTTATAATCTCGCACAGGAAAGCCTTGAGAAGAAACGCTACAAGTTTGCGGCCGTTGCATTTGACGAAGTTGAGCGCCAGCATCCCTATTCAGTCTGGGCTCGCCGTGCCCAGTTAATGTCAGCTTATTCGCATTATATGAGCAATGGATTTGATGACGCTATTTTGGCCGCGCAGCGCTTTTTGCAGCTGCATCCAGGCAACCGGTCCGCCCCCTATGCCTACTATCTGATTGCCCTTTGTCATTATGAACAAATATCCGATGTAGGGCGGGATCAGGCGAAAACGCTTGAGGCTGAACGTGCACTTACTGAAGTGATCCGGCGTTTTCCAAATACAGACTATGCCCGGGATGCCGGCTTAAAACTGGCGCTCACCCAAGACCATTTGGCCGGTAAAGATATGGAAGTTGGTCGTTTTTATATGCAGCGCCAGGAGTATTTGGCAGCGATCGGCCGTTTTCGCAATGTTATCGAATCCTATCAAACCACCAGCCATGCGCCCGAAGCACTGCACCGGTTGGTAGAAAGCTATATGGCGCTGGGTATCCTTGAAGAAGCCAAAATGGCAGGGGCGGTATTGGGGCATAACTATGAAGGCAGCAAATGGTATCGCTATAGTTATGCAATGCTTGCAGAAGGTGACATGACACCACAAGTAAGTTCTACATCATGGCTTGCCAAGCTGTGGCCTTTTTAGGCGCGTTGGGGAATATCCAAATAGGGGAGAGGCGATGCTGACAAGCCTCAGCATTCGCGACATTGTTCTTATTGAAAAGCTGGACCTTTCTTTTGAGAAGGGTCTGACCGTGTTGACCGGTGAAACCGGCGCAGGGAAATCGATCCTTATGGATAGCCTTGGCTTGGCCACTGGCGCTCGGGCTGATCGGGCACTTGTGCGGCAAAACCAAAACCAGGCCAGCGTTATTGCTGAATTTAACCTGCATCCGGCCCATTCTGTATGCCGTCTGCTTGAAGATGAAGGCATGGACAGTGACGGCGGCAATGTGATTTTGCGGCGTACTATTGGTGCCGATGGCCGTAGCAGGGCGTGGGTGAATGATCAGTCCGTTAGTCGGGGTATGTTAGCTGATTTGGGCGCGCTTTTAATCGAAGTACACGGCCAACATGATGACAGGGGTTTTCTTGAAGCCGGCGCGCACCGAGCGCTGCTGGACACATTTGGGAACCATACAAATGAGCTGGCGACAGTGAAGGCAGCGCACGAAAGCCTTCTTGAGGCCAAGGGTGCGCTGGCAAAAGCGGAGGCCGACCTTGTTGCGGTTAAAGCGGACGAAGACTATATCCTGCACGCGCAGGAAGAACTCGCCGACCTCAACCCTACGCAGGGTGAAGAGGCTTCTCTTGCTGATCAGCGGGCTTTGATGATGCAGGGTGAAAAGCTTCTGGTTGACTTGAAAGCTTATCAACAGGATTTGGCAGGGCGAAACGGTGCGGGTAGTGCCTTGCGGGGCGTATTGCGCCGCATGGAGCGCACAGAAGGCCCCGCCGCTGAACGCCTTTCCCCTGCTATTTTAGCGATTGACCGCGCTTCTGTAGAACTATCCGAAGGCGTTGAAGACCTTGAACGGTTGATTGATGAGCTTCAGTTTGACCCACAGGATCTGGAGGCCGTTGAAGAGCGATTGTTTGAAATCAGGCGATTGGCCCGCAAACACAACTGCCCGCCCGATCAGCTCGCGGATGTATTCGAGCAGTTTGTTGGAAGGGCGAAAGCCTTGTCCACGGGCGATGAAACCGTACAGGCCGCGCGCAGAGCACTTGACGCCGCACGAGCAACAATGAAAACAGCGGTTACAGAGCTACGTACCGCACGAATAAATTCCGCCGTCCGGCTTGATAAAATGGTGTGCGCTGAATTGCCGCCGCTCAAACTGGAAAAAGCGATCTTCCGTACAGCGGTTGAACCTCTGGGTGAACAGGACTGGACCCAACTTGGCGGTGAACGGATTGCCTTTGAGGTTAAAACAAACCCGAATACGGCTTTTGGGCCTATGCTTAAAGTGGCGTCAGGGGGGGAACTCGCCCGCTTTATTCTGTCGCTTAAAGTTGTTCTGGCAGAAGGTGGCTCTGCCCCCGTGATGGTATTTGATGAAGTTGACCGGGGCATTGGCGGAGCAACAGCAAGCGCGGTTGGGGATCGTTTGAAACGATTGTCAGAGACCGCACAAATACTGGTGGTAACACATAGCCCGCAAGTGGCTGCATTGGGGGAAAATCAGTATCAGATATCAAAGGGCGACAAAGCTGACATAACGCGCACCCATGTACGCCGCCTTGAAAAGAGCGAGCGTCGGGAGGAAATCGCGCGTATGCTGGCAGGCGCAGAAATCACAGATGCTGCCCGTGCAGCGGCAGATCAATTACTGGAATTTGGTGGATAGCGGCGCATGTCTGATCTCAGTCTGGTAAGTCCCGAGCAATTAAGCGAAGCGCAGGCACGCACTGAGCTTGCGCGACTGGCGATGGAAATCGTGTTTCATGACCAGAAATATCACGGCGAAGATGCACCCCTGATCAGCGACGCTGATTATGACAGCCTGCGCCGCCGCAACGATGCGATTGAAGGCTTATTCCCGGCGCTTGTGCGTGAAGATAGCCCTAATAAGCGGGTCGGCAGCAGTACTCGGCAGGAAAAATTTGCAAAGGTCACTCACAGTCGGCCCATGCTGTCCCTTGATAATGCCTTCAACAGCGAGGATGTCGCCGAATTTGAGGGGCGGATAAGGCGCTTTTTGGGCCTTGGAGACAATGAAATTATTGTGCTGACAGCGGAGCCTAAAATTGACGGGCTATCACTGGCGCTGCGCTATGAAAAGGGTGTTTTGGTGCAGGCGGCGACACGTGGCGACGGCACGGTTGGGGAAAATGTAACGATTAATGCCAAGACAATCGCCAATATTCCGCACCGTCTTGCGGGTGATGACTGGCCCGATGTGCTTGAGGTGCGCGGTGAAGTTTACATGGGGAAAGAGGATTTTATCGCTCTGAATGCCAGCCAGAGCGAAAAGGGCGAAAAAATATTTGCCAATCCGCGAAACGCAGCGGCCGGGTCATTGCGCCAGCTTGATGTTTTGGTAACCCGTTCACGTCCCCTGAAGTTTTTTGCCTATGCCTGGGGCGAAGTCTCGAACTTGCCGGTCAACACCCAAATGGGCATGGCAGACAAATTCAGCACTTGGGGCTTTGATGTAAATCCGTTGATGGCAGCCTTTGAAGGTGCGGAGGGCGTGACCCAGCATTATACTCTGATCGAGGAACAGCGGGCATCGCTCGACTATGATATTGACGGCGTGGTCTACAAAGTTAACCGGCTGGACTGGCAGGCGAGGCTGGGAATGGTTGCACGGGCACCGCGCTGGGCTATTGCGCATAAATTTCCTGCCGAAAAAGCGACTACGACACTTTTGGGCATTGACATACAGGTTGGCCGGACAGGCGCGCTGACCCCTGTTGCTAAACTGGAGCCGGTAACAGTGGGCGGTGTTGTCGTATCAAATGCCACGCTGCATAATCGCGATGAAATAGCCCGGCTTGATGTCCGTATTGGCGATACGGTTGTTATTCAACGGGCGGGGGATGTGATCCCGCAGGTTGTCTCCGTGGTTCTTGATAAACGCCCTACCAGCACCGGGGTTTTCCCTTTTCCTGAGGTATGTCCGGTTTGCGGTTCCCACGCGGAAGCTCTGGATGATGATGTGGTGGTACGCTGCACCGGCGGTCTGGTTTGCCCTGCGCAGCAAGTGGAACGCCTGCGCCACTTTGTATCACGCGGTGCGTTTGACATTGAAGGCCTTGGGGTCAAACAGGTTGAGCAGCTTTTTGAGCGTGGGTGGGTCCGTGAACCTGCCAATATTTTCACGTTGGCTGAAAAAAATGCAGCAGAAGGCGAGGCGCTGCAAAAATGGGAAGGCTGGGGTGATCTGTCGGTTGACAATTTATTGGCCGCAATTGAAGGCCGCCGTGGCATTGAATTTTACCGCCTGCTGTTCGGGCTTGGTATTCCGGGCATAGGCCAGGAAACAGCCAAATTACTCGCTCGTCATTTTTCAACAGATGACGCCCTGACCGCCTATCTGCAGAAGGGCCTGAATATTTCCAAAGGATTAGCCCAGAATTTAAACTCCCATGAAATCAGCGCTTTAACCTATTGTCTCATTACTTTTGGGCATTTGAAAGAATTTGCTGCGGCACTGAAACCTGTTGATTTATTCAGCGCAGGTACAGGGGTTGTTGATCTGGTAGCCAAGCGACTACAGCGCATTGAGAATGGCACTTTAAAAGCTGAAAATATCCGTATAAGTCGCCTACGCACAGTCGCCTCTCTTGGTGCGCGCACGGGTTTTACCTTGGCTGCAGATAAAGCTTGTGCGCTTTACGGTCATGCGATGGAGTTGGCAGAAATTGATGGTATTGGTGGTGATGTAATCCTCAGTCTGACAGATTTTTATCTGGAAGAGAAAAACCGTGATGTCTTGACGCGCTTGTTGGAACAGGTTGACATTAAGCTTGTGCAGGCGACAGCAACAGATAGCCCTGTTTCAGGGAAAACAGTTGTCTTCACGGGTACCTTGGTGGAAATGACACGTGCTGAGGCCAAAGCCAAAGCCGAAGCTTTGGGTGCCAAGGTTGCAGGCTCAGTTTCCAACAAAACAGATATCGTGATTGCTGGTCCAAGTGCTGGTTCAAAACTTACAAAAGCACAGGATTTAGGCTTGCAGATTATGGACGAAGCCGAATGGATCGCCTTCATAAACAGCTGATCATATGAGATTTTCCAGTTGCTCCTTGCTGTGCCGCTTCTTAAGGTAAGCTGTAAGGGGAGTGCATAATGTCGCTAAAAATGCTGCAAATCACCGCGCCGGTTGCTGCCGAAAGCAATATCAGAAAGCTCGCGAGTGAAGAGAGTGTAATTTCCTGCTATAAAGGCGCAGACTTGGAAGATGATCACGCGCTTTTTTTTATGCTAACCCGTTCGGCAGACAGACAAAAACTGGTGGATACACTGTATGCGCTGTTGAAAACATCCTCCAAAGCCCGGATTAACATTGTTCCCGTGGATGCAACGCTTCCGGCAGTCGATGCATCAGCGGCAGGAGATACGCGCGAGGAGCTTTACCATAAGATGGAGCAGGGTGTTCGGCTTGACTTCACGTATTTGCTGCTGACCTGCCTTTCAACCATCGTGGCGATCATTGGCCTTATGCAGGATAATATTGCCGTTGTTGTGGGTGCGATGGTCATTGCGCCTTTCCTGGGGCCCAATTTGGCATTTGCCTTTGGAACATCGCAGGGTGACCGTAGTTTGATGGCAAATGCATTCGCGTCGGGTGTCGTGGGGCTCTCTGTTGCGGTTATCATGTCGGCAGGGGTCGGCCTTTATTGGACTGATGCACCTCTGAGCGAGGAGTTGATGAGCCGTACTGAAGTGGGCCTAAGCGGTGTTGCGCTTGCCGTTGCGTCAGGTGTGGCAGGTGTCTTATCCCTGACAACCGGTTTGTCGATGACGCTGGTTGGCGTGATGGTCGCTGTGGCCCTGTTGCCGCCCGCTGCTACATTTGGTTTTATGTTGGGTTCTGGCGAGTTCCCCCTCGCGTTTGGGGCGTTCATGCTGCTTGCCGTTAATATTGTCTGTGTCAATCTTTCGGGGCTGATTGTTTTTCTCACAAAAGGCATCAGGCCACGCCATTGGTTTGAACGTAAAATGGCCAAGCCATACGTTTATGGGGGCATCCTTTTTTGGGGGGCGGGGCTGGCTGTTTTGGTAGCATTTATCAAGTTTCAGCCTTTTTAAGACTCATCAGTCCAGATATTCGTAGCATAGTTGTCATATTTTATAAGCCATGCGTTTTACGCATGGCTGTTTTGCGTTTTTTACGTCTTTAAAAGGCTCATGCATGAGCTTATCTAAGCCGTGTCAGCAGGGCTGGCGATAATAATAAAAACGGCGAGACTTTGGAGAAGACAGATGACAAACACAGTGACAAATAGCCAGCTTGGCGCCTTCAGCTTTATGGGTTTGCTTGCAAGCGAAGGGAAAGTGCCCGGAACAACCGCAGCACCCGCGAGCACACCAGTTTTTTCAGTGATTGCTGAAGACTTGGTGCGCGAAGTGGCGTCTGATTTGACAGCCAAAGGCGATTTCTTTTCGTTGATGGTTGAAACGGGTCAAATGCGCGCTCAGGAGCCCGCGAAGAAATACAACATCAAAATTGTGCGCCCTACCAGTCTTGGTGGTGGATTTGGCGGCACATTTGGTGGCGGTGCACTCGCCCACTAAAGCGGGTTTGCACTTTTAGAATTTCTGCGGGCCAGTTTCCTCTGGCCCCACGGCACGCTTTACGCCGCTTTTGCCAACTTACGGCTTTTGTAACGTAAGTGCGAGCCAGTCATCCTTCTCAATTCTGCCCAGAGATACTAGTCCTCGCGCTTTATAAGCGTCGAGGACTTCTTTTTCCTGGGTGCAGAGTAAGCCTGACAATATAAGTTTACCACCGCCTGCAAGTGCTGCTGAGATATTTGCGGCCATTTCAATGAGCGGTCCTGCCAGAATGTTGGCAATAATCAGGTCAAAAGGCTGGTCGGTTGCGAAAACAGGGTCATTCAGTCCGTCGGCCACCATGAGAGCAATACCTACAGTTTCAGCGGTTACAGTACGGTTGGTTCCACCATTGATCGTTATATTTTCGGCTGTAACTTTGATGGCAATGGGATCTATGTCGCTGGCACACACACGGGCATTGGGCCACAATTTGTGGGCAGCGAGCGCCAAAACACCTGAACCAGTGCCTAAGTCAAGGACGGTGCACGGTGTTCTGTCCGCCGCTAAAGCCGTGATGGATTCGAGGCATGCAGCGGTGGTTTCATGTTTGCCGGTGCCAAAAGCCTGTCCCGCCTCAATTTGCAAATTGAGGCTTTCTGACCGGGCTTTGTCTCTGTCATGGCTGCCAAACACGAAAAAGCGCCCGGCTTCAACCGGAGTCAATAGCTTTTGGCTCTCGCTTACCCAGTCCTTGTTTTCAACAGGTGCGATATCATGGTTCCAGTCCATAAGCCCTGAAGTCTGCAACATGTTATTAATGAAGCCATAATCGGGCGCACTCGAAAAAAATATCTGCGTACACCAAAGCGGGCTGTCTTTTTGTTCAAAATAGGAAAGCGTGGGCGGGAACTCACCACGCAGGTCTGCGATTTGCTCAATCACCAGCTCCAACCTCTGCGCGGCTTCAAGCGATAGTTCGCCGGTGAGGCACCATGTTTCTTCTGTCACTTGATTTCCCTTATGCACGGCTGACGAAGCTGTCGATCACGCGCTTGCTGCCAGCTTTGTCAAATTCGACCAAAAGCTTGTTGCCTTCAACGTCCTCAATCATGCCGTATCCAAATTTGTCGTGGAAAACCCTCTCACCGACGGCAAAATCGCTGACTGGTTCAGTTTTGGGCTTTCTGTTTCGGCCGGGCGATACCGTGGCTGTTGCCTTACGGTGGTACTGTGTGCCTGATTGCTCGGCTCTCCAGGTTTTTGCCCGTTCCCAGCCAGGGCCATATTTATCGCCTGAAGATGTATAATAACCCGTGTCAGTGGCTGCATCTTCACCCCAGCCACGGCTTGGGCGGTGACCATAAAGCCCTTGGGCTGCTTCCATTTCAATATGGTCTGCGGGCAATTCATCAACAAAACGGCTGGGCAGGCTGGATTGCCACTGGCCAAACAATTGCCGATTGCCTGCAAAAAAGATGCGTGCGCTTTTTTTGGCCCGGGTGATGCCCACATAGGCCAACCGTCGTTCTTCTTCCAGCCCCTTAATGCCGGTTTCATCCAGTGCACGCTGATTGGGAAACAGGCCTTCCTCCCAGCCAGGCAGGAATACAGTGTCATATTCCAACCCTTTGGCTGCGTGCAGGGTCATAAGCGTGATTTTTTCCTGGCTCTGGTTGCTGTCATTTTCCATGACCAGCGCGATATGTTCCAGAAAGCCACCCAGATTCTCGAACTCCCCCATACCGGAGACCATTTCCTTGACGTTATCCAGCTTGCCTGGCGCATCGGGGGATTTATCATTTTGCCACATTTCCATATAGCCGGATTCTTCCAGTAGCATCTGGGTAACCTCCACATGGCTGTGACTGGCCAACAGGTCACGCCAGCGGTCAAAATCATCAAGCAACTGTGTGAGCGATTTGCGGGCAGCTGTCCGCAGATCATCAAGGCCAACAATTTGCCGGGCAGCACGCACCATTGAAATGCCGTGGCTTCCAGCCAGATGATGAATTTTCTGGACTGTGGTGGTGCCAAGCCCGCGTTTGGGGACATTGACAATCCGTTCGAACGCCAAATCGTCCTCAGGTTGGGCGATGACACGCAGGTATGCCATAACATCACGGATTTCTGCGCGCTCATAAAAACGTGGACCACCAACAACGCGGTAGGGCACACCCAGTGTGATCAGGCGTTCCTCAAATTCACGCATTTGAAAACCGGTGCGCACCAAAATGGCTATTTCGCTGAGGGCGTGGCCACCACGTTGCAGATTTTCAATATCTTCGCAGATAGAACGTGCTTCTTCAGGGCCATCCCAAACACCCTTCACCAATAGCTTTTCGCCGTCGCTTTGGTCTGTCCAGAGGGTTTTGCCAAGCCGGTTTTCGTTAGTGGCTATTAGAGCAGAGGCTGCGGCCAGTATATGCCCGGTGGAGCGGTAATTTTGCTCAAGCCGTACAACCTTCGCTCCGGGAAAGTCTTCTGAGAACCTGAGAATATTACCAACCTCAGCACCGCGCCAGCCATAAATTGACTGATCATCGTCACCGACGCAGCAGATGTTCTGTTTTGCCTGTGCCAAAAGCCGGAGCCACAGATACTGGGCGACATTGGTGTCCTGATACTCGTCCACCAAAATATAACGGAACTGATTGTGATACTCTTTCAGTACGTCCGGGCGGGCCTGAAGGATGGTGATCACATGCATCAACAGATCACCAAAATCACAGGCATTCAGCGTTTTAAGCCGGTCCTGATAGGCTTTATATAGCTTGCCGCCCAACCCGTTTGCGTATGCGTACCCTTCGCTTTCGGGTATTTTTGACGGAGATAGGGCCCTGTTTTTCCAGCGATCAATCAACCCAGCCAGCGCCCGCGCAGGCCAGCGTTTGTCGTCGATATCCTCGGCACGGATCAGTTGCTTCAACAGCCTGACCTGATCATCTGTATCAAGGATTGTGAAATTGGATTTCAGCCCCACGAGTTCCGCATGTTTTCTGAGCATGCGCACGCATACGGAATGGAAGGTGCCGATCCACATACCTTCTACCGGACGCCCAATCACATGCATCACCCGGGCCTGCATTTCCTTGGCCGCTTTGTTGGTGAAGGTAACCGACAGAATATTCCAGGGGGCGGCCTGGCCTGTGGCAAGCAGATGGCCAAGCCGGGTTGTCAGTACCCTGGTTTTCCCTGTGCCCGCGCCCGCCAGTACCAAAACAGGGCCGTCCAGTGCCATTACAGCCTCATGCTGTGGCTCATTAAGCCCTTGCAGGTACGGAGGCGGGGTGGCTGCATGTACGGTTTCTGGCAGCGCCGGGGTGGTGGCGCCCATTTCCAGGTCATCAAGTTCAAAAGGGTCATTCATGAGGCGTCTATAGCACCCCAGCCAAAGGGTGCGAAGAGAGAATTATTCGCGTTGGCCGACTTTTCTGTCCTGTCCCTGCGATTCCAGCAGTGCGCGGTTATATTCACGCATCACATGCCGGTGATTAATCACCCCAACAACCAGGCCTTTTTGCTCAGGCGATAACACAGGTAATATATCTTCACCGCTGCTATCCATGCTGGTCATGGCGACTTGTAGCGCATCGGTAGCCTTTACCGTTTGGCATGCTGTGCGCAAAAATTCAGCCACTGTATGTGTTTGTGCTGTACCGTCCTCAAATATTCCGGACGGCAACTGGTTAAAGCCAACTGTGCCCAACATCGTGCCACTGGCATCGGTTACAATCAAAATCCCGCCGCCCTGTGCGGCCAGAAGCTCACGCGCTTTTTCGGCGGGTTCATTCTCTGAAACAGTGAAAAAATCACGGCTCATATGGTCAGCGACTTTGGCCGACCTTAGCAGGTAGGTGGCTTTGCCGCCCTCCAGCCAAATGCCCCTGTTTGCAAGTTGCATGAAAAAGATTGAGCGCCTGTAAAAGAAACTGGTGACATTGCTGGCAACAGCCGAAGCCACCATCACCGCGATGGTAACATTATAATCGCCTGTAATTTCAAACACGATCAGCATGGTGGATATTGGGGCCCCCAGGACAGCCGAAGCCACCGCCCCCATGCCAACAATGGCATACAGGCCGGGTGTTGAGGCCAGTTCAGGAAACAGGCTCGCTGCAACAATACCAAAAGCGCCCCCTGTCATCGCGCCGATAAAAAGCGATGGGCTGAAAAACCCGCCACCAAACCGTCCACCATAACAGATGATCGTGGCGAGTATTTTGGCCAGAAGCAGCGCAATTAAAAGTTCAAAGCCGTAGCCACCGTTCAGCGCAAGGCTGACGGGTTCATAGCCGACGCTCAATATTTCGGGGTAGGCCAATGCAATCAAGCCAACCAAAAATCCGGCAATAGCAGGGAACAGCCAGAAGGGAATTTTTTTGAGCCGTGCCCTGAAATGGTCAGCCCAGTTCAATCCAGCCATAAAGGTAACCGCAACCAGTGCGGCGGCCACGCCTAGCAGGAAAAAAGCCGGAAACTCCCAGAAGCTGACAATCACATAGTCGGTTATGTGAAAGGCCGGGAAATCGCCCAAGTGGGCTCTGCTCACCAAAGTGCCAGCAATAGCTGCGATCACAATGGGGGCAAAGGCGTGCAAAGCATAATGACCAATGATAACTTCAAGCGCAAAAAACACCCCAGCAATGGGCGCATTGAAAGATGCTGCGACCGCCGCTGCGACACCACAACCAAGAAGCGTACGCGCCACGGCAGGGTTAAGGTTCATGACTTTTGTGAGCAGCGAGGCAAGTGTTGCGCCCAAATGCACCACAGGCCCTTCACGCCCCATGGAGGCTCCCGACCCCAGCGATATGATTGTTACGGCAGCACTGACCAGTCCGCCTTTGGTATCAATTTTGCTGTTATGCAGGGCGGAAGCTTCAATGACATGCGATACCCCTAGCGGTTGCCGTGTCGGAATGAAGCGCAGCAACTGGCCTACAATCAGCCCACCGGCGACAGGAACGCCAATGATTTGCCACGCGGGTAAATCAGATACGTTGGTTGCAAGCAGGGCTTCATGTACGCCAAATCCTAGCTTCAGTACCTCGGCAATGCCCAGGTAAAATCCAATGGCCCCGTATCCCGCGACCACCCCGATAACAACAGCTAAAATTGTGATGGTGCCAAATTCATAGCTGCCAGCACTAAACATTGAAGCCCGTAGTCGGTGCATCAATTTTTGGAAAGAGTTTTCCTGATTATCGGGCATTTCTCTAGCTTGCTTTTTTGCGATTCAGGCCAAGACCGGCACCAATATGAGCAGGAATTGGTGTGTCAGCACAGGTTTTCAAAATTTGCTCCAAGGCAGGATTCTTGTGTGCCGGGATGGTTTTGCTGCGACGATTATCCATGTCCACATAAATGGCGATCGATTCCATTGTGGCGACCAGAGTGTCGCTTTCAGCCTCCCTCATAGCTAGCCAGAAGTGCAGGCCTTTCCTGTCCATTTCTAATAAATTCAGTGTAATTGTGATATGCGCGCCGGGATGAACTTCTTTGAAATAACTTAGCTGCTGCTGCGCTGCAAAAAATGATCCTCTATCTTCCTCTATGCCGGTCCGGCCAAAGCCGACTTTTTCAAAAAAAAGCACAACAGCGGCATTGAAATAGTGAAGATATCCGGTCACATTCATATGACCATTAAAATCTTCCCAGCGGCTCTCAACCTGGAAATTCTTGGTTAGATCTGTATTTTTCATGGTCACTCTGGCGTTGAATTTGAGGCAGCTTAGTATCGGTAGAACAAAAGGTTAAGAAAAAACCGTCCTAACTTTGCCTAATTCCTGTTGATACTTGTATGTAGGGCGCTAATGGAGCAATCTTGACAGACGCCGGAGGAAGTATGTGACACGTCGAAAGTTCAGAAAAATTGGATATGTAGTCGTAAGCCTCATTGCTGCGCTCGTCGCGGGTTTGTCGCTTGTGCTCAGTTTTCTGGACTGGAACCAATATCGCGATACACTTTCCCGGTTAGCGTCAGAACAGATGGGCATGCGGGTTGAACTGGCAGGGAATGTCGGCCTGTCCTTATTTCCGCGTCCCGGCATGTCAGCCGAAACAGTACGCATAACCCCCGCCATTGATGCCTATAGCGATCAGGTTGCCACCGCTGATAAGATTGCAATGCATTTAGGTTTTGCCAGCTTTTTTAAGGGCAGAATTGCGGTCCAGGGTCTTGAGCTTGAAGGGCTGAATGCCGCCATTGAACAAACCGCGAGTGGCACATGGCGAGTGAAAGGCTGGCCCGAGACAGGAGCTGAGAATAGCACTGTGGAGTTGTCTCGTCTCGGCGTTTCAAATGGACGGCTTGTTGTTGCGCCTTACGGTGAGCAACCCCGCCATATCGAGGGGCTGGACCTACAGTTTTCTGGGGCGCTGCCAAATGGGCCACTGGAATGGGCGGGAAATTTTATTCTGGATGGGCAAAAAATTCAGACCAAAGGTCGCCTGAAGCCTGTTTTGGTGAGGGATGAAGTCTCTATCAAAGCGGACATTCAGTTGGAAGAAAGTGACTTTTCCGTTTCAGGGAGACTGGCCGAAAATGGCGATATTACAGCACGATTGGTGGCTGACGGTGAGGAGCTGGGGGATACAATAGACGCACTATCGGTGATCTTTGGTGAACCAAAAAGCCATGCCGTCATGCCCAATATTCCCTTTGCCTTGGATTTACAGTTCGACCAAAACGGCAATGTAGCACGGCTTGTTAGCCGTAGTTTCACATTGGCGGAAACCCAGGGCCGTATCGACCTTACTGTTGCCAAAAGGGACAATTATAACCATATGGCCGGGTCAGTATCGCTTGGGGTGATTGACCTTGATGCATGGAAAGCGGCTTTGCGGGACGAAGAACCTGTGGATCAACAGCGGAGGGGTGCGGAGGGCACACCAAGCCAACCTCGGCTTGGCGGTGCAGTCGACCTCACGGTTGAGGGCATTCGAATGCAAGGCGGGTTGGGGCAACGTATTGATGCGGTTGTAGCCTTTAAGAATGATGGCCCGACGATTACGAGCTTGCAGGCTCTTTTGCCAGGCGCGGCTACGCTTGCGTTTGCCGGTGAACTAAAAGCTGAAAAAGGCCACGGCAAAGTGCGGTTGAATATTGGCAATTTAACTGACCTCACAAAATGGGTTGGTATAAGTACTCCGGACGTAATTTCAGCAAGCCGCATGTCCACCGCATCAGCAGATGTTAACATTGAATATAAAGACAGCGTCTGGGCACTAACAGACGTCCATGCCCTTATTGATGCCTCAAAAATTGAAGGGGAAGTGTCTGGCGATTTTTCCAGCTTTTTGCCTAGCCACGCCAAACTGGTGATCAATACTTTTAATCTGGATGCTTTCTCTTTTGCCAACAATATGGATAGTCCTGATGAGAGTGTTCGTGCTGTTGGAGCGCGGATAAGGGTGCCGGAAGGCATGGATATCAGCCTTGATATCACGTCTGATAAAATGCACGGATTTGGAGCGTTATTAGGTAAAGTTAGATTTGTAGGGGTGCTGAAACCTGACAGGCTTGATATCGACTTTGTTGAGCTAAAACAAGACGCTGGGACGATGCGTATCGAAGGTAGGCTTGCCAATCTGGAGAATGATCTGGCTATTGAACTGGCTGCTAGCTTTGACCATTGGCCAATGCCTTTGGCCCAATATTTTGTGCCCGATCTCCAACGGTATTTGGTTGCCGCAAATATTGGAACGCTCAACGGCACGGCGTCGGTAACCGGCGCACAGTCGAAAATGCGGTTGGGGCTTGATGCCGCATCAGAGGCCCGGTCTGTCAGTTTGTCCGGCGAAGTTGGTTTCCCTGAGGGGCGTTTGACTTTTGTGAATTTACAAGGGGGTCTCAAGCATGAAAACCTGGCAGGACCAGCCAGACTGGCAGGTATCGGGGATTACCGACAACTGCCTGCACAACTAACGTTTTCATTGTCAAAAGCAGGCCTTGGTGAGGTTTTTGAAGCCAAAATCGGGGGCGACCTGGCTGGCGGAAAAATGCAGACTGAAATATCCTACCTTGAACAGCTCCGTTCGGTTGCCTTATCATTTGACCATGAAAATGTAGGCAAACTGGCTGCGCTAACAGACATACAGCTCATAGCATTTGATCCCACAAAGGGTATTCGGGCAGAATTTACAGCTGCCTGGCAGGATGGCGGATGGTTGGTAAACATCCCCCGGCTGAAAAACGGTAATCGTGCAGTTTCGGGCTCTATTAGTCTGGATGCAGACAATCGCTTTCAAGGCCAACTGGCTTTATCTGAAATTGACCTGAGTGAGCCGAAGGAGGCTAGGCAGCCACAAGCCGGAAACTCAGCCGCAGTGGATGCGCTCCGAAAGCTTGCAGACTATGCCGGATCATTGTCGCTTTCTCTGGATAATGTATCATATGCCGGGCAACGCACGACGGCACCCAAGGCAAACTTCTCAGTTGGGGACGGGTCAGCGCGGCTTTCCTCTGGTGAAGGAGCTATGGTGAACGGCGGACCTGCATCCTTTCAGGTTGATGCCGTGCTTGAAAGTGCACTGCCTTTCAGCGTTAAGGGAAACCTTCAGTCGCTTGAAATGCATCACCTCCTTGCCAGTAAGGGGCTTGCACCGTTTGTGACATCGACCTTATCCGGTGAGCTAACTTTGGAGGGGGAACTGGCAGGTTCAAGCGGCTTAACCGCTAGCCTGAAGGGCGGCGGGAAGTTTGCCGGCGGGGCAGGCGGCTTAGGGTTTTTGTCGGTTAGTGGGCTGGTGAACCAGCTGAAGACCGCGAAAACAGGTAGCGGATTTCTGTCCAACATAAGTGACCTTCTTCGCGGCGGGGAGACCCCGTTTAGCAGTCTTGAAACGCAGTTTACACTGGATGGTGGTGTGTTGCTGGTGGAATTTGCAGAGGCCAAAGGTGACTGGGGCACCTTATCGCTGGACGGCCAGGTTAATCTGGGTGATCGGTTTTTGAATATGAAGGGGGCCTTGGCTCTGGCGGAACCCGTCGATGCACCGCCGATACCTGTGCGCTACGAAGGGCCATTTGATGCGCCGGGCAGTCACTGGGTGAGCCGTGCGTTTGAAAGTTTTGCAATAGCAGGTATCGAACGCCGCCTGCGTGCGGACTTGTTTCGCGAGATGGAAGCACGGCAGGCACAGGGCGATACGGTTGTTCAAAATCCGGGGCTGGCGGTTTTCTCAAGGGCTATTGGTTTGCTAAATCAGTTGAAAGACCGGCAGGTGGAGCAAAAACGACTTGAAGCCGAAGCCGCTCTTAAGGCCGAGGAAGTGACGTCTCCAGCGACTGGAGAACAAACGCCCTGATCGCCCCTGACAGAGAACCCGCACGGGCTTCATCCAGTTGGCGAATAAGCTCATTGACTGAAAGCTCGCGCTCTGCCGCGATCAGGCGCAAGTGCCGCCAGAAGCAGCGCTCAAGCGAAACGGATGTGCGGTGGCCCGCCACCGTGACCGAATGTTTCTGTAGCCGGGCATCTTCAAGATCAAACATGTCAGCCATCATGCATTTGCGGAACAGGTCGTCAAGGGCTTGACCACAGGTAAGGTATCAATTAAGAACAAAAAGAGAACAATCTGACCCGATGAGGAAATAGTATGGAACCTTTTAAGGAATTTTTGAATGCTGATGTCGTGCGGCAGTTGGGGCAGATATTCGCCCGTGTTTATACAGAATTTGATGAAGAAAGCTTTCTGGATAACGCGCTGGAAGGCCTTGGTGAGCTTGAGCTTAAGGAGCGTGCACGTCATATTATGGACGCGCTGGACAGATTGTTACCGCAAGAGCTCTCGGCCCTTGGTGACGTGGTGCTGGCAAGCCTGCACCCAAGCGAAGACCCAAGCACAGACAAGGCCGAGTTTGGCCCTGAGGGGGTGATGGGGTTTGCTGCCTGGGCGGTGACGGATCTGGTGACCCACAGGGGTATTGAAAAACCAGAGCATGCGCTGCCTTTGCTGAAAGAGGTGACCAAGCGCTTCAGTGCTGAATTTGCTATCAGGCCATTTCTGGATCAACATACGGATCAAACACTTAAGGTGCTTGAAGGCTGGGTCACGGATAACAACCGGCACGTCAGGCGGCTGGTGAGCGAAGGCACACGGCCAAGGTTGCCGTGGGGCATGCGGCTGAATAAATTTGTGACCGACCCATCCAGAATTCTCCCGTTCCTTGAAGCCCTTAAGGATGATGGGGAGGAATATGTGCGGCGCTCGGTTGCCAACAACCTTAATGATATTGCCAAAGACCACCCTGATCTGGTAGCTGATATTGCTACCAGCTGGTTGAAGGACGCGGGGCGGGACCGTCAGAGGATGGTGAAACACGCTTGCCGGACGCTGATCAAACAGGGCCACGAACGCACGTTGGCAGCCTTTGGATATAAGCCTGTTGCAGGTATTGGCTGTGTGTTGGCCCTAAAAACACCGGTTGTGAATTACGGCGAAATGCTTGTTTTTGAAACAGAATTTAAGGCGCCAAATGGCAATCATAATGTTATGGTGGACTATGCCATTCATTTTGTGAAAGCCAACGGACGCACAGCGCCAAAGGTTTTTAAATGGAAAGATACATCACTGTCGGGCGGTAAATTGGCAGCAATACGAAAGCATGCGATCAAACCAATTACGACGCGGACATATTATGCCGGTACGCATGAATTGGAAATTTTTGTTAATGGCATTTCAGTGGCAAAAGCACCGTTTGAACTGGTGATCTGAAGCACACCGGCTTGCTTGCCAGTTTGGACTTTTGGCTGTGCATTCCAGCGCGCAAAAACTGTGAAAAAGTGTGCTCTATATGGGCAAAGTGTGTGCATTTATGTGCAAGGGGGTTTTTGTTTGGTTCAATCCGGAATGTTGATATTTCCCGGCGCCCAAAGACACACGCCTTTGGTGTGGTATTCTACCCCTTTTCGCTTGTAAAAAGCAATTGTTGAAAAATTTTCACGTTCGATTCCCCACCGCACATGAACACCGCGTTTTTTGCCCATTTTGCCGATAGCTTCCAGAAGTTTGTTGCCAATGCCATGCCCGCGTGCTGTTGGCTTGACAAACAAATCATCAATCTCGATTAATTCCTCACCGAACCAAATATGGAACCGGTCAAAATAAGTGGCCACCCCCACGGGGTCACCATTTTCTTCGGCGATCAGGATTTTAAAACGCGGATTTTTACCAAAAGCTGCTTCAGCAAACTGGTCCTCGGTAACAAGCAGATAGTCGTCCATGCCGTCATGCACTGCCAGTGCGTGGATAAGCTCAAACGCTGCTTTGCTGTCTGCGGGTATTGCGTCCCTGATGATAAAACCCATAACCCTTTGTCCCGTTCTTACCTAATCCCAATATTAGGAGAGACAGTGTTCACCGAGCAGCCCTCGGCTGTCAACTTTTGCAGCAATTATGCCGTCGCCATCGCTGTGGCGGTTTCAAAGGCAGCGCTGCACAGTTCTTCAGCCTGGGCGCGTTGGCAGGGGTACGCACAAAACCATACCACCAACACAAAGCGCAGCGATGGAAAGCGCCTCTTGTCGCGCCCGGTTTACAGGGCCTTCAAGCCCCGCTTCAAATGTATTTACCATCGCCAACAGCAAACCCAGATAGGCGGTTTGAAACTCGGGGTTGGCGCGCGCAACGTCGGAAGGCAGGGCGATCATGGGGCATGCCGCTGAAAGGCGACCACAGCATGTTGAGCTTTCGTGTTTTGCGCACTTATTTGAACTCGGTTGAAAACCTGTCCGCCTTCGGGCTATCGCTATTGCTCGGCATCTTGATTGGGCTGGACGTGGCCGCCGTTAACTGGTTGGCGGGCATCCATGCCGTGTTCCGCTTTGTTTTTTGGGCGGTCTATTATAGCGGAGTGGGCAAAGTGGCTGGCGGGGCCAGAACCATGAGCTATGTGGGCGACTTGATCGCCAACCTGATCCTCATAGGCTATGTGCTTTATGCCCTTTTGAGCTGACGCTGTAAAATTGCTAGAGTAAATCAACACCCTTCCGACCACCCGCTGGAGGGGTTGTTTACAAATGGCCGCAGTTTTTGCAGTTTGCAGTATTTGCTGAAATAAAGATACGCAGGCTGCGATGCACGCTCGTCTATCATGAAACTCTGCGGAGTCTTGCTGTACTGGATTTGATGGTGTGTGCCATCAGGCGAAAAAAAACAGGGTCCGCATTGCACCGCAATTCAGATATTTGAGTGAGTTTAATTAGTGTCCAACAAATAGAGCTACACCTTTAAATAGTAGTTTCCGCCAGTTTTATCAATTTTGAGACGGCATGATTGCATGTTGAGACAAAATGGGGGGACTGGTGATGCAATCGTTCATACTGTTTCCTTGGGGGTAACATAGCACACCTCCTTATATTTTGTTTTCGCCAGTATCCGCGCTCGCGTGGCTCGGCATACAATAGATGAGGGATGCCATACGGGGTCATTTGAGTGCTTAACTAAGGAAGAAACACGATGAGAGCAATTTTACTGTTAGGTATGATTTTTACGAGCTTTGGCGTGGTGGCAATGGAACCAGCACAGCAAGGCGAAGTTTCAACGGATGAATCTTTTTGGAAAGATGGGCCATCCATAGCCGGGAAAACTTGGGGAACCGCATCCGTAAGTTATAATGGGTATGTGTATGTGATCGGCGGATACCGGAATTTCCATTCTCTGGCAAATGTTCAGTATGCAAAGGTCGGCACAGACGGCGCGCTGGGTCCTTGGCAAACCACAACAGCCTTGCCCGCAGTAGCCACCGGTCTGCAAGCGGCTGTACATAATGGTTATCTCTACGCTGTCGGAGGTTTCAGTGCGCCTGGTACGGACAAAAGCGTATATTATACGAAAATAAAAAGCGATGGCACTCTTGGGGCCTGGACGCCAGCCAGTTCCCTGAACTCCAGAAGATATGCCTTTGGCTTGGCAATTGACAACGGATACCTATATGCCGTGGGCGGGTTGGGGCAACGCAACTTCCATGGGCTGGCGTCTACTGAATATGCCAAGATCAAAAGCGACGGTTCCCTTGAAGACTGGACATATTCCGAACATCATTTGCCCTACGGCGTGCGGCATTTGGCCGTGATTGTGCACGGCGGCACCTTGTATGCAGCTGGGGGAATGACCTGCAACGGCGTCTATATATGCGGGATTACGGGTCAAGGCATGCTGGATTTGCCAAATGTGCGCTCTGCCAAGATCGGATCAGATGGTGCTCCCGGAGCCTGGCAAGATGCGGCATCAATGCAAGTGCCGCGTGCGGAGTTCGGCCTGGTTGCTTTAGGTAACAAATTTTTTGCCATTGGGGGCATGTTTAGCAACCCCAACCAAACGTACGCCTTGTCTTCGGTAGAAGTTATTGAGCTTGGTTCTTCGGGCCTCAAGGGAACATGGCATTTTGCACCGCCTTTACCAGAAGGGCGTATGGATTTCGGTGTTACCGCAGCCAAAGATTATATATATGCGATAGCTGGCGGCACACACTCTCACGTATATGACAGCACAATCTATACCGATACATCGACATATCACTGTGAAAATGCCTTCATCAAAGGTGACATAAGCCAGTGTTATTATGGGGCAGACGGCACACAGTACGGGATTACGATGGCACTCGATACATGGGAAAACCAGAAGGCCTTGGCGAGCTCGCTGGGCGGAAATCTGGCAAGCATCAGATCAAGCGCAGAAAATAAAGGGGTTATGGATAATCTAGCCACAGCCAACGAGGTGTGGATTGGTTATCATTATAGTTCACAGTCTAGCAGCTGGTCATGGTCTGACGGAAGTGATGCAAGCTTTACCAATTGGGCTCAAGGGGAGCCAAACCACCGCACCAGTGAACACTGTGCTACCATGTTTTCAAAGGCCTATAAGACCCCGGGAAAGTGGAGAAACATCGCCTGCTCACCCTCTAATCTTCACGCCATCATTGAGTGGCGTTAAACCTGGCTCATAAGTCAGAAGTTTGATTCCGGCCCATAAAGCCGGGATCAAGCTTTGCTGACGAGCGCGCGGTGGTTACGGCTCAGGTAACGGGTGTGCAGGCACGGTTCTTTTGCAGTGTTTTTGGGAAAAGGCTGCCTTTTTAATAGGGATTGGCTGTTCTTAGAAGGGCTTTCCCGGAAGCTTTTCCCAAAGGCCAATCATGGCTCCGATAGCAATGCTAAGGCCGGGCAGAACAGATCCGAAGAAAAAGAAAACAAGGCCCAACTTAGCTGACCCGGTGGGTTTGTGGAGCTGGTTGGTTATCTTGCCGCGAATACCAAGCGAGATATAACGGCTCAGAGACAGAACCATGGTCCAACCCATAATTTTGATCAGTACCCAGGCAGGGAACATATGGTCAAATGACCAGAATGAAGCAAGTACGCCAGCAAGGAGAATGAACGGACCATAATGGAGCGCGGCGTGATGAGCTATATCGATATAGGAGTGCGCCTGGCCGTTGTCGGCCCCTAGCATCGCCCGCCATTTCCAGACACCGGTTACCAGCGCGGCGATAAAATAGAAAGCTGCAAAAAATAGCGCCGCATGGAGCGATTCTGGTAAGGAATTAAGGGTCATGACTGTCCTTTCGAAAAAAGTGTTGTTTGCCAGGAAATGATATCCCGCCAGAAATCTTCACGCCGTTCGCTCATAACCATATGCCCAACATTCGGATAAAGAAGCAGGTTGCCTTTTGGCAGTTCTTTTGCCAGACGAAGCGTTTTTTTCAGTGAAATTACAGGGTCGTGATCGCCAGTAAGTACTAAAACAGGCTGTTTTATCTGACCGACTTGATCCCAAATATCAACGTCGCGGATGCCCGCGAAAAAGGCAATGAGTTGCTCATGATTTTGCAAACGGGCATCGCGTCGCATCACCCGCAGAGCACCCTTGGACGGCGTGTCGGTCAGGAAGGCGCGCTTGTTGTAGGCAAACATAGATGCGGCTCTGGCATGCAGCCAAGGCCAGCGAGTGGTGAGCCAGGATGTTATGCGCAAGGCAGTTGGCCCGAAAAAGCCCAGTTTTTCCTTACGGGCCATCAACTGCATGTCGCCTTCCAGGCCGATCCACTGTCCGTCAGCAAAACCACCGACACTAACAACCCCCCGAACCTGTTCAGGCCGGACGAGAGCTAGGCACAGACCGGCAAACCCGCCCGTCGAATGCCCAACCACCATCACATCACGCCCTGAGGCCAGTTGGTCTAATACTGCACCATTCAGTGTATTAAACAGGTCGGGTGTAACGTGTTTTTGGGAAAAATCAGTTGGACCTGACGAGGGTGAATGAACTGGTAGTGACACAGATAACCACGGGGTGTTGTCGCGAAAATGAGCGGGCATCAGCGGTTCCCAAAACGCCGATGTAACGGCAATGCCGTGGATAAACATCCAGATGGGACCAGGCCGGGAGGCCAGCTCTGCGGGATGATCAATGAAAAGCGTGTGCCCCTCTATAGAGACACTTGACCGAATGATTTCATTTTGCGAGTTATTACTCATGTTCTAAAATAATCCTAAGATGCAATTTTTGTCTACTCGCATTGGAGAACCGAAACTATGGCTAGCCAAAAAACAGCGCAATCAGCGACTGTAGCGGTGAGAAAAGTGCCAAAACAGCAGCGCTCAAAGAAAATGGTTGAGACTATTTTAGAGGCTGCTGCTCGCATTTTGGATGGCGGGACAGGTGCTTTCACGACCAATCATATCGCTGAAAAGGCTGGGGTTAGCATTGGCTCGCTTTACCAATATTTCCCGGGTGTGGAAGCCATAATGGCGGCTTTGATTGAAAAACATGTATCAGACGAGCGGGAAGCGGCTGAGGAAACCCTAGCAACCGCCGGAGATAAGGGCGCAGTGATGATGCGTGACTTGCTTGTGGCGTTTGTAAATGCCCATGCAGATGCCCCGCGATTGACAGCCCAGTTGCATGCGCTGGCACCGGGTTTTGGTTTGCAGGACCATTTGGTGAAAGCGCGCGACATGCAGGCAGCCAATATTGCACAGGCCATGGGTTTGCCGGAAGCCCATGTGCAGATGTCCGTTATGGCAGTTGAAGGCGTTGTATTGGCCACGCTTGCCAGCAATCCATCAAGGCTAAAATCAGACAGCTTTATCGATAAGTTATATGCAATTGCGCTGGCGCCTCTGTATGATGGCTAAGGGCGCTCTGCATTTGTCTATTCGTGTTCCAGCCGGCCTTCATAATCAATAGCCACACCGTATTCAGGGTCTTCCGAGGGTGACACTTCAACCCGGTTGCCGGCTTTGCTCAAAAGCGCCAGGCAATCATGGCTCAGGTGACGGATACGCAGACGCTTGCCTGCGGTTTTGTAACGTTCCGCCAGCGTATCAATGGCTTGTAGGCCAGAATGGTCCCATACGCGGCTATCGATAAAATCAACGATTACCTCATCCGGATCGGTGCGCGGGGTAAACAGTTCCTGAAAGCTGGCGATGGAGCCAAAAAACAGGGGGCCGTGCAGCTCGTAAATTTTGGTGCCGTCCTCCGAAATACGGCGCCGTGCGCCCACTCGTTTGGCGGCCTTCCAGGCAAACTCCAGCGCAGAGACAATCACACCGACAACCACGGCAACAGCCAGATCGCTATACACGGTCACTGCAGAAACCAGTATCAAAACAAAGGCGTCTGATTTGGGGATTTTATGAAGAATGCGAAAGCTCGACCAGGCGAAGGTGCCAACCACCACCATGAACATCACACCAACCAGTGCAGCCAGCGGGATTTGTTCTATCAAGGCACTACCAAACAGAATGAAGGCTAACAAAAACAAGGCTGCCGAAGCGCCCGACAATCGAGTACGCCCGCCTGAATTTACGTTAATCATCGACTGGCCAATCATGGCGCAGCCGCCCATGCCGCCGAAAAAGCCGGTAACCACATTGGCTGTGCCTTGCGCAAAACATTCCTGGCTGGCCCCGCCTTTTGATTCTGTGAGTTCCGCCACAAGGTTAAGTGTTAACAAGGATTCGATGAGGCCAATAGCTGCTAAAATCAGCGCATAGGGGAAAATAATTTCTAGCGTTTCCAGTGTGAAGGGCACGCTGGGCAAGGCAAAATCAGGCAGGCCGCCTTTGATGGATGCTAAATCCCCCACACGCGGGATATCAATGCCAAAGCCAATCACCAACGCGGAGACAACAGCGATGCCCAGAAGCGGGGCAGGGATGGCCTTGATATATTTTGATGCGCCCCAGATGATCAGCATGGTCAGAAAACTGAGCCCCAGCATCATGGCCATTGGCCCGTCTGCCATCCATTCGCCGGTTTCATGGTTTTTAAACTGCCCTAGTTGGGCGAGGAAAATCACAATCGCAAGGCCGTTCACAAAGCCCAACATCACCGGGTGCGGCACCATGCGGATAAATTTACCCAGCTTGAAGGCACCAGCCAGAAGCTGTAAAATCCCCATCAGCACCACTGTAGCAAACAAATATTGCACACCGTGTGTGGCCACCAGAGATACCATCACCACCGCCAGCGCGCCCGTTGCGCCCGAGATCATACCCGGCCGCCCGCCGATAAGCGCGGTAATCAAACCCACGATGAAAGCAGCATAGAGCCCCACCAGCGGGTTCACTTGTGCCACAAAAGCAAACGCCACAGCCTCCGGCACCAGCGCCAGCGCGACCGTTAAGCCCGAAAGGGTTTCGGTTCTATACTCAGCAAGGCTGAGACGGGGGATTGCAAATACTTTGCTCACGATATTGGGTGACCTTCATAAACGGAGAGGGCAAATAAGCGGCCTCAACAACAAGAACCATGCGCGGCTTCTAGGCCCTGTGCGGCTCTATAGCAAGAAAAGCATTAAAGTTTTATGTCGATAAGAAATTCTGCGAGCTGTGTCGTGTGCGTGTTATTGAAGCTCACTTAAAAATGCCATCACCGCAGTCCATGTGGCTTCTGTATCTGATTTGGTGCGGGCGGGGTCCAGCATGGAGGAACCATGCACGCCTCGGTTCGCAACATACATGGTGTGGCCCGCATCGGTGAATTGCTGGAATTGTGCAAGCGCACTGGGGTTTGCCATTTCGCGGGCGGGGCGCAGGATCATGGTTGGAGTTTTAGTGGTGGTGGCAAAGCCGTTGGGACTGCAGTTTTTCATGGGACCACCGGCTGCCGGAGAGAAGGCGATAACGCCTGCAAGCTTGTCTGTATGCTCTGCGCCCAGTTTCACGACAAGGCCTGCCGAATAGCTGCTGCCTGCAGCAAATATAGGCCCTGTGTAACCACTGTGCCCGGCGTAGGCCAGTGCGGCTTCCATATCAGCATAGGCTTCGCAGTAGCCGGTACTTTCGCCGTGGGCTGTAACAGTGCGGTTGACGCCGCCAAAACGGGTGCCGCCTGAGCGTTGATCAACAACCAGGAGCGAATAGCCAGCTTCGCGAAAACGCGGGGCGCTGTACTTATATTCCGCACGACCATCACCGCCCGCCTGATGAAACAGGATGAGAAGCGGCGCGCTTTTGCCTGCCGTGTGGATGATTTCATCGGCATAAACCGTGCCGCCGTCCTTGGCCTTGAAGGTCACTTCATTGGCACCTGCAGCGGCTGACAGGAATATCAGGACAAATATGGTGCGCATAAGATGAGTGATGAAAGCCAAGGTTAATCTCCCGTTTAATAGCGAGGGTGTTACTGTATAGCTTTTTATGGGTGGTGCATTAGATAAATGGTTTATCGGCTTTCTTTGTCATTCCCGCCCTGTGATGCGGGGTCCATTTGGGACCATAGGGCACGGCTTGTCGCCTGGACCCCGGCTTTTGCAAACATGCTCCGAGGCGACAAACTAAACTCATGGGCAGGTCAAAAGGCGACCAGATAGCTTATGAACCGCTTAAAGTGCCTGAAAGAAATCATTGCCTTTGTCATCGACCACGATAAAGGCCGGGAAGTTTTTCACATCAATTTTCCACACGGCTTCCATGCCCAGATCATCAAAGTCCAACACTTCAATTTTGGTGATGTTATCAAGCGCAAGCGCAGCTGCTGGCCCGCCAATTGAACCCAGATAAAAGCCGCCGTTTTCCTCGCAGGCCTTGGTCACAGCGCGCGAGCGATTGCCCTTGGCAAGGCTGATCATGCTGCCACCCAATTTTTGGAAGGGGTCAATAAAGCTGTCCATGCGGCCTGCGGTGGTGGGCCCAAAGCTGCCGGAGGCATAGCCTTTGGGCGTTTTCGCAGGCCCCGCATAATAGATGATATAGTCTTTGAAGTAGCTGGGCATTTCGCCGCCATCTTCGATGTTTTGCTGCACCCGTGCGTGCGCCAGATCGCGCGCAACAACAATGGTGCCAGTGAGGGATAGCCGGGTTTTGATCGGGTACTCGCTCAAGGTTTTCAGCACGTCTGCCATCGGGCGATTGAGGTCAATTTTTACCACATCGTTTGAAAGATGCTCATCCGCTGGTTCTGGCTGATATTTTGCCGGGTCGGTTTCCAGTGCTTCAAGGAAAATGCCCTCAGCCGTGATTTTGCCTTTGGCCTGGCGGTCTGCAGAGCAGGAAACACCGATACCCACCGGCAGGCTGGCACCGTGGCGTGGCAGGCGGATCACCCGCACATCATGGCAGAAATATTTGCCGCCAAACTGAGCGCCGATGCCCATATTCTGGGTCATTTTGTGGATCTGCTGTTCCATGCCTACATCGCGGAAAGCACGACCTGTGGCATCGCCAGTGGTGGGCAGGCTGTCCAGCTCCTTGGCGGATGCTTTTTTAACAACCGTCAAATTCTGGTCTGCAGACAGGCCGCCGATAACAATCGCCAGATGGTAAGGGGGGCAAGCCGACGTGCCCAGTGTTTTGATTTTTTCATCTAGGAAGGCCAGCATGCGGTCCTCACGCAGTGTGGCAGGGGTTTGCTGATAGAGGAATGTTTTATTGGCGCTGCCGCCGCCTTTCGCCATAAAGAGGAAATGATATTCACTGCCCGTGCCAGCATAAATATCGACCTGTGCGGGCAGGTTATTTTTGGTGTTGGCTTCTTTGTACATCGAGAGGGGGGCCATCTGGCTGTAGCGCAAGTTGGTTTCTGTGTAGGTGCCCATCACGCCTTTGCTGATGGGGGCTGCGTCATCGCCTTCGGTCCATACATATTGGCCTTTTTTGGCGATGATGATAGCCGTGCCGGTATCCTGGCAACTGGGCAACACACGGCCCGCAGCGATGTTGGCGTTTTTCAACAGTTCACGCGCTACAAAATGGTCATTATCACTGGCTTCGGGGTCTTGAAGGATATTAGCAAGTTGTTGCAGATGGCCGGGCCGCAGCAGGTGGGCGATATCGGCCATGGCTTCGCGGGTGATAAGTTCAAGGGCGGCGTCTTCAACTTTGAGTACCTGTTGGTCACCCACATTAACCAGGCTTACATGATCGGATGTGATTTTGCGGTAGGGCGTATCGTCATCCGCCAGTTGAAACAATTTTGAATAGGTCCAATCCGAGGGTGATTCTGGCACGGTGAGCCCCTTATATGTATAGGCGGTTTATTTGTTTATCTGTGGTTGGCTATTTCCGGCGGAATGCATCAAGCGTGACGATATTGTCGCCGCCAGTTGCATCATCGGCTTCGGCATCGGTGTTTTCTGTGGCGGATGCATCATTCTGTGCCGTCTTGCTTGCGAAAGGCCCTGCGGGTGTATCGGCGGCGGTATCTTGGGCGCTATCTTCATAGCCTTCACCCACAACACCTTCTGGCTCGGCCGGGATTTCATTTTCATCATGAAACTGCAGCGCAAATTGCACACTGGGGTCAACAAAACCAACGATGGCATCAAACGGGATGGTCAGATGCTCAGGCTTCTGGTTGAAGGACAGGCCGATTTCAAAATAATCATCATAAACCTCAAGGCCCCAGAATTTATGCTGGACAACGATGGTCATTTCATCGGGGAAGCGGCTGACCAGATGAGCAGGAATATCAACGCCCTTGGCCTGGGTTTTAAACGCCACATAAAAATGATGTTCGCCCATAAGGCCATCTTTTGCGGTTTCTTTTAAAACCGTTTTTACGACCTGGCGCAGCGCGTCTTGTACTTTTGCGTCATAATCAATGTATGTCTCGGCCATATTCTTAATCCGGTCTTTAAAATTTTGTCCACCCTCAAGTCCTTATAGAGCGCATGCAGGCCGCAGTGAAGGGCAAACATGGGAAATGTTGCTCATGTGAGGGGCATCTTATATGGATGGGGCCATGGGAGCCTGCCTGGGGCGGCATGGAGTGCAAAATGGAAACAGTAGAAACACTGGTGATTGGTGCGGGAGTGATTGGGCTTACTGTTGCTCAGGAATTGGCAAATTACGGGCACGAAGTTTTTGTTTGTGAAAAAGAAAGAACCGCAGGCAGTGGTGTCAGCGCGCGAAACTCGGGTGTGATTCATGCAGGCATCTATTATCCGCCCGGCAGTCTGAAATCCCGCCTTTGTCAGCAGGGCCGGGATATGCTGTATGCTTTTTGTGAAACCCACGGTGTGCCGTACCGGCAAACGGGTAAGTTGATTGTTGCATGTGATAACAAAGAAGAAGCTCTGTTAAAGGGACTTTTGAAAAACGCTCAGGCAGCTGGGGTAAACAACCTTGATTGGCTTGGCGCACAGGCGGTAGAAGGGCTGGAGCCCTCGCTCAGTGTGCAGGCGGCGCTTTTGTCTCCGTCAACGGGCATCGTGGACCCGGCTCAGTTTGTCGCGGCGCTGGAACGCGGACTATGCGCGGCGGGCGGGCATGTTGCTTTTGGTAGCGAAGTGCGAGCGATCCAGCCAACAGGTAGCGGTTTTATTGTTTCATTTGCAGAGGATGCCGGAGAAACCCTGTTTGTCAAAAAATTGGTCAATTGTGCGGGGCTTGGCGCGCAGACGGTGGCGAGCTGTATCGTTGGTTTTGCGAAGGAATATATTCCCCCCTTGCGCATGGTGCGCGGGCATTATTTTAGTCTGGCAGGAAAAACGCCTTTCACGCATTTGATTTACCCCGTGCCCGCAATAGGGGGACTGGGCGTCCATGCAACGCTTGATATGACGGGGACAGTGCGGTTTGGCCCTGATGTAGAGCCGGTGGACAGAGAAGATTATTGCCCGGATGATGGTCGTATGCCTGCATTTAAGGCCGCTATTTCTCGCTATTTCCCTGGTATTGCAGAGCGCACACTAACTCCTGATTATGTAGGCATTCGCCCGCAGGTTGGTGAATTGGGGGCCTTTAACGATTTCAGAATTTCTAGCGAGGCAGAACACGGCATCAAAGGGCTGGTGAACCTGTTCGGTATCGAATCGCCCGGATTAACCTCGGCTCTGGCCATCGCCAAACATGTTGCCGATTTGATTGAGAGCTGAAGAAAAGTGGGCCGTTCTGTTGCTAGGTGGCCCGGTAATATCCCCATAAACAAAGGTCAGAATACGGCAATTACACTTAAAATTTAAATGAACCAATAACTGGCAACCGTAATAAGGCGCATCACATTACGTACTATGTTGTTCTTAAGGTTTCTCAATATATTGTATGAATCCTGTAATATTTATCAATGAATGCAAAATCACGGCAGGGAGGATGGATCGATTTAATATATAGACTATACCTAAAGACAAGCCGAGGAGAAGTTGTAAGGGAAAGCTATAAAAATCAAAGTGGAGCCCCGAAAACAATAGCGATGATATAAGTATAGCGATAATTGGACCAGTTTTTTTCTCCATTACCTCTAGAAGGTGACCGCGAAATACCATTTCCTCAATAATTGGGGCACTAATAGTGACGGCGGCCAAGAGTGTGAGAAATAAAATATATCTATCGCCAGTTGCTATTTCTGCTACGAGACTTCGAATGTGCTGTTGGAGAGGGAAGCCTAAGAAGTTTAGATATAGATATTCAGCAATAAGGTTTAGAGCATACAAGAAAAAGATCAGAGTAAGACTTCTAAGCCAACCCATTTGAGGCTGGCCTAATCCCAGCCTAGTTATAGACAAGCCACTTCCAAAGTAATGTATGAAAATGATAACTGCCGCAGTAAAAAGATGTGCGGTCCAAATGCCAATGAGTATTCCCTTATACACATCAAAGGCAAAAACCAGGCTCATCACAAATGGTGTAATTATTTGACTTAAAAAAAGCACCAACAGGATTATCCAGGCATAATCCCAATCATTATTTTGAGAACCATAATGATCTCCAGAGTTTTCTGTAAAAAACTTATTGTTGGTATCCATAAGGTGTTAACCTTGAAATGTTTATGAGAGTAAACTCTGGGGGATTAGCCCCAGAGTCCTTTGCCAATAAAGTAAGTCTGAAAGTAGATCACTTATTAGCTGTTTGCTTCCTCTGTTCCTGTCGCGTATACATATCCCTGCGTTATGTTTTCTGCCGTTACTTTGGAGACCGAGTTATACAAGTCATAAAGATAGTATACCAAGCCAACTACCCCGCCGGTTACTTCTTTAGTTTCCTTGGCTGACATCTCCGTAATTTCAGTGTACATAATATCTCTCCATTTTTTCATGTTATGGATCGGGGCGGGTGGTTTGGTTTGCGTCACCCACTCGCTCCAACTTTTTGCCGGTAAGAACCGTTCATACCAGCCCTTGGTTTCAGTTGAAGGTACATCACTTTCAACTGGCACAAAGCTCTTTAAAATACCAATGTTGTCTATAATTGTTCCAGATTGTCACAGTGTAACCACATATCATTGTAGGGCTTTGACTAAAAACCCGTATAACGAGTATATAGAAACTATTAATTGTTATTAATTCCTTATATACAAGTATAAGTCAATAAATTATCTTATTAAGTGTATTTTTAACCTGCTGGGCCTGCAGACCTAAACAAGTGAAATTTTAAAGGGTTTTTGCGGCTCTGTAGCTACAGTTGCCGTTTACGCACAACCTTGGCGGGCAAGCGTGGGTTTATTTTTAATAGTCTAAGGCACCACTCAAAAGTAGGATTTATAGGCAGTTTTACCACTACAGACTGAGCAACAGAACCTGATGAGATATTAGGCAGTTATGAAAAGTGGGCCGTTCTGTTGCTAGGTGGCCTAATCCCCACCTGAAGTCGTCAAACCTCAGGAATTTATAAATGTAGTTTACAGTGACAGCTTACGCTGCAACTGCGAACTCGACGTCATTGTCGTTAGCATTTATCAATGGTGGCCCATCACAGCGGTGCCATCCTGAGCAAAAGGCAAAACATCTTTCAATACACGTCGATCCTATTTCACCCCCATCAGCAAAGGCCAGATATCGCAAGACCGTTCTTTGTGGCAGGAAAGCCAATTTCTTGACCGCAGGGCAGTCGAACATCGCCATGACAGGACACATTTAAATTATAGATCAAGGTTGACATTCAATGGCAGTTTTCCCACAAGTCAACGGTGTTACTAGCGGTTGGGGGAATTCAATTGATACGTTTGCTATGTGCAAGCCTTGTGGTGGTTTGGGTGAGCCAAGCCGCCTATTCCGCGAATTGGGCCGAATATAAGACTTCGAATTTTGTTGTCTATTCCAAGGCAAGCGACAAGCGTACTCGAAAGCTAATTGATGATCTTGAGGTCTTCAGGTATTTTTTGCTAAAGTTTAACCGTGTTGAGGGCGACGAGGCTGCTGTGCCCCTGAAGCTATATATTGTAGGTAGCTTAAAAAATTATCAAAAGCTGACGGGCTCAAAAACTACTGCAGGCCTATATAAGAATGTCCGATCAGGCCCAATAGCCGTCGCGATTGGCCAAAAGAAGAGATGGAAGTTTGGCTCAGACCCCCGCGAGGTTTTGTTTCACGAATATGTTCATTATATTATGCATCAGTATTCTGGGCGATGGTTTCCCAAATGGTATAGTGAGGGCTTTGCCGATTATCTTTCCAGCTTTACATATAAAGACAATGTTCTGACGCTCGGCACGCAGGTGTTGACCCGTTTGCCCAGTTTGCAGGCGGCTAGAAAATGGGTCTCTTTCGACGAGGTGATGTCTGCAAGAATGACACGTTTAAAGTATGGTAGCCCCAAAGAAGGTACAAGCCTATTTTATGCGCAAAGCTGGTATCTGACGCACTATCTCAACCATCATCCGGAATTTAAATCAAAGATCCAGCCTTTACTGACCGCGCAGGCGAACGGGATGGGGGCGCTGGACGCTGTTCAGTCGGCTCTAGGTATTCCTATGGAGGAACTGAATAGGCGACTAGACGATTTGTGGGATTCAAGAAAATTGTCGCTCACCCATGTAACAATTGATGCTTCCTTCGACTATGAACTTGATGTGCAAAAATTGTCAAAGCTTGAAGGTAAAATCATCGAGGCGGAAATTGTCAGCAACTTCAATTCAACCAAAGACAAGGAAAAGAGACTGCTGACCGCACTCTCCAAAAATCCCAAATCCGATAAAATGAAGGAAATTCTGGCATTCCATTACGCACGGCAACAAGAATGGCAAAAAGGATTGGATGTTTTGGGTAGCGTTGATGGATCATCTTCACTTGAGTTACAGCGCACACAGGCGCTCATGCTGCTGTATAAAAATACAGCTAATATGTCGTTTCAACCTGACCTTACTGCTGCTGCAATAAAGAAAGTCAGAAAACCGCTCATAAAATATATCAACAAAAACCTGATGGATGTGGAAGCTCGCTACGCTTACAGCTTTAGTTACATGAGCCAGATGGGGCTTAGGTACCTACCAGCCAAAAAGAAAGAGCTGATATTGTCCAATATGGAACTGGCGCATTATTGGGCGCCCCAGCGCTCGGATATCGGCTATTGGTATGCAGCTCTGCTAAAAGAACTTGACCGTGAAGATGAGGCCTGTTTTGTCATTAAAAGTGTTATCAATAAGTTAGATCTTACGCCGCGAATAATTAACAAATACAAACGCGCCTTCGGTTTGCCGATGGATCGGGCAATTAGCTGTAGCTCTTGATAGACTAGCAAAGCATGCGGCACTCTTAGCGGGTACATGAGGGGGGAAGTGGGCCGTTCTGTTGCTAGGTGGCCCATCCCCCACCTGAAGTCGTCAAACCTCAGGAATTTATAAATGTAGTTTACAGTGACAGCTTACGCTGCAACTGCGAACTCGACGTCATTGTCGTTAGCATTTATCAAATGTGGTCCATCACAGCGGTACCATCCTGAGCAAAAAGCAATACACCGTTCAATACACGTCGATCCTATTTCACCCCCATCAGCAAAGGCCAGATCTCGCAAGATCGTTCTTTGTGGTAGGGAAGCCACCACAGCGCCAAATCCTTATTTGGGTCTGACCGTTGTTGGTGGAGGTGCCGGGTACCGCCCCCGGGTCCGCAATACCTAATTAATGCGCCGTTTATCGCCATAGTCAGCAAGCTGACACACTGTATATAAGCAATAATGGTGGTGAATTAAAGGCTTATTGCGGGAAATATTGTTCCGGCGAGGCGGGTTTTGTGCTTAATCCGTAAAAGGACCACAAAAGGGACCACAGACGAGAGCGCGCTCGACACCAGGGGCCAAGGTATCTAAGCCCTTGATGAGTTTTTCTGGGCCAGTCAGCACATCAAGAATTTGCCCGGAATAACGCACAGCAGTTTCGCGCATCATGCCCAGCATCGGCCAGCCCCATAGCGAGGATATGGTGACGCCGTCCTGTTCAAAGTTTGGCTGGGTGAGAAAGCTGCAACTGATCACCGGCTCCACCGGGCTGCGGTTGCTAGCGCTGCCGCCAACCAGATCAATGATCACCGAACCATCTGGTATCAAATCCTTCACATGCTGATTACTGATAAGGAAATTGACCCCGCGCAATTCCGGAGCCTGTTCGGCACCGTTAATCAGCAGGTCGGCACCTTTGAGCCAAAAATCAATACGTCCCTTCGCGGTTTGCGAGCGCCCGAGAATATGAATGTTTTTAATACCGTGTTGATGGAGCTCATCCAGCGCGCCTTGCGCCACATTGCCGTACCCCAATATAACAGCCTTGGCGTTAGCCAAATCCAGCGCCGGTTTGTTTGCCCGCAGTAGGTTCACCCCGTGACGTGCCCCGGCTTGCCCGGTTTCGTGCAAACACTGGATACGGCGCAGGCCAAACTTGTTTGGTGGGTGGCTTTCCCGGTAGGTATGAATGGCTGCTGCCCCGTGCTGTTTTTCAAAGGCATGCATGTCAAAAACAGGGGTGCCTGCTGCCGCTAGCTGGCCTAAAATACTATTGGGGTCGTTAAAGCTTTGGCCATCATAAAAATACAGGGCGTTTTCGCCTGTGGCATCCAGTTCTTCGTATGAGAGCGATGGGTGGATAACCTTGAGCGAGCGTGGGTTGCGGTTGCCGCAGCGCCGAATTGCGCCGCGCAGGCGCTCGCTCCAGCCGATCACCCTTACGCGCAGGCCACCAATAGTATTGCTTTCAAAGAAAGGAGCGAGAGCGGCTGTCATTGAAGTCCGCCCAAGGATGGCTTCGTCGGGATTACTCTTTGGCGATTCGGCTATTTCTTCCATGGCGACCACATTGATGTGCCGGTCCGACAGCAACCTGGCGCGTTCAGGATAAGAATGGAAATGGGCCATGCAAAAGAGCGTGCACCCCTGCCGCATTTGCTCAATAGAGGCCAGCGCTGGGCCTTTGAATTTAATGATCAGATCTTTATCCCGGTATATCTGGTCAGCTGACTGCATGTGGGCACCGTTGGCCTGATACTCATCATCGCTGAACCCAACACCTGCACCTGCGCCGTGTTCCACATAAACGGTGCAGCCTGTTGCAACCAGTTTGCCAACATCCTCAGGAATAAGCGCGACACGCTTTTCCAGCGCACCAGGGTTTTCCGGTGATTCGATTTCTTTCGCCAGGCCAATTGATGAAAACCCGGCGGAGGAATACGCAGCAGAATTGGGCATAGTGATACTCTGAGTTCATGGTGTGATGGTCCAGGATAAATCCCCACTCCCGACGCTATAGTGCCTTAACAATAGCTGCAAGTTGTTAACCAGATTATGTGAAAATTATGGTCCGTTGCTACGGCTATCGCTGCAATCTTAAATTGGGCAGGCGAATAGTAGGTGCGAATGCTATTGCCACGTAAACCAGATACTCTTATAGATTTAACTAGATTCCGGGGAAGACGAAATTGGGGACGGCGTGAAGCAATATCTTGATTTACTAGGGCTTATTCGAAGCGAAGGCGTCTTCAAAGGGGACCGCACAGGTACGGGAACCTACAGTGTGTTTGGCCACCAGATGCGGTTCAACCTGGCGGACGGATTTCCATTGGTGACCACCAAAAAACTACACCTGAAATCAATCATCCATGAGCTTTTATGGTTTATTGCAGGCGACACCAATATAAAATATTTGAAGGATAATGGGGTTTCTATCTGGGATGCCTGGGCTGATGATACAGGTGAACTTGGCCCTGTATATGGCCACCAGTGGCGCAGTTGGCCAACGCCGGACGGGCGCACTATTGACCAGATCAGTGATCTGGTTGAACAGATCAAGACCAACCCCAATAGTCGCCGTTTGATCGTATCGGCCTGGAACGTGTCGGATGTTGACAAGATGGCCCTGCCGCCGTGCCACTGTCTGTTTCAATTTTATGTGGCAGATGGTCGTTTGTCATGCCAGCTTTATCAGCGCAGCGCGGATGTGTTTTTGGGCGTGCCGTTCAATATTGCGTCCTATGCGCTGTTAACCCATATGATGGCGCAGGCGTGCGGGCTCAAGCCCGGTGACTTTGTCCATACATTTGGGGATGCACATCTTTATAGTAACCATATTGAGCAAGCTGACCTGCAATTGTCACGTGAGCCTATGCCCTTGCCATCGCTGCACCTGAATCCGCAAGTGAAAAACCTGTTTGAATTTTCTTACGATGATGTTCGAATCGATGATTATGACAGCCATGCGCATATTAAGGCTCAGGTGGCGGTATAAACAGCGGTATAACAATAGTATTGGAAGCGTGAGTGGCGCGTCAAAATAACAGGGATTACAGACAGTTAGGTTTGTTAGCGATTGTGATCGTTACGGGCCTCGGGCTGACTTTTTCAGCCACGCGCGAGAGCGTGCGCTCGTCCCAGCAGAAAGCCGCTTCTGATTTTAATGCAAGTGCCGGACTTTATATTGACAGGATCAGGGGACGCTTGTTTGCGGGCTTAACTGCCGCGCAGGATATATTTAATTATTATCAGGACGTTGACAGGTTGGGGGAACCTACGTTTCACCGGCTGGTTAAAACCAACTCGAACCTGAATCAAAGCCGCCGTTTTGTTTCTCTTGCTTTTGCCGTGACAAAACAGGACGAACAGGAATTTGTTGATCGTGTTCGCCAGGAAGATAGTTATGGTCAGTATCAAATTAAATGGCCGGCAAGTTTGTCTGAAAGCACCAAAACCGGAGGCTTACCAGAGGGAGCGCTGCCAGAGGAAGGGGCGCGCCAATTTCCTCTTGTTTATACATGGGCCGGGGATGCAGTAAGCAGTAAACGCTTTCTTGGGCTTGATATAGGTGCGCACGCCAAGTTTAACGCCTTTCTGGAAGCCGCTATTGCTGCGAAAGAACCTTCGGCTATCTTCATGCCTTCCTTTGAAGAACTGGATGGCGGACTGTCAGGGCAGGTTTTCCTGGTTAATCCTTTTATAGGTAAAAGAAGTGCGCAAGGGCTGATTGTGCAGCTACTGGACTTTCAGGGTTTGCTTGATGCGATCAGTGCAGAGACGCCTTCCTTTGATAAGTCACTGCGGGTTCATGTGAGTACGAGCTGGGGCGCAGTTGAAAATGTAGAGAGCTTTGGCGGCGGGGCAGGGTGGGACCAGCTGGCAGGGCAAAAACCATATACCGTTGATGTTGAACTAGGCGCTGCCAAATGGACGTTTGATATCAAGGCGCCTACTGGTGCCTTTAAAGTGAATTACAGCCCTGCGGCTATAACGGCCAGCGTTTGCCTGCTGTTAACCGGGCTATTTTATTTCATTGTCTGGTCACAACTTCAGCGTGCCAAGCGTGTGACCGATATTGTGAACCGGCGAACCCGTGCGTTGAAAGAAGCGCATGATGAACTGGAAGAACATTATAAACTGCTGCAAAACCTTAATAAGGATGTTGAAGAATCGCGCCGGTCCGCAGAGTTGGCAAACCGGGCAAAATCTGAATTTCTGGCGACCATGAGCCATGAGCTCAGGACGCCCCTCAATGCGATATTAGGATTTTCCCAACTGTTGGGGGAACAGGCGCTGGGGCCAATTGAGGACAAACGCTATATTGAATATTCCAAGGATATTCATTCAAGCGGCACGCATTTGTTGAGCCTTATCAACGATATTCTTGATCTGGCAAAGCTTGAGTCTGGTAAAATTAGTATTGAAAAAAATGTTATTTCCACGCGGCTGTTGGCTGAACGGGTGATTGTTTTGCTAGGGCAGCAGGCGGGCACCAAAGGCGTTGAGCTAACGGCAGAATTTTCAGAAGACATGCCAGACAGAATTCTCGGTGACGAACTTCGGTTGAGGCAGATATTGATTAATCTTTGCTCGAACGCCGTTAAATTTACCCACAATGGGTCTGTTACAACACGTATATTCAAGAAATCCTTTCAAAACGGACGTATGGGCTGGGTGCTGGAAATCCAGGACACAGGTATTGGCATCCCGGAAGAAAAACAGGCAACATTATTTGATCGTTTTACCCAAGTGGATGCTGCGCTTTCACGCCGCCATGGCGGCGTGGGGCTTGGTTTGGCCATTTGTCGGGAACTGGTGGACCGGATGGAAGGGAAAATCACGGTTCGCAGTACAACCGGCGTGGGCACGACCATCAGGGTGCATCTGCCGCTTGAAGAAGCCACCGTTGAACATCTGGAAGATGACATGATGATCTAGGGTCAGGCCCTACTAATATGATTGCCGTTGTTCAGGTTGCCATTGCCTGAAGGCTAAAAAACCCGCCTCAGCCTGCATGAACCGTCGCAGGGATACTATTTGTTGGAGTATAATATGATCCTGTCACTTATTGTCGCCATGTCTGAAAACCGCGTTATTGGTGCCGATAATGACCTGCCGTGGCATTTGCCTGCGGACCTTAAGTATTTCAAGGCAAGCACGCTCGGGAAACCGATTATTATGGGGCGTAAAACCTACGATTCGATTGGCAGACCGTTGCCGGGACGCACGAATATTGTGGTGACACGAAACGCTGAATGGCAGGCGGACGGTGTGAAAACCGTTTTAAGCTTGGCGGCAGCAGTGACATTGGCAGGCGATGTGCCAGAAACCATGATCACGGGCGGCGCGCAAATTTATGCACAAGCGCTGGATATGGCTGACCGGCTTTATGTAACCGAGGTGGCACTGACAATCGACGGTGATGCTTTTTTCCCGGAGATAGATAAAAGCTGTTGGCGAGAGGCAAGCCGCGAAGCACATCCGGCAGAAGGCGGTAAACCTGCCTATGCTTTTGTGGTTTATGAACGGCAATAGACCAGTTTTTTGATGTAAGCTACTGGCCTAGTTACTTTTATTAAAAACCGAGTTTCTTGCTAATACGACCTGCAATTGCCTTATAGGTCTTGCTGATTTCGCTGTCGGGTTCCGAGACAACAATGGGTTTGCCTGCATCTGAGCTTTCGCGGAGGCTCATATGCAGCGGCACAGCCCCTAGAAAGTCACAGCCGAGTTCTTTTGCAGTATCTGCGGCACCGCCGTGCCCAAATATGTGGGATTGCTCGCCGCAGTGCGGGCACAGAAAGCTGCTCATGTTTTCGATAATACCCAAAATAGGCACCTTAACCTGTTTGAACATGGCAAGGCCCTTGCGGGCATCAATAAGCGCCAAATCCTGTGGGGTGGAAACAATCACAGCGCCTGAAAGTGGGGCTTGTTGCACCATGGTCAGTTGCACATCACCAGTGCCGGGCGGCATATCCACGACCAGCACATCCAACGGGCCCCATGCCACATCCTTTAACAGTTGCTGGGTTGCACCCATCACACGAGGGCCACGCCAGACAACTGGCTGGTCAATGTCGATCAGGAAGCCAACCGACATCAGCTTTAACCCGTAGGCATAAAGCGGCTGGATTACTTTGTCTTTGCTTTCAGGGCGATCATCCACACCCACAAGCATTGGCACAGAAGGCCCAAAAATGTCGGCATCCATCAGGCCAACTTTCAATCCCTGAGCCTTCAGTGCCAGCGCAAGGTTAATGCTGGTGGTGGACTTGCCAACCCCGCCTTTGCCGCTGGCCACTGCGATAATGTGTTTTACGCCGGGGATTTCAGTGGGCGCCGGGGGTGCCTTGGGGGCATGGAGGCTCGGGGCTGGTCCTGTGGTGGGGGGCTTAAGGGCTGACATCACCACATTCACCGCCGTTACCCCCTCCAGCGCGGCCACGGTGTTTTCGACTGAGGTTTTTAGTGCCTGAGGATCGCCGGGTGCTGAACTGCCAAAATCAAGCACAATGCCAACCTGACTACCATCAACAATAACCGCGCTTACAACTTTAGAATCGACAATATTTTCGCTACTGCCCGGCAGAGAGAGGGCCGCAAGGGCGTTTAGAACCGTCTGTTTATTCATTTTGGACATTAAAACCCCCTCAGATGGCATGTTTTTGTGTGCTTAAGTGCTATTTTTTAGGACTATCATTGCAGGAGCGCGGTGCCTACCATATATAGCAAGGCAAGACACGGCCTTTCTGTGAAGAATGGGCGTGCGTGGATTTTTTTAGATAGCGCCAACGGGGAGAAGTAAATGTCTTGGCAAAATAACGGAAACGGGGACAAACCCAACCCTTGGGGCAATGGCCCCCGGCGTGGTGGTGGCGGTGGTGGGGAACCCCCGCACATTGACGATATGATCAAAAAGGGCCAGGAGCAGCTGAAGGCAGTTTTGCCGGGTGGCGGGCGTGGCCTGAGCCTATTGTTGCTGGTGGCTTTTGGAGTTTGGATTGCGAGTGGTGTTTACACCGTTGAGCCAAACGAACAAGGTGTTGTTCTGCAGTTTGGTAAAAGAAGCGAAACAGCAGCCACACCAGGATTGCACTGGCATATGCCCTATCCGATTGAAACCGTGGAAGTGCGTGGTGTAACGGACGAAAAAACAATAGCTATTGGCAGCCGTACAACCAACAGCCGCCGAGCCGGCAGACAGACCACAGCGACGCTGGATGAAAGTTTGATGTTGACACAGGACGAAAATATCGTCGATGTGCGCTTCAACGTGGTTTGGCGTATTAAAAATCTTGGTGATTATCTTTTCCAGCTTCGGGATCCAGATGGGACAATCAAGGCTGTGTCGGAAAGTGTGATGCGGGAGTTGGTAGGTAAAAACCAGATCACGCCAATTATCACTACAGCACGGGGGGCGCTTGAAGAAGAAGCTCTGCTCAAGCTCCAGAGTACACTTGATACTTATAAGGTTGGTGTCACAATTCTACGGGTTCAGATTATCGAATCTGAAGCTCCAGACGAAGTGAAAGATGCGTTCCTTGATGTGCAGCGTGCAGAGGCGGACCAGCAAAAGTCGCGCAATGTGGCGGCCAAATATGCCAATGAAGTTATTCCAAGAGCACAAGGTCGTGCGGAACAATTAACACAAGGCGCTGAAGCCTATCGTGCGCAAACTGTAGCTCGGGCCGAAGGTGAGGCAGCTCGTTTCCTGTCGGTTTACGACGAATATGCACTGGCAAAAAATGTTACGCAGAAGCGCATGTATCTTGAGACAATGGAAGGCATCCTTGCCGGGATGGATAAAATTATCCTTGATAGTAAGGGCGGCTCAGGTGTTGTCCCCTATTTGCCGCTTAACGAACTAGGTAAAAAGAAAAGTGGGGGAAATTAAGCCATGAATGGAAAATCAATTGGAGGCTTGGTGGCAGTTGTTATCGCAGTCTTTGTGGGCCTCTCTAGCGTATTTATTGTCACGGAACGTGAACAGGCGCTTGTGGTTCAGTTTGGTAAAGTTGTTAAGCCCATACAAACGCCAGGGTTAAAGTTTAAGATGCCCTTTCTTCAACAGGTTATCTTTCTCGACAAGCGTGTGCTTAGTCTTGATATACGGCCACAAGAGGTGCTGGCGTCTGACCAGCGCCGGATCGTTGTTGATAGCTTTGCTCGGTATAAAATTATTGACCCGCTAAAGCGTTTTCAGGCGGCGGCAAATGACACGATTGCTAATGATCTTCTTGAGAAAATCATGGATACCACCATCAGGAACGTGTTGGCGAAACAGCCGATGGTTAATATTGTTTCGGGTGAACGAGCAGGCCTGATGGCTGAAATCAGCCGCATTACAAACGAACGTGCGGCTTCCATTGGTCTGGAAGTGATTGATGTGCGGCTAAAACGTGTTGATTTGCCATCGCAGAATAGTGATGCTATTTTTCAGCGTATGCGGACCGAGCGTGAGCAGGAAGCTGCAGAAAAACGTGCTGAAGGACGCAGAGATGCGGTTAAAATAACGGCAGATGCCGATAGGCAGGTTGCGATTCTTGTAGCGGAAGCAGAAAAAAAATCACAGATTATTCGCGGTGAGGCGGATGGTGTGGCGACCAAGGTTTTTGCGGAAGCTTTTGGGAAAGACGAAGATTTCTTCGAATTTTACCGGACTATGCAGGCCTACCGCAACTCGCTTGGCAAGGATGATACGACGCTGGTACTTTCGCCTGACAGCGAATTCTTTAAACTCTTCGTGAATTCGGGCGGTACTAGCAAATAAACCGTAGCTTACCTGGGATGATCCTAGTAGGCTGCTATAGAAATCTCGGGGCTTCGTTTTCATTTGGAAACGTGGCCCCTTCGTTCTAGAAAGGGCTTTAACAGCCACTGGTCGCAGCCACGCCACAACCTGTCGCAAGCGAGCAGGGGCGGGGTTGACCAAAGCTTTGTTTGGTGGTGCGATGATATGACTTGCTCAAAGCGTTCGGGTTTTTTGAAGGCGGCAAGGCCGACATGAGTTTCAGGTCGGCACGAGTACCAAATAAGAATAGAAGGAGTAAGTGCGTGAGCACCTATCTTACCAAAAATATCGACATGCGAGCCAGCAATGTCTTGAAAGTCATGCTGATGAGCTTCATGATTTTGGCAGCAGCAGCCATATCCATGCAGCCGGTTTCCGCCCGGGGTGCCCCGGATAGCTTTGCCGACCTTGTCGAGAAGCTTTCCCCTGCTGTGGTGAATATCTCAACGGTTCAAACCATTGAGCAGCCCGACCGTCGCCGTGGCGAGAGGCCCCGCATGCCTGAAGGTGTACCCTTCGGTGAATTCTGGGATCAGTTCCGGGATCGCTTTGAAGATGATGACGAACCCCGCACAGCACGCTCGCTGGGTTCGGGTTTCATTATCTCGGAAAAAGGTATTGTTATTACCAACAACCACGTGATTGAAGAAGCGGACGAAATTACAGTGCGCCTTAAGGACGGTGTTGAATACGAAGCAGAAGTTTTGGGTCGTGACAGCCTTTCTGATGTGGCTGTATTGCAGATCAAGCCCAATAACGGTGAAAAATTCCCCTTTGTTGTGCTGGGTGATAGCGACAAGGACCGTATCGGTGACTGGGTGATTGCTATCGGGAACCCGTTTGGCTTTGGTGGCTCGGTTTCGGCGGGTATTCTTTCAGCCCGTAACCGGGATATTAATGCAGGTGATGTAGAATATATCCAGACAGATGCACCGATTAACCGAGGCAACTCCGGAGGCCCCCTGTTTAACATGGCAGGTGAAGTGATCGGCGTGAATACGGCGATTATTTCCCCAACAGGTGGCAGCGTTGGTATCGGATTTTCGATCCCGTCCAATGATGTCAAGCGTGTTGCAAGTGAACTGCAAGAACACGGCAAAGTTCGCCGTGGCTGGCTGGGTGTTGGTATCGGCCCTGTGAGCAAGGAGACTGCTGAGGCGCTTGGTATTGAATTTGTTGAAGGGGCTATTATTAACCGGGTTGAACCGGAAAGCCCGGCAGCAGCGGCTGGTGTTGAAGTTGGTGATATTATCATTGAATGGGATGACAAGCCTGTAGATGGCCCTAATTCCCTGAGCCGTTTAGTGAAGCGCACTAACATTGATCAGCCTGTTGATGTTGTTGTGGTTCGCGGCGGCAAAAAAGTGACCCTTTCTGTAACAACCGGTGAATTCCAGCAGGATCAGGCTGGAAATCAAAGTAGCCAGGAAGAAGAAGATGAAGGCCAAGGCCGTGACGACGATGATCATGCCCTGGTTGAAGGTATGGAACTGACACCGATCAACGACAGTCTACGCCGCAAATATAATGTTGGTGATGATGTTGAGGGTGTTGTGGTGACGCGAGTTGCCCGTCGTAGCCCAGCTTTCCGTGCTGGCCTTCGTCCCGGTGTTGTGATCCTCCGGGTCAATCAGACACAGGTCAAACGCCCAAGTGATGTTGTTGAGCTGGTGGAACAAGCCCGCGAAGATGACAGGAAAAGCATACTGATGCTGGTAAGCCTGCGCGGCAATACAGCTCATATCCCGCTCCGTTTGTTGAAAGAGCGAGACCAGGACAGCGAAGAATAAAAGCCTTGGCTTTTAAAATGAAGATTGGGGTCGGTTCGCCGGCCCCTTTTTTGTGGGCTGCTCCCTGCTTCAGGAGGCAAAGTCACCTTCACTGTAGCCTTGAAAATATAACAGTGTGGTGAGATCGCCGTAATTTACAGCGGCATGGGCAGCAGCGCGGGTAATGGGTTTGGCACGGTAGGCGATGCCAAGGCCTGCGGCTTTAATCATCGGAATATCATTGGCACCGTCACCAACTGCCAGAATTTGATCGCTGACAAGATTTTGTGTGGCCGCAAGCTGGTCCAGCGTGTCTAATTTTGTTTGGGCGCCGCAGATAGGGGGCACTATTTCGCCTGTGAGCGCACCCAATTCCAATCCCAGTACGTTGGCGCGGTTCATATCAAAGCCGATCATAGCGGCGACTTTTTCGGTAAAATAGGTAAAGCCACCTGAAACCAGTGCCGAGTAAGCACCGTGCGCTTTCATGGTCTGCACCAAAGTGCGCGCGCCAGACATGAGCTTGATCCGATCAGTGTAGCAGGCCGCGAGTTTCTCCGTAGATAACCCCTTAAGCAGAGCCACACGTTCGGTAAGTGCGGCCTCGAAATCCAGTTCTCCGCGCATTGCGGCCTCGGTTATCAAAGAAACCTCGGCCTTTAGGCCAATAAAGTCTGCAAGCTCATCAATGCACTCGACAGTTATCATGGTCGAATCCATATCTGCGAGCAGCAGCTTTTTCCTGCGGCCCAGTGCAGGCTGAACCGCCCAGTCGAGACCTTCGGTGGTATCCAGCACATCTTGAAGTGAAGCTTTGATGGGCAGTGAAGATTCGCCAGCGTCTGTATTTGTACCAGGGAAAATGAAATCAGAGGCTCTGTCTTTGCATAAATTTACGTGGTTGGAAGCTTTCAGCCCAAGTGTATCCAGCGCTGCTTCTTCTGCCGCTTTGAGCGAAGTACCATACTCGGGGTTGACGACGAGAGTTAAAGCGATATCCATAGAGCCAGATCCTGATTTGGTACAATTATGCTGAAGTGATGGGAAAAGAGTGAAACAGGCCCTTTTTATTGCAGGTCCAACCGCAAGCGGCAAGTCGGCTTTATCACTACGGCTGGCAAAAGACCTGGACGGTGTCATTATCAACGCTGACAGCATGCAGGTCTATAAGGGCCTCCGCATTGTCACGGCTTGCCCAAGCGAGGCTGATGAGCAAACAGCCCCACACAGATTATATCGCTTTCTGGATCCAGCCACCCCCTGTTCTGCGGTATTCTGGGCCGAGCAGGCGATGGCACACATTAAGGCGGCATGGGCTGACGAACGAACGCCAATCGTAATTGGCGGGACGGGTATGTATTTTAAAGTATTGTTGGAAGGTATTGCTGAAATACCTGAGATAGACGCAGGTATACGCAGCCAGGTGCGGGCAGAATGTGAAGAATTTGGTAGTGCTGTGCTTCATGAGGGGCTGCTGCGTGGTGATCCGGTAACAGCCGCACGGCTTGCGCCCGGCGATAGCCAGCGTATCAGTCGGGCAATAGAAGTCTTACGCTCAACAGGCAAACCTCTAAGTGCATGGCACAAGGAAAACGCGCCGGGTTTGATGCAGGCGGCTGACGAAGCCGGGCTGATCGGAAAATATGTTATCAACCCCGAGAGGGACCAGTTATATGATCGCTGCAATATGCGCTTTGATATGATGCTGGAAGCAGGTGCTGAAGATGAAGTCCGTGCCCTGATGGCGCTTGGGCTTGATGCGAGCCTTCCAGTGATGCGGGCGCTGGGTGTACCGTCGCTGATATCAATGATAAAAGGTGAAACAAGTGCTGAAGTAGCGATTGAAGACGCTAAAACGCAAACCCGACGATTTGCAAAGCGACAACTTACCTGGTTTCGTAACCAGTTTTCAGATTGGGAAAGGTTACCTGCGCAACTTTCGGAAAGTCAATATCGTAAATTATTTGCAAAAAACACCCAAAAATCGGTTGACTGAGTAATTTTCATACAATAGAAATAGATTGTCGACATCAAGCCAGTCCAAATGTCGATGCAGGAGCCTTCCGCCCAAGTTGGTTCCTACTGTGACGAGACCCACCCCCTGGGGGCGCTTTTTAAGCGCCCCCAACTTGTATGTGGTCTAGGTGTATTTTGCCGTAGGGTGTTATTGGATTGTTACAGAAAGCATGAGTAAGGCTTTGGGCAGACGATTGATAAAGAAATAAGCCGTTAATGTTTTCGGGTTATTTTAGGTGTTGAGTGGATACTGATATGACGGTTATGGCCCCAGACGCTAAAATTCCAGATGCTACAATTGCAGCTGAAAGTGATGAAACCCAGATAAGCGGTGCCAAAATTATTTTGGAAACGCTAGCCGATCTGGGTGTTGACGTCATTTTTGGGTATCCGGGTGGTGCCGTCCTCCCTATTTATGATGAAATTTTCAAGCAAGATAAAATCAAGCATATCCTTGTGCGCCACGAACAGGCTGCCACCCACGCTGCGGAAGGATACGCGCGTTCAACAGGCAAACCGGGTGTGGTTCTGGTGACATCAGGGCCGGGGGCTACCAACGCCGTAACCGGGCTAACAGATGCCATGCTTGATAGCATCCCAATGATTTGCATTACCGGTCAGGTGGCGCGGCATTTGATAGGCAATGATGCCTTTCAGGAAGCCGACACAGTGGGCATTACAAGACCCTGCACCAAGCATAATTACCTGGTGAAGGAAACAGCCGTTATGGCTGATGTTATTCGCGAAGCCTTTTATGTTGCATCAAGCGGCAGGCCTGGCCCTGTTGTGATCGACGTGCCCAAGGACGTGCAGATTGAAAAAGCCCCTTACCGGGTCAAAAAGCATGTGGAACACCGTACTTACCGCCCTCAGGTTGATGGTGATGAGGCTGCAATTCGTAAAGCTGTTAAGGCCCTGGCCACATCAGAGCGCCCGATTATTTATGCGGGCGGCGGCATTATTAACTCAGGCCCTGAGGCTTCGGCGCTGCTTGTGGAGTTTGCCCGACTTACAGGCATGCCGGTAACCAATACGCTGATGGGGCTTGGCGCTTATCCGGCCAGCGACAAGCAGTTTCTGGGCATGTTGGGCATGCACGGCACTTGGGAAGCCAACCATGCCATGCATGACTGTGATGTTATGCTGGCTATTGGTGCGCGTTTTGATGACCGAGTCACTGGCCGCATTGATGCCTTTTCGCCGGGATCAACCAAAATTCAGGTGGATATCGACCTGTCCAGTATCAATAAAAACGTGCGGGTTGATATCCCTGTTATCGGTGATGCAACATCGGTATTGCGGCGTTTCCTTGAGATTTGGAAATCAGAAGGATATGGACCCAGACAGCCTTCGCTGGAAGTATGGTGGCAACAAATTGACCGCTGGCGGGATAAAAAGTGCCTTAGTTATACAGATAGCGACGAAGTGATCATGCCGCAGAAAGCGCTTGAGCGTCTGCATGCTTTAATCCAGGGTAGGGAGGCGATCATTTCTACTGAAGTGGGCCAGCATCAGATGTGGGCAGCCCAGTTCCTTGGTTTTGATAAGCCCAACCGTTGGCTGACCTCAGGTGGGCTTGGCACCATGGGATACGGATTGCCAGCGGCCATCGGCGCGCAGATCGCCTTCCCGGACAGGCTTTGCATTGATGTGGCGGGTGAAGCCTCAATTCAAATGAATATTCAGGAGCTTGGCACCATCGCGCAGTATAATTTGCCGGTGAAGGCCTTCATTATGAATAATGAATTTATGGGCATGGTGCGCCAGTGGCAGGATCTGTCCTATGAAGGCCGCCGTTCGGAGACTTATTCAAGTTCGCTACCCGATTTTGTGGCCCTGGCGGGGGCATACGGGATCAAAGGCCTAGTTGTAGAAGACCCGGCTGATCTGGATGCAGCCATCCAGGACATGATAGACCATGATGGCCCTGTGGTGGTGGATTGCCGCATTGCCAAGGTTGAAAACTGTTTCCCGATGGTGCCTGCAGGTGCCGCGCATAATGAAATGTTGTTGTCGGGTGATGCGGTAAGCAAACCAAAAGATGACGAAGCCCTGGCGGTAGTTTAAGTTCACCCTAGCAGAGTAAACACAAAGATGGATGGCTCAATGAAAGAAGTTGGACCCATAGCCCGACATACGATCAGCGTTGTTGTTGACAACGAATCCGGTGTGTTGGCGCGTGTTATAGGGCTGTTTTCAGGCCGGGGTTATAATATTGAAAGCCTGACAGTGGCAGCGGTGGACAAGAGAGACAAACGCTCGCGCATTACTGCTGTAACCACAGGCACGCCCATGGTGATCGAGCAGATCAAAGCGCAGTTGGACCGATTGGTGCCGGTGCACCGGGTCGCCGACTTAACCAAGGACGGTTCATTTGTTTCGCGTGATCTGGCGCTTGTGAAGGTAATGGGAACCGGCGAACAGCGGGTTGAAGCTCTGCGTATTGCGGATGCCTTTCGGGCCCGTGCTGTGGATAGCACGGCAGACAGTTTTATTTTTGAGCTCACAGGTTCGGCAGACAAGCTTAATGCCTTTGTTGAATTGATGAGTGCTCTAGGCCTGGTGGAAGTCGCACGCACAGGGGCCGCAGCCCTTAGCCGTGGTTCCAAGGGGCTTTAATTTCAGTTTATGATCTTTGGGCAAAGCCCCTTATTTGAGGATAATAGTATGCGTGTTTATTTTGATAGTGATGCCAACACCGAATTGGTAAAAGGCAAAACCATTGCCGTTGTTGGGTACGGTAGTCAGGGCCATGCTCATGCGGCCAACCTGCGTGACAGCGGTGTTGGTCGGGTGATTGTTGCGCTTAGGGAAGGTTCTGCCACGCGGAAAAAAGCTGAAGCCGCCGGTTTTGAAACCATGACAGCGGCTGAAGCAGCGGCTGAGGCCGATATGGTAATGTTGCTGGCACCAGATGAATTGCAGGCAGGCATCTATACAGCTGATTTGGCCGCAAACATGAAGCAGGGCGCTGTGCTGATGTTTGCACACGGCCTTAATATTCATTTTGGCCTAATTGAAGCCCGTAGCGATCTGGATGTGATTATGGTTGCGCCTAAAGGCCCAGGCCATACGGTTCGTTCACAATATGCGGCGGGCAAGGGTGTGCCGTGCCTGATCGCGGTTCATGCAGATGTTTCCGGCAAAGCCCATGATCTGTGCCTTTCCTATGCCTCTGCCATCGGTGGCGGGCGTTCGGGCATCCTTGAGACCAATTTCCGCGAAGAGTGTGAGACTGACCTGTTTGGTGAGCAAGCGGTGCTGTGCGGCGGTGTATCCGAGCTGATCAAAGCAGGGTTCGAGACACTGGTAGAGGCCGGATATGCACCGGAAATGGCATATTTTGAATGCCTGCACGAAGTGAAGTTGATTGTTGACCTGATCTTTGAAGGCGGCATTGCCAACATGCGCTATTCAATCTCGAACACAGCGGAATACGGCGACTATAAAACCGGACCCCGCATCATCACTGATGAAACAAAGGCAGAAATGAAACGTGTGCTGGACGATATTCAGCAAGGTCGTTTCGTGAAGGATTTCATGTTGGACAATGTTGCGGGCAACCCCGAAATGAAGGCTCATCGCAGCCTTGCCCAGCGCCATCCTATTGAGGAAGTAGGCACCAAGCTGCGTGGTTTGATGCCCTGGATGCAAGAAGGCAAGTTGGTTGACAAAGCCAAAAACTAATTCCTGAAACTGATCAATGATGCCCCAGTGTTTCGGGGTTAAAGTATGGGCGGTCCTCCTGAGGCCGCCCTTTTTTTTGTATTTTAAGATGGCTCTGCTACGGTTCACTCATGAGAGAAATTTTTCCTATATCAACGGATCGTTTGATCATCAGGTGTTTCAGGGCGGACGATGCCGCTGCATTCCACAGTTGGCGAAATGACAGCGACGTTGCACGTTATACGCTGTGGGAATATCCTTACTCCATGGCCGAAGCCAAGGCCTTCTGCGCCGAACAGGCTGCATTTGAAGTGTTCCCCACCGGGAACTGGTGTCAGATTATGATGACCGACCGGGCGACCGGGCAGGCGGTTGGGGATATTGGGCTGGGGCTTAATGTTGACGGCGATGATGCGCTTGAGGTCGGTTATAGTCTCCATCGTGACCATTGGGGCAAGGGGTATATGACAGAAGCTTTGCGCTCGGTTATCCCCGCAGTGGCTAAAGCCATCAGTGCGTGTGTGGTGAAAGCCGAGGTTGATGTGCGCAACAGTGCTTCGGCTTCTGTGCTTTCCAAGCTTGGTTTTTCGCGTGGGCCTGTACACAAAAAACGCAGTTTTGTGAAAGGCGAATGGTGTGACGAGGTTGATTACTTGTTGTCTGTTGCTTAACTGAGCTGGCTACAGCCAAGAGGCTGGTTTCAGAAAACTTAGGTAAAGTGGCGTATAATTGGTTTCAATCGAAATATAATTTCCCAAAATAACGGCTTGCGAAAATATTATAATGTAGGCATCATTGAAGCCTCTGGAATTCTTGAAGACTTTGAGCAAATGATGAGAGCCGAAAATCACATCCGCGCATACCGCAGGAACAGGCAAGCCAAAGCTGTGGCTATTGCTGATGCTCGTGGTGGCTTGTCGTGGTTTCATGCCTGTTCAGCTGCGCTCCTTCTTCTATCCCTCCTCCTTTTGGGTGCTGGCCGACTTATAGGCCCTTAAGCACGCGGGCAGGGCGCTTTGACGCCGCCGTGTTTAAGGGATAAGCCGGGAAACTTTATAATCAGTCTTGTTGCAAAAAATTAGGATGTATAGCTATGTCACACAGTGAAGCCAACCGTGTGCGAATTTTCGATACCACACTGAGAGACGGGGAACAGTCCCCCGGCGCCTCCATGACGCTGGAAGAAAAAATCAACATTGCCGATGTGCTGGAAGCACTGAAGGTGGATGTGATCGAAGCCGGTTTTGCCATTGCCTCAAATGGTGATTTTGAATGTGTAAAGCAGATTGCCGGGCGGATTAAAAATTCAACAGTTTGTTCGCTCGCCCGTGCGGCCCTAGGTGATATTGACCGTGCGGCAGAGGCACTAAAACCGGCAGCCAATGGCCGTATCCATACCTTTATTGCCACCAGTCCCTTGCATATGAAGGTCAAATTGCAGATGCAGCCTGAGGAAGTGATTGAAGCGATCCATCAGTCTGTCAGCCATGCACGCAATTTTGTTGGCGATGTGGAATGGAGCGCGGAAGACGCCACTCGCACAGACATTGAATTTCTCTACCGCGCTGTGGAAACAGCAATTAAGGCAGGGGCCACAACGATTAACCTGCCGGATACAGTCGGTTATGCTGTGCCTCATGAATTTGAGCAAATGTTCCGTTCGGTTATTGAAAATGTGCCAAATTCCGACAAGGTGATTTTCTCGACCCACTGCCATAATGATCTGGGACTTGCTGTCGCGAATTCGCTTGCCGGGCTCGCGGGCGGCGCGCGACAGATCGAATGCACAATCAACGGCATTGGTGAACGGGCTGGCAATGCCGCGATGGAAGAAGTGGTGATGGCGCTGAAAACGCGCGGTGATATTTTGCCTTATCATACCCAGATTGAAACAACAGAAATCATGCGCGCCAGCAAACTGGTTTCAACCGTTACCGGCTTCACGGTGCAGAATAACAAAGCCATCGTTGGGGCTAACGCTTTTGCGCATGAGGCAGGCATCCATCAGGACGGTGTACTGAAAGATGCAGAAACCTATGAAATTATGACGCCGGCATCTGTTGGTGTAACCAAATCTACGCTGGTGATGGGCAAACATTCCGGGCGGCATGCGTTTGCCGACAAGCTGGAGGATTTAGGGTACGAGCTGGGGGACAATGCGTTTCAGGAATGTTTCCGTCGCTTTAAGGAACTGGGGGACCGCAAGAAAAATATCTATGACGAAGATATTATAGCCCTTGTGGATGACGAAGTGGCCACCTGGGCGAACCGTATGCAGGTGATGACGCTAAATACCTATTCGTCATCAAATGGCACAGCGGTTGCGGACCTTTCTATGGCCATCGACGGCGATAAAGTGAAGACCGTAACCTACGGCTCCGGCCCTGTGGATGCAGCCTTTAATGCGATCAAAGAACTGATTGAAGTTGAACCCCACCTACAGCTTTTTCAAGTGCATGCAGTAACGCACGGCACCGATGCGCAGGCTGAATGCACCGTGCGACTTGAACATGAAGGCCGCACAGTGAACGGGCAGGGTGCCCATGAAGATACAGTGACAGCCGCAGCGCGCGCTTATGTGTCTGCCGTTAACAAGCTTCTGGTCAAGCGCGAGAAAAAAGCCCCGGGCCCGGTGGCCGCTTCATAGTTCGCTCCGTGGTATTTGATACAGGTGTCAAGATCCACTTGTATCTGCTGCCGCATTTTTCGCGCTATTGAGTGAATATAATATTCACTTTTTGTTCATGTAATGTTCATCTTATGTATTGCTATGTTGCCGCCCTGAAACAAGTGGCGTTGATGTCGCTTGTCTATTTATGATTGGGGATTAACACAATGAAGATGAAACTTATTGGGTCTGCTGTTGCAGCAGTGCTGTTCGCATCCTTTTCCGTGCAAGCGGATGATAAAAAGTACTTTAGCGGTGGTTATATTGGCGCAGAGGGCGGCTATATTGATCTGTCCGGTGGCGGCAGTGGCATATATTATGGCGGCATAGGAGGGGTCCGGACCCAGTTGGACAATGGACTGGTTCTTGGCATTGAGGGAACTTACGGTGGTGCCGATGTGCAGTATCTTGACCATGTCTGGTCGATAAGTGGCAGTATCGGCATGGTTGTTGGTGAACAGAAAAAAGGTCTGCTTTATGTTGGGGGCGGTTATGCCGAAGCCAAGGCCAGCGGATTTGGCCTCTCAGCTACTGGGGATGATTATATGGTGAAGGCTGGTTATGAGCATGCTTTGGGCAAGACCTTCAGCCTGCGCGGGCAAGCTGCCAGCTATGCCTTTGACGATGTATCTGCAACGCTTGCTCTGATGGTGCGTTTCTAGCCGGGCACCCTACGACGAACGCAAGCGAGGTGTTTTGCTTGCCTAAAAATTTCAGGGGGTGGCAATTTTTTGTCACCCTTTTCCCCTTTGCAAGCCCTGAAAATTTGAAGAAAATTCTATGGATTACTGCGATTTACGGGCCTGATTGCGCAATATCTGTTTAAAAAAACAAAAACTCGCCCCAATCCTGTGCCAGTTAATATATTTCTGGCCGTTTCTGGTTGTCTCGGAGCTGTTTCTGTCCCATAACCGGCTGATGGGAGTCGCTTTCCTGCTGTTGGAAACCCTATTATAATTAAGAGGCACTAAATGCTATCAAAACTGCTCGGCATGTTTTCTTCGGATATGGCTATCGATCTCGGTACTGCCAATACGCTTGTCTATGTAAAAGGCAGGGGGATCGTTTTGAACGAACCGTCTGTTGTGGCTATTAAGAGCGAGCAGGGGCGGGACCGTGTAATTGCTGTTGGTGACGAAGCTAAATTGATGCTGGGTCGTACACCAAGCGGTATTCAGGCCATCCGGCCGCTCAGGGACGGCGTAATCGCTGATTTCCATGTGGCCGAGCAAATGATCAAGCATTTTATTCAGAAAGTGCATAATCGCTCGTTTGCGAGCCCGCAGATTGTTGTGTGTGTGCCTTCTGGCTCAACTGCTGTGGAGCGAAAGGCTATTCAGGAATCCGCTGAACAGGCCGGGGCACGCAAGGTTTATTTGATTGACGAACCAATGGCTGCGGCGATCGGCGCCGGTTTGCCGGTGACGGAACCCCAGGGTTCAATGGTTGTTGATATTGGCGGCGGCACCACCGAGGTTGCGATCCTTTCCTTGTGCGGCATCGTGTATGCTACATCCGTGCGGGTTGGCGGCGACAAGATGGATGAAGCCCTGATCGCTTATATCCGGCGCAACCATAATCTGTTGATCGGTGAAGCTACGGCTGAACGTATCAAAAAAGAAATTGGTACTGCGCTCGCGCCTGAGGACGGTGTGGGCAGTGAAATGACAATCAAGGGCCGCGACTTGATGAACGGTGTGCCCAAAGAGCTTGAAATAAACCAATTGCAGGTTGCCGAAGCTTTATCTGAAACGGTAAGCGCCATTATCGAAGGTGTGAAGGTTGCGCTGGAACATACGGCACCGGAGTTGGCCGCTGACATTGTTGATACGGGCGTTGTTTTAACAGGTGGCGGCGGTATGCTTGGCGGCATTGATACAGTCATTCGGCGTGCAACCGGCTTGCCTGTTACCCTTGCTGAAGAGCCGCTTACATGCGTGGCATTGGGCACAGGGCGGGCGTTGGAAGATGAAACCCTTCGCCTGGTCTTGACAGAAAGCTACTAGGCCAATGACAGGCTGATGTTGATTGGGGAGGCAAGCCGCTGAGTTCGACGATGCAAACCTCCAGACCTTCCGGTAACGGGACACCAACAAGACGCGCGAACCGTGGGCGTGAGGTCTTGTGGTTTTATATGCTTATCTCGGTTTCGTTTTTGACCCTTGAAGTCTTTGGCCCAGGTGTGCCTACGCAGGTGCGCGCCTATGCAAACGACATTGTGGCCCCTGTGCTTCATCTGTTGGAACGTCCGGTGCGTGCAGTGCAGGGTGGCCTGGAACGGCTTGCAGGTGTTTCAGACATTTATGCCGAAAACCTGGAAATTCGCAGTGAAAATGAACGTCTGAAACAGTGGCGGCAGGCGGCGTTGCAGCTGGGCCGTGAAAATGAACGTCTCCGCCAAATACTGAAAGTCCCGAAGCGTGAGGTTCCGCCTGCTGCGACAGCGCGGGTGATTGGCGTGGGCGGCGGCACGTTTGAGCGAAGTGTGCTGGTGGGCGCAGGTAGTAGTGATGGCGTATCCCGGGGATTTCCTGTTGTTGATGAAAATGGGCTGGTTGGCCGTATTTTACATGTAGGACGCTGGACCAGCCGTGTGCTTTTGGTCACTGACCTTAATAGCCGCATTCCTGTAAGGGTGGAACGCAGCGGCGCATTGGCCATCGCAGAAGGCCAGAATGAAGGTTTCCTCCAGCTTCAATTCCTGCCGCGTGAAGCCAAGGTTCAGGTCGGTGACAGGATTTTGACGTCCGGGCACGGAGGCATTTTCCCCCCTGACCTTCCTGTGGCGCGGATTACAGAGATAGCGGCTGACTTTATCTATCTGGAGCCAATCGGCCTTCTTGGAAAACTCGATTATGTACGAATAATGGCCTATCAAGCCGTTCCTGATGAGGATACTGTTTTGCCCACCGAGGAGCTTGCCGATGGCTAATCGTTCGTCTGTAATGGTGTCGGGCGGTGCTGTGGGGCTTGTGCCTTTGGGCGTGACCCTTTTTCTTGCCATTCTGATGCTACTACCCATAGGTAGCGGTGTGGCCAATGTAACCATGCCACACCTGGCGTTGATCGCCTGTTTTTACTGGCTGTCGTCACGTCCGTTGCTCATGCCTTACGGCGCGTGCGCAGTTGTGGGTTTTTCCCTTGATCTTTGGCTCGGCGTACCGCTTGGCCTTAATATGGTACTGCTTTTACTTGTACGGTTATTTGTGATTACCCAGCTTAAGCATTATAGGGGCCGTAACCGGTTGGCGCATTGGGCTGTTTTTTCAGTGATGTCTTTGGGGCTGTATGTTTTGTCATGGGTGATCATGTCTGCGGTGAATGGCATGCTTTGGCCGATGAAACCGTTGGCGCTTCAATGGTTGGTGACGGCTTTTTCTTATGCGCCTGTGGCCTTTTTACTGGGCCGCCTGAGGCGATGGATATTTTGACGTAAAATGGCACGTGAAGGATTTAGATATCAAGCATTCAGTCGGCGGGCTTTGATGCTTGCCGGTCTGCAAGGTCTGGCGCTGACGGCCTTGGGCGGAAGGCTCTATTATCTGACGGTGATAAACGGCGAACAATATCGGTTGCGTGCGGATAAAAACCGGATATCAATGCGCCTGATCGTTCCTGAACGCGGGGAATTTCTGGATCGTAACAATATGAAAGTTGCGGTTAACCAGCCCGACTTCACTGTTTTTCTGGTACCCGAACAGGCCGGGGATATTACGGAGACGCTGAGAAAACTGGCGCGTGTATTAAAGCTGGATCAACGTGACCTCCAAAAAGTACGCAGGCAAATCAAACGGCAGCGAAAATTCCTGCCGGTGACAGTAGCACAAGGGCTGGATTGGCGTACCTTTAGCCGGGTGAATGTGGAAATGCCGGATTTACCGGGTGTTATTACCAGTGCGGGTTTAAGCCGGTATTACCCGTTCGGGCGTCATCTTGCTCATGTGGTTGGGTATTTGGCACGGCCTGACGAAGATGAGGTTGCCCTTAACCGCATATACCGGTTGCCGGGCTTTAAGGTTGGCAGGCAGGGACTTGAACGCAAATTCGAGGACGAACTGCGCGGTGTAGCAGGCACCCGTCGGGTGGAAGTGAATGCAGTTGGTCGCGAAATTCGCGAACTGCCTCCGCGCCAGGATGCGGCGCGGGGTCAGGATTTACAGCTGACTATTGATCTGCGGCTTCAGGAATTTGCCATAGACCAGCTGAAGGAAGAGGCTGCCGGGGCTGTTGTTCTGGATATGGAAACCGGCGAATTACTGGCCCTTGCTTCGGCACCTACATATGATCCCAACGAATTTACACGCGGCATCAGCCAGGAAAATTATGATGGCCTGTTGAATGACCCTAGGAACCCTCTGCTAAACAAGTGTATTTCAGGGCAGTATCCGCCGGGCTCCACCGTGAAAATGCTGGTGGCTCTGGCGGCCTTGGAACAGGGTATAATCACGCCAGAAACCGAGTTTTATTGCAACGGCAAACATAAGCTCGGTGATCATACTTTCCATTGTTGGAAAAAACGCGGGCACGGTAAGCTTGATTTGCTCGGCGGTATTGCTCACAGCTGCGATGTCTATTTTTATGAAATCGCCGAGAAGCTGGATGTTGATCTTATTGCCCAAATGGTGCGGCGATTTGGTCTTGGGGACCTTTTTGATCTGGGTATTGGTGGTGAGCGCTCCGGGTTGGTGCCTGATAGGCGCTGGAAGCGTGATTTCCAGCAAGAGTCCTGGCACTTGGGGGAAACCCTGAATGTGGCAATTGGACAGGGTGCCATGCTGGCGACACCGCTTCAGCTGGCCGTTATGACAGCCAGATTGGCATCGGGTCAGAAAACCCTTCCGAAGCTAGTGCGAGAGACCGGCCCGGCAGAGGCTGAGACATTTGACCAACTGGCCGTTAACCCTCTGCATTTACGCACTATGCGGCGCTCCATGGAAATGGTTATGGAACCAAACGGCACAGCCCATGACCTGCGCCGCCGTAAATCTGCGGTGAAACAGGCAGGTAAAACGGGCACTGCGCAGGTTCGGCGCATTACCCAGGCCCAGCGGGATGCAGGTCTACTAGAGAATGATGAAAAACCCTGGATCACACGGGATCATGCTTTGTTTGTTGGCTATGCGCCCGCTGAAAGGCCCCGGGTTGCTGTTTCTGTATTGGTTCAACACGGGGGGGGAGGAGCCACAAAAGCCGCCCCTATTGGCAGGGCGCTGTTAGACAAGGCACTTGAACTTTTACCTGCACCGCCAAGGGATAACGGCGCGGTTCAGGCTGTTGCTCCTGATAAAACCGCAGTGAAAAAGGGGGTCGTTGATGGGTAATACCCGGATGTTTGGGCCTCGCAAGGTTGAAAAGGGCCTATTCCAAAGGCTCAGGAGCCTTAATTGGCTGATCATCGCCATCACTATGTTCATCGCAGCCACAGGTACAGCCATGCTTTATTCTGTTGCTGGCGGTGAATTTGAACCCTGGGCGTCCCGGCACATTATGCGCTTTGGCTTTGCACTTGTCATCATGCTGATCATTGCCGTAACCGACATCCGATATTGGATGGCATTTGCCTATCCTGCGTGGATAGCCGGCATGATTTTGCTGATACTGGTGGAATTTGTTGGCGATGTGGGCATGGGCGGTCAGCGCTGGTTGGATATTGGTTTTATGCGCATTCAGCCCTCTGAACTGATGAAAATTGCCGTGGTTATGGCATTGGCGCGTTATTATCACGCACGGACTTTTGTACAAAGTCGTAGGTTGCCTGCACTGTTTTTGCCTTTGCTATTGATCATAGTACCTGCGGCACTGGTTATTCGGCAGCCGGACTTTGGCACCGGGCTGACCATCATTGCTGGCGGCATCATTATTATGTTTCTGGCTGGGTTGCCTGGATGGCTATTTGCAGCTGGGGGTGTTGCTGTCGCGGCAGCGGTGCCGGTTGTTTGGCAGACGATGAAAGATTATCAGAAAGACAGGGTTTTAACTTTCTTGAACCCTGAAGCTGACCCGCTGGGAGCTGGCTACCAGATCACCCAGTCGAAAATTGCTCTGGGTTCAGGAGGCATGACGGGCAAGGGATTTCTGGAAGGAACACAAAGCCACCTGAATTTCCTTCCCGAAATGAAAACCGATTTTATTTTCACGGTTTTGGTAGAAGAATTTGGCCTGATCGGTGCGCTAACCGTGCTGCTGCTGTATGGAAGCGTTTTAATGTATGGTTTGCTTATTGGCATCGGGTGCCGCAACCAGTTTGGTCGCCTGATGGCTTCTGGTCTGGCGATGACACTGTTTTTCTACATTTTGATAAATATTGGCATGGTGATGGGGTTGATGCCTGTGGTTGGGGTGCCGTTGCCACTTATCTCATACGGTGGTTCCGCCATGTTGACCTGGGCCATTGCTTATGGACTTATATTGTCGGTTGCGACCCACCGGCATGTGACGCTGGCACCCAAAGGTAGCGGTCTGGCCTAAGGGCAAAGCCAGACCGGTCTAAGGTGGGACTGGGTTTGTTAAATTCCTGCCCGTTGAGTTTCCCAGGGAATTGTCAGTGGAGTTGCCGTTTGGAAACGCGGCTGATGCGCTTTCCTGCGGGCGGCAAAGACATGGAAGCTTCGGCATGGACCACTTGGTTTCTACCGTTTTCTTTTGCTGCATACAGGGCCTTGTCAGCGAGATTGATCAACATGTCAATATCGTCCATCTCAATATCACCCATTACCACACCAACACTGACAGTGAGCGATAATTCCACGTCCTTTGACTTGACAATATGGTCGGAAATTTCCCGCCGCACAGATTCTGCATAATGCAATGTTTCATCAATATCTATATTGGGCAGTATGATCGCAAATTCCTCACCGCCAAAACGCGCTAGCATGGGGCGCGGCAGGTCCGGCTTTTCAACCAGAGCCCTGTAGGCCAGAATATGTTCGCAGACCCAAACAACTGAGCGCAGTGCCGTGTCTCCGGTCTGGCGACCGTATGTGTCGTTGACATTTTTGAAAAAATCTATGTCCCACAGGATAATCCCGCAGTCACCCACATCGCCGCGTGCTCTCAGGTCTTCAATATATTTTATGAAACTGCGCCGATTTTGGGCACCCGTCAACGAGTCAGTCGCCATGATGTTTTCTATCTGGCGTTCACGGGTCAGGTGTTTGGTGATGTCCTGCATCAATATTTGCACGACCGGCGTGCCTTGCCAGGGCAGTTTGGCAATAACAAGGGAATATACTTTCCTGAGCCGGCCAGGCACTTTCAATTCCAGCTGTTCGATTTTGCTGATATGTTCATTGTCGAAGGCTTGTGACAGCGCTTTTGAGATTTTAACGCGTTGGCTCTGGTTTAAATGGTCAAGAAAATGTTGGCCAACCAACGTTTCCTGCGATTGACCCAAAAACCCGCTTGCAATCTCATTGGCAAAAAGAATGCCCTGTTTTTGGTGAATAAGCAGGCCAACAGGCAGCAGATCAAGAACCATGCCGATCCGTTCATGTGTATCAAGCAAAACCTCTTGGGTGGATTTGGCTTGCTCCAGGCTTTCGATATCTTCGATGAAATCTATGATGCTCTCCTTTTGAGGATTAGGTCATCCTAGCAAACGCAGGTTAACAGGATACAAACACTGCGATTTTCTTGAACCTTGTTCCCATCTCTGTATGGTGACTGGGGGATAAGGTCATTGAAAAAGGGAGCACAAACATGCTGAAGACAGGGTTCATTTCAATATTTCTGGCATCGCAAGCTGCGTTTGCCTCCGATTTTAATGCCGCAGTCGAAAAAGACTATGCGTATCTTGATGCTCTTTATCAGCATCTGCATAGCAACCCGGAAATTTCATTTCAGGAAGAAAAAACGGCGGCACGCATTGCCCATGAACTGCGTTCTATCGGATTTGATGTCACTGAAAAAGTGGGCGGGCACGGTGTTGTTGCTATTCTGAAAAATGGGGATGGTCCCACCGTTTTGGTGCGCACAGACCTGGACGGCCTGCCTGTACGTGAACAAACGGGGCTAGCTTTTGCCAGCAAAGCCACCACCGTTGATGACAGCGGCAAAACGGTTCCCACCATGCATGCGTGTGGCCATGATGTGCATATGACATCCTTTGTTGGTACTGCCCGGCGATTGACGGCAATGCAGGACAGGTGGCAGGGCACGCTGGTGATGATTGGCCAACCGGCCGAAGAAAAGGTCGGCGGTGCGAAGGCTATGCTGGCAGACGGGCTTTTTACGCGGTTTCCGCGCCCGGATTATAATATTGCACTGCATGTCAGCGCATCTATGGCCGCAGGCGACATAGGTATGGCCAGCGGTTACGCATTGGCGAACGTTGATTCGGTGGACATTGAAGTCAAAGGCGTTGGTGGTCACGGGGCGTACCCGCATACCACCAAAGACCCGGTTGTGCTGGCATCACAGATTGTTGTGGCGTTGCAAACCCTTGTCTCGCGTGAAATCTCGCCACTTGAGCCAGCCGTTGTCACCGTGGGTTCTTTCCATGCAGGGACCAAGCATAATATTATTTCTGACGGCGCGCATTTGCAGCTTACGGTTCGGTCTTATTCTGGCGAGGTGCGTAAAAATTTGCTGGAGGGAATTAAACGCATTGCTCATGCGCAGGCGGCATCAATGGGGGTGCCAGAAGAAAAGTGGCCTGTGGTGTCCTATAGCGAAAGCACCCCGGCAACCTATAATGACCCGGGCCTTACCACCCGCATTCAAACTGCTTTGACAGCCCGGTTTGGCGGTGAGCATGTGCATATGCTCAAACCGGTTATGGGTGCAGAGGACTTTGCCTATTATGGGCGCGTTGAACCCAAAATACCCAGCCTGATGTTCTGGCTTGGCGCTGCCAAAGCAGACGATGTAGCGGCGGCCAAACGCGGGGACATCAAACTGCCAAGCCTGCATTCGCCATTTTTCGCGCCAGACCGTGAAGATACATTGAAACAAGGCGTTATTGCCATGACATCAGCCGTGCTTGAACTGATGGCAAACAAAGGTGACTGAAGCTATATTAAGTTAGACTTGGGGAGCAATTTGCATGGTCGTGTAGATCAATCGTACATAGTTAATGGAAACGCACAAAGCTCGGTGAAGAAACTATATGAACAGTGATAGACATATCGAAGCCCTGATGCTGGAGTTCATTGATGAGCTGGAAAAACTAAACAGTTTAGATGATATGGTGGACGCTTTCGAGAAATTGATCGGAGGCTTTGGCTACGATAGTTTTCGTTGCGCTGAGATCGTAAGAAGAAATGAACCTATGGACCCAAAGAAAGCCTTTGGAAGGTTGGATAGGGATTGGAATGTACATTATCGTGAGCAAGACTATGTTTATAACGATAGTACAGTACAAATGGCCCTGCAAACGAGGTATCCATTTACTTGGAGCAGTTTAAAGGAAAATCACAGAATCAGTTCTCTTGCTGAAAAAATCTTTAAAGAGGCACAGTTTGATTTCCGCTTTAACGATGGGCTACTCATTCCAATTCATCTAGCTGACGGGTCGGTTTCCGTGGTATCAATCATCGGGGAAAAACCTGACACTAGACCTGTGGTTAACAGAGCTTTGGGAATGGCGGCCATTTACCTTCACGCGAAAGCTAGGCCGTTAATCTCAGACGACAGCGAAATTTCTAGTGCCTGTCGTAAAGCACTTTTTAGCCGACGCCAGCTTGATTGCATTCAGTGGGTCGCGGAAGGTAAGTCTGATTGGGAAATTTCAAAAATCTTGGGTATTAGCGAGGCAACTGTTCACAATCATGTTGAACGTGCAAAACGTAATTTAGGCGTACATACACGCATTCAAGCGGTAGTGGAAGCGGCTAGACGCAGGCTTATCTTATTATAATCTTCTCACTTTGTACCGATTGACAGAATTTATAATTCGTTGATCTGATCAGATCAGTTACAGCCATCACGGGTTCTCCTATTATTACCTTTTGGTAGAGTTAAAGGGGAGGATGCGATGATATATGCTATAACTTTTGAAAACAGGCACCAACATGAAGGCCTCTTGGAAAAAATGTTCCGAGCTCGTCACCGTATTTATGTTGAAGGCCGTAAATGGCGGGAGTTAGCAAAGGCAGATGGAAGGGAAATCGATTCATTTGATAGTGAAAAGGCTATTTACTTTTTGTCGTTAGGAAAAGGTGGTGACTTGCATGGTGGTTTGAGGCTCATTCCGTCGACTTCTCCACATATGCTTAATACTCTGTTTCCTGAACTGTGCAATTCGAAGCCAGTACCGCAAGGAGCCCACATATGGGAATTATCGCGTGTTTTTGTATGCCACAATGAACGATTCGATGAGGAAGGCCTCCTATTAAAGGGGAAATTAATGTGCGGGATGATGGAATTTGCGGAACAATATGGAATTTCTGAAATAGTAAGCGTTGCCGACACATATTTTTTACCAAGACTTTTAGCTTCTGGACTGGACGCACGTCCTCTTGGTCTTCCCAAGCCGTATCAATCAGGTGAAATGGTGGCTATTCAGATAATCCTGCGTCCAGGGGACTTACAGAAAGCGCAGTCCTATTACGGTATTCCGGGGTCGGTTCTTCTATCATCTCCACTACCAACGAGCATTCCAGCGGAGCAAATACCTGTTGAAACGTTTGAACTGGAAACCGCACTGGATAAGGGGAACGATTTTATCAGCGAATTTAAAATTATAATGCCTTTGCTGACAACGAAAGACCCAGTGAAGTTAGTAGATGCTGAACGCCAGCTGGATGAATTAACAAAACGTGTAAGGCGCAGCCTGATGGATGAGCAGGGAATTAGGAATTCCGGAGGTGCCTTGAACTGATGTCATCTATTGGCGGGGAACAGGGATACTTTATCGATTGATATCTATGTCTATGCTGGAATTTCAGGTCATTAAGGTTTAAGATGACATGAATTTTCAAGGGGATTTCTGTGGCGCATAAACATGATCATGATACTTGCATTGAAAAGGCTGTCGCGGATGCGGAGCGTATCTGTGAGGCTAGGGGCACACGCTTTACGGCATTGAGGCGGCGTATTCTGACGATGATTTGGCAGGGGCACAAAGCTGTTAAGGCCTATGATTTGCTTGATCAATTGGCAACTGAAGGTGGGTCGGCCAAACCCCCCACGGTGTACAGGGCACTGGATTTCCTGATGGAGGAGGGGCTTGTGCATAAAATTCAGTCCCTCAATGCCTATGTTGGTTGCCCGCACCCCGGAGACAGCCACATTAGCCAGTTCTTGATTTGTGACGAATGCGAAATTGTGGAAGAAGTGGGTTCGAACGAGTTAAGCGATGCTGTGGGCGCGTCTGCGAAAGCCTCTGATTTTCAAATCCACAAGCAGACTTTGGAATTACACGGGCTCTGCAAAAATTGTGCACGAGGAAAAAAAGCCGCCTAAGTCATATTTAGGACTCGTCTTTTTTGGTCTGGGCCGGTAAACGGCTAGGCCTTATGGCTGAACTGGCAGACATTTCAAAGATAACGGTCGAGTTTGAAGCGCTGGCGCGCAGGCAACTGGCAGCAGGTGATATGGGTGAGGCAGAGCAAACTGCGCGCGCCCTGATTGCTGTTGCCCCGAATGCTGCGGCGTGCTGGTATTTACTGGGCGAAATATTATCAGCAGTGCCGGGCCGAAGGGCTGAGGCAGCGGAGGCTTTTTCCTCGGCTCTTAAATTTGATCCTGAAAATACTAGCGCGCTGGATGGTCAGAAAGCCCTGAGTGCACGGAGTACAGCGGCTCCTGCGAGTGGGCAGAGTAAACAGATGCTACCTCATTTGGCTGCAATGGCGGGAAAAGACGCCCTGATAGCTGACGCGCGCGCAGCGGAGGCATCTGAACGTTGGCAGGACGCACGTGTTTGCTGGGAACGGGTGTTGGAAAATGATCCGGGCGATACCTGGGCATGGAGCCAATATGGCCACATGCTTTGTGTGCATCTCCACCGATATAGTGATGCGGAAACGGCTTACCGCCGAGCGATCGAAGAAGACCCGACCGACGACTGGGCTTGGGGTAAACTGGGTATCATGCTCGCGGATTTTCAGGGCAGGGTATCGGAAGGCCAAAGCTTGCTGCGAGAGGCCATTCGGCTTGACGCCCGCGAACCATATTACCGGGGGTGGCTTGGCTGGTCGCTTTATCGCCAAAGTGAAAACCTTGAAGCTGCCGAAGCGGAATTGCTGGAAGCAACACGCCTGCAAAGGGATTATCAGTGGGCCCATTTTCACTTGGGGTATGTGCGGTATGTGATGGGTACAAAACCCCAGAAGGCCCGCACCGATTTTTTGAAAGCCATAGAGCTTGACCCTCAGGATATTGCAGCCCTGTATAATTTAGGCGCGCTTTTGGCCGAGCAGTTGGGCCAACCCAGACAGGCGGCAAAAGCTTTTTTAGGTGTGCTGGGGATAGACCCCGACCACGCAGCCAGCCATTTCAGGCTTGCCCAAATTTATGAACAGAACAAGGCTACCTATAATCAGGCCCGGCACCATTATCAGCAAATACTGGTCTGCCGGGCAGAAGACCCTGTTGCGCTACGTTCCTTGGCTTATCTTTACTGTGAAAAACTGGACCAATTTGAAGAGGCAGCCACGGTTTTTAAGCAGGCATTGAAGCATGCCCCGGACGATGATGAGATGCTGCACCGATACGGTTGTATGTTGTGGCATGATCTGAACCAACCGGATGAAGCGATTGCCCATTTGCGCGCGGCCTGCAACCTGGCGCCAGAAGTTGAGCTTTACTGGGCGTCTATCGGGGAGGCCCATGCGTGTGCAAAACAGGATTTTGAAGCGGCGGAAGATTGCTTTAAGCGGGCGCTGGATATAGCCCCTGATTATTACTGGGTTCATACCCATTTGGGGGAAATACTTTTTAGCGAACTGGGGCGCAGTGAAGAGGCGCGGAAGCATCTTTGCCGATCGGTAGAGATTAACCCAGACTATGCGTGGGGCTGGCATCAATATGCCGGGTTTTTAAGCCGGCATATGCAGGATTTTGATTCAGCGCAGCATGCGTATGAAATGGCAGTTAAGCTTGAGCCTGAAGACCAGAACGCGCTCGTTGACCTTGTTTATATGAACCTTGCCGCTCGTTCTCGTGCTGATTTAGCGGTGATTTCAGCAGCGACGCTTTGCAAACAATCCCCCGAAAACGGTGAGGCCTGGGCGCTTTATGCCACGGCGCAGCGCTATCTGGAGGAAGATACCCAGGTTGTTGCTGCCTGTTTTGAAAAAGCCACTTCGCTGGACACGGATAATCATTGGTGCTGGCATAGCCGCGCCGAACATACGTTGTATGATTGCGGCGATATACTGGAATCTGAACAGATGCTGGTGCGCGCAGCCGGGCTAGAAACGACATGCACAAGCGTATCTGCTGATCTTGGTCTGATACGGTTGGCGCAGGGGGAGCACGATATTGCCCGGGCGCTGGTTGAAAAGGCGTTGGAAGACGATGACGAAAGCGCTAATAACTGGCGGCTTTATGGACGTTTCCTTTATTTGATCAATGAGGACCATGCCCTCGTGGAGGAAGCGCTGGACCGGGCCGTGGAATATGGCCCTTACAATTTTGAGAACCCTTTGTTTCTGGCTGTTTTTTTGAAGGGTCAACCGGACAGACAACCTGAAGCGGCCGCTGCCTGGATGATGGCCAAAGCCCTTGCGCCCATAGGCTGCGACATTGAGCGCTGGGCAGATTTACAGATGCGTCCGAGGTTTCTGGCTAAATTTCAGGCGGGCTAATGTGGCTTTCCATTGGGTGTATCAGCGCAAATTGACAATCTGAGTGACATTTTTGAATTAAGCCGCGTCTGCTCATACATAACAAAGAAACCATTCTAGATGAACTCCGCAAAGATCCGCTTTTTGCCAATAGCGGAAGCCAGAGTTTCGCCCAACTAAGGTTCCACAATAGTGATCGAAGGCACACTACTTAACGCGGTAGTGAGTAAAGCGGCCCTATATGACGCGCGCTCTTTTTCGTAGCCAAGGTGTCATAGGTTAGCGACTTCGTATTTATCACACTATTGGTACTCAAGGCCGGGCATACTCTTGCAGAGCAACATAAAGCCGGAAAACCTGGCGTAAGCACCTAACGGACACCGCCTGTTAAGCTCGATTTGACCCGCGCACGATTGCCAAAATGCTGACCTAGTCAGTGCCACCGGGTTATCGATGGCGTAAATCTGCGTGCCGTCCAAAGCTAGACGACTTAGCCGGGGTTATCGGCCAAATTCTTGAGGCGGATAAACTGGTACACAAGAAACAGCGCGACACGCCGAAGCAGATCCTTGAGCGCCTGCACTGCATTTGACGTGGCGCAAGCGGGAACGTTAGCCGTTACTATAAACTCGCACTAGGGCGCTCGTTTATTTTATGGTGTGACAGACCCGGTCGACACCTTGATCTAAATCAAGTCTTTCTGCGCACGTAAAGCCTAGTGTGGCAAAGCATTTCTGAGCTATTTGCCAGCCTAGGGGGTACTATGAACGCTGCGATGCACCACAATCTGAAACTGCTGTCGACTGCAGCGTCAACCGTTTGTGGCAAGATGGCCAATGGTAATGGCTGACATGCGTGTAGCCATCACGGGGGCCTCTGGTTTTCTCGGAGGTCATATTCTAGCGGCAATTCGCAGCGCAGGTTATACGCCCGTCGCCATTGTAAGAAGCGCCAGTGCGGCGAGTGGGTACTTGCCAGGCAACATTGAAGTCCGTGAGGCTGATATAACCGACGCCCCTGCGCTGATCCGTGCTCTTAAGGGGGTGCCTGCCGCCATCCATGTAGCGGGCATGGTCTCCACCAATAAGTGTGACGTCGAGGCACTTTGGTGGACCAATGTCACAGGCGCGCAGAATTTCCTAAGTGCCGCCCAAACAGCAAGCATCAAACGCGCAATTTTTACCTCCACCACGTCGGCAGTCGGTGCCCTTACAGTAAATGAGCCGGATGCTGCTATGGACGAACAGGCCATTTTCAATCTCACCAATACACCGGTGGCATATGTCCAGGCCAAACGCGCAGCACATGAAATGGCGCTGGCGGCCCAGGCAGACGGCTTGTCGCTTGTTATCATGAGCCCTAGTTTTGTGCTTGGTCCAAGCGACAGAAATTATAATACAAGCGCGCTTTTGGACGCAGTACGAAAAAAGCGACTACCTGTCTGTCCGCATGGCGGCATCAACCCGGTTGATGTTAGAGATGTGGCGAAGGCCTATGTAGCCGCGCTCGAGCATCCAGACCCTGCACCGCACTATGTGTTGGCGTCGCAGGAAAACCTAACACTGAAGCATTTGATTGTGAGAATGGCTGGTGTTGCCGGGGTGCGCCCGCCGCGCGTTTCACTGCCGAATGCGCTGGTGATTGCAGCGGCTAGCATTGCGGAGGCATTCTTGCCGCGCGGAGATATGACTGCCGCCGGCGCACGGCTTGGCAGCTATTATTGGTATTTTAATGCGGCTTTAGCTCGGCGTGATCTCGCGCTTGATTGCCGCCCCCTAACAAGCACCCTCAAAGCGACACTTCAGTGGCTTGATACCCATACGAAAACTGCCCCACAAAGGCCCGGATTGGAACAGCTATGAAAGTATTACTCATAAACCCACCGTGCGGCACACGTACTATCGGGCTGAAAAACCTGACCAAAATCGAACCCTTGAATCTGGAACTTTTGGGGGCAATGGTTAAGGGCCAGCATGAGATACGGTTGGTTGACATGGAGGTTGCCCCGAAAGACCTTAGTCGCACCCTGCTGGACTTTGTCCCGGACATCGTGGGCATCACGTCCGAGGTGGTTCATGTGGACACCGCAAAACAAGCGCTCGCTGTTGTGCGCTTGGCTGCTCCGCACTGTTTGACGGTAGTTGGCGGCCATCATCCAACCGTTTGGCCAAAAGACTTTTTACACCCGATGATCGACCTGGTTGTTATCGGTGAAGGCACAACAACTTTCGCCGAAATTTGTGAAGCCAGAGCCAGCGGTGCAACATCGTATAATCATATTGCAGGGCTGATGATCCGAGAAGGAGAGCAGCTTACTGCTACCCCGCTGCGGCCCCTGCCTACAACGCTTGATCATCAGCCTATGCCTGACCGCAGCCTGACCGCCAAGTACCGCAAGGATTATTATTATCTTTGGGAAAGGCGTATTGCAGCGGTGCGTAGTTCGGTTGGGTGTAGCTTCCCCTGCATTTTTTGTTCGTGCCGTGTCTATTCACATGGCGGCTTTATACCGCGCTCACCGGAGCTCTTGGTTGACGAAATCGCGGGCCTTGAAGAGGACTTCATCTACCTGTGTGATGACCATGCGTTCCATGACCCGGCCCGCATGTATAAAATGGCAGACTTGTTGCTGACCGCCGGCATCAAGAAACGCTATTTTACCTATGCGCGGGTGGATTCTATCGCCGAAAACCGCGAGCTATTTGAGTTGTGGGCGCGGGCTGGGCTTTCGCTGGTGATGTCGGGCCTAGAATCGCTGGATTATGAGGCGCTCAAACGCACCGGCAAGAAAGTAGAAAAAGGACGGGAAGAAGAGGCTTTGGCTATTTTGGGGGATCTTGGTATCGGTATGAGCGCCGGCTTTCTAGTGGAGGATAATTTCACCAAAAAAGATTTTGCCAAAATCGATGCCTACACAAAAGAGCATCCTGCTATTATCCTAACGGAGTTTACCCCGCTTACGCCGCTTCCCGGCACACCGCTGCACCGCAAAGTCGAAGGCAAAATTCTCACCGAAGACCGTCAATTCTATGATTTGCAGCATTTCCTGATGCCCACGCGCACGCCAGCGAAGAAATTATACCGGTTGATGCGCGACGCATATGGCAAGGTCGTTTGGCGCGCAATCATACGGCTTGGTTTGTGGCGTCCTAAAAATTGGTCTTGGCACTACATCAAAATGTTCAAAGGACTGATCACTAATTTCTTTGCACTGGGAAGTGCCCATATTGAAATAGACAAAGTCGTGCGCGCCGAAGAAAAGGCGGGTAGCTAAAGTGACTCTTGTGCAAAAAAGGCCCGGCGGATGGCATATCAATTACCTTGGCTGGTCGGGGTTTCATATTCATCGTGTAGGCGATCAGCATCAATTTATTGATCCGCCAAAAGGCACGTGTTTCCCGATACAGAAACCAATTTGTATTTTCATAACACATGGCCATCCAGAGCATCTTGGTGGCACGCTGGACTTTCTCCGTGATGCAAGGGTTAGCCAGCCTGTTACAGTTGTGGCTTCCCAAACTGTATGCAGCTACTTGCAAGCACAAACACGACAAGAAAAAGTGACGTTCAGCATCGCTACACCGGGACAGTTTCATCGTCAGGCACAGTCTGTAGGTTTTGAGGTGTTCCAATGGCAGCACATGCCGCTTTTGCCGCCCGGCGTTGGCCCAGCATTTCGCCATATTTACCAAATCATCAGAGGCTACCGCGCCGCATGGCGCATCCTTAAAATGACTATGGCGGGACCAAAAGGAGCGGGTGCGATGTTGGGCTATGTGTTGCACCTGGACGATGAGAGCAGCGTGATTGTATACGGCGAGGGGCTGCACCGAAGGTGCCGTGCTGACGCGGTAGCTGAAATTGGCAGGCGAGTTCCTGGCGCAACCATACTGGTGGCTGCGGAACCGGAAGACTGCGCGGAATTACCACAGCTTGTAAAAGCCAGCGCTGCTTCTGAGGCAATCCTTTATGAACCTCACAGGCACTGGAGAGATGTTTTTTCCCTGCCTCACGCGGACCTGGAGGCTTTGCAAGAAGCTGTGTCAAGGATCGGCGTGTCGACAAATATTGCCCATCCCGCGCGCTAAAAATGCTTGCTCAATTGAGCGCCGTTCCTGTGATTCGCCGGGCTTTTTTCTGTCCAATGAATGAAGCTGACATATTCACCAAAATCCAGCATTTCACCGATTTCTGCAACAGGTAGAGAATTTATTTTCTGCTACTGAGTAACCTCTAATGGTCTGCATGTACAATACTGCAATGAACCATTCCAGGGGTGATCTACGTTTGTTGGACCTAGATCTGGCAGCTGGTTTTGCCACGTTTCAGCAAATATTGCTGATGATACTCTTCTGCGGGCCAGTAAGGTGCCACAGGATCAATGGTGGTAACGATATCACGCTTAAAACGCCCTGACGCTGAGAGGGATTTTTTCTTCTCTTCTGCTACAGCCTTTTGCTCAGAATCTTCATAAAATATAACCGAGCGATATTGGCTGCCAATATCAGGGCCTTGCTGGTTAAGCTGGGTTGGGTTGTGGTTATCGAAGAAGATATCGACCAGTGCACCAAAACTGATTTTTGAGGGGTCAAAAACCACCTGCACAACTTCAGCATGGCCGGTTTTTTTTGAGCAAACATCCTCGTAGGTGGGGTGCTCGTTATTGCCGCCCATATATCCAACAGATGTCGCTGTTACGCCTTCAGACGTGCGAAAAATTTCCTCCACCCCCCAAAAGCAGCCTGCACCAAATGTTGCGATTGCCATGATTTTGACCCTTTTGTTCACTTTAGTACTGGAACAGTATATGGAAGTCACTGAATGCATTGTCGAGAGGCAATCTGATAAAATAAACGGGAGTGCCCTGTGAAACGGTTTTTTAGATATAGTCTGTTTTTGCTTTATGTAATGGGCGGCAGTGCTGCTTTTGCGCAGTCAACACAGATACCCAAGGATCTGCTTGATCTGGATTATCAGCGATGTGTGAATGACTGTGTGCCCGCATACGGTGAAACAACATGCGCACCGCTTTGCAGCTGTACTGTGAAGGAGTTCGAGAAACGTCTTGATTTTGATGCTTATCTGGAACTTTCAGTTGAGCTTTCTCGCGGGGAAATTTCACCTAAGAGCCGCATACTTCTTGATGATATTGCCGTATATTGTGCGGGAGAAATTGAGCGTGAGGGCATCGAGGTTGGTAGCCCTGCAGATGAACAGCCTGCTGCGCCAGCCCCGTAAATACATTCATCAGCCGAAATAACAGCCCTTCGTGCACCCAAAGACTATTCAGGCATTAAATGCCCGGTCATTCATCAAAGGCTCTGGGCCGGCTGTTTTCATCTACTGCCACAAAGATAAAGTTGCCCTCGGTCACTTTATGAATGTCACGGGCAATGCCGCGCTCTGCAAACACTTCGATGAATGTTGTTAAGGATGTACGGCCTGTCTTGGTAACTTTGGCATACACACTAATCACGTCCCCCACTTCGATGGGGCAGTGGAATGTCATGCCTTCAATTGCAACTGTAGCGACGGGGCCGACCGCGCGCCGGCTGGCAACATCGGCACCTGCCAAATCCATTTGCGCCAGCACCCAGCCGCCAAAAATATTGCCGTTGACGTTGATCTCGGAAGGCTGCGGGATCGCCCGGACTGTTACACGCCGGTCCATATTCACACTGTGTCTCCTTTTGCCGCATGCAAGGGGGCGATTTCAACGGTCTCTCCCATGGCTTCCAGATAAAGTGATTGGCTGGGGAAGGCAAAGTCAGTGCCTGCATTTTCCACGATGCGTTTGATTTCAAGCAGTAATTCTTCTTTTACCGCCAGCCATTCAAGCCAGTCGGTTGTTTTGGTAAAGCAATAAAGAAGAATATCAATAGAGCTATCCGAAAAACGGTCAATACGGACAAAGGTGGCTGTTTCTTCAGGTTTTGCAAAAGCGGGGTTTTGCTCCAGATAATCAACAATGCCTTGTCGTACGGTCTTTAGCTGTTCTGCTGTGGAGGAATACTTAAGTCCGATGACCCATTTAATGCGACGAAACGTCATGCGCGAAAAGTTGGTGACCGCATGGTCTGCAAGCGCGGCGTTCGGAACATAAACCGGGGCTTTGTCAAAGCGCCGTACCAGAGTGGTACGGAAACCAATAAATTCAACGGTTCCTTCAACGATGCCAGGCACCAAAATCCAGTCTCCGGGATGAAACCGCTTTTCGCCAATCACAAACAGTCCAGCAATCAGGTTTTTAAACAAGTCCTGTGCCCCGAGCGCAACCGCAACGCCAAAGAGCCCAAGGCCTGCGATCAAAGGGCCAACCTCAATACCCCAGATTTCCAGAATGGTGGCCCCGCCCAGCAGGGCAAAAGCCGCCTTGATCGCCTTGGCAAGCCATTGGATCATGGACGGGGTTAGAAAACGGTCAGCGTTTTGTAGCAGCTCACCAACCGGGTCTGCCGCCCGAAACAATGCCCAGAATATGGCAAAGGCGATCAGAGATCTGTTGAGGTTGGAAAACAAGACAGCCGACTGTTCACTTAGGTCCAGATAACTGGACGCAAAAAATACACCGAGGACAATAGGAATGAAACGCAACGGTGCTTCTATAGCGTCAAGGATGGTATCATCAAGGTCAGTTTTGGTTTTGCTTGCCCATTTTCGTGCCCGGTTAACAACAAGCCGGGTGAATAAATTACGGAGCAGCAGGAAAACAACAAGAATACCAACGGCCACGATAATCTGGCCAATATTGATGCCGTATAGCCCGTTTTTCCACACGTCCGCTACCAGGTCAAAAAATGCCTGAAAGTCCATAGTTCAGCCTCGTCTATAAAGTGAATTCAGTCGGTATCGTTTTCGCCGGTTACAGCAGTGTAAACCTGATGATCATGCCCATGCTTGTTAGAAAAAAACAAGAGCGCCATCAAACCAGCACCCATTGCAAATGTAAAAAAGATACCAAGTGCCATCGCCACATAGCCGTGAACAGATAGTATAATCCCGGTGGTGCCTATATAATAAGTGAGGCCAGCATAGGTCAGTCCGCTGACCAGAATCACGGCTGCCAGAATTTTAAGGATGACTATCTTCATTTGGGTATCCTGATCGTAAGCATTTAGGTGGTTTCCTTATTGATGTCATCAATTAACCCACGTATGAGCCGGGCATTCATGCCAAAATCGCTTACTCCTAGTTCGGATACAGCGCGAATATCAACAATTGATCCTGTTCCTGCGTCACTGGATCGCACCCGCACCACAACTATGCTGCGGAGTTGCAGCCACGGATCGGTGATGCTGGCTTCAATTTGTCCGTACGCAGGGTCGGTGTTTTCCAAAGTCCAGCCTCTAAGCGTAATCAAGTGCTCTATTGTTTCAAGCACAATAGGAACAGATACATTTACTTGCAGGGATGCGATGTCTGGGTAGGCAGTTCGGTGCAGCGTCGCATAGTCAGGGTCAAGCCGCCCACCAAGAAAGTCTGCCGCCCGGTCTGTCAGGTAACTGCGTTCGCGCAAATGTCGAAAATAAGGGGGATCAGCAATGTCCGTTGCAATGTCGTGCAACTGCGGCGTATTGCGTTTTGCCTGATCAATAAACCATAAGGGCAGGGCAATGCTGGTAGCCAGAAGAACAGCCAGAAATCCGCGCCAGCTGGTGCGTACTCGGCTGCTGAAGCGCCCATGTAAAATGCCAATGAAAGTCAAGCCGCCGCCACCCAGCAAAAGCAGGCCAACCAACGGGTAAACTTTCAGCCGCCACTGGAAAACTTGTTCAGGTGTACCGCTGGCTTGCTGGACATAGCCTAAAATAGGCCCGGCCAGCAGAAGGGCGATACCTGCCAGTATCACAACGACCAGACCCAACGAGGCAAACAGCGATGGCCGTTGTCCGGCTTTGGTAAAGAAAATCTGTGTCATTATGCTCGCCGCGTTTCCTGGTTTTCCAGCTGTTTGCTATTTTTTGGTAAAGGAGGGTATTCCTTGCAACCGTTGTACCCCATATGCCGGAGCAGATACAAATTGGAATATTATGGCCGCAATACGCGACGGACGGCAGAAAACTGAAGGCTTTGATTTTCTGGCTAAAAAAGACCATACTAAAATGATCACCGTACGCATTAGATAACCAGCCGCTGAAGGGGAATATGTATGACCGTAAGTAAAATACTGGGGACCAAAGAAAGCTCAATTGTTTCTGTTGAAGTTGGTTGCTCTGTCCTAGATGTTTCGAAATTGCTCGGTGAACGGCGTATCGGCGCTGTGCCTGTTTTGTCCAAAGGCAAATTGGCGGGCATCATTTCAGAACGCGACGTTATGCGCGGATTGGCTATCAGGGGTGGGGCCGTGCTGGCGGATAAGGTCGATAGCTTGATGACCAAATCAGTTTTCACCTGTGACAGGGACGATACGGTCCAGCATTTGATGACCATGATGACCGAGCGCCGTATTCGTCATATCCCGGTTGTGGTGAAGGATAAGCTTGTTGGCATGATTTCGATCGGTGATGTGGTCAAGGAGCGCATGCAGGAAACTGAGCAAGAAGCCGCCGCCCTGAAAGACTATATCGCCTCGGCCTAAAGCTCTGTGGCTTGAGCTGTTTCAATCTGACTATGGTTGAGCAAGATCAGCTTTTTGCATCAATCAATTGATGTGCGATTTTTGTGATATGCTTGGCATTATCCAGCCAGGTGTAGCGCTCAGTTTTGATCGCATTTTTCGCTGCTCTGCCGAGTTTTCGTCTTAAAGCTGCGTCTGATACCAGTAAAAGAATTTGGTCTTCAGCGGCGGCAAAATCCTGAGGTTCAAATAGTAGTGCATTTTTGCGGTGACTCAAAATTTCTCTGATATTGGGCTGGTCGGGCGCAATGATAGCAAGCCCTGATTCCATATACTCGAATATTTTAAGCGGGCTGGCATAGCTTGTTACGGCGGGTTGAAGCGCAATATCCATTGCGGCCAGATATTCTGGAATTTCTTCACGCTTTCTGAAACCCGCAAAATGAATTCGGTCTGCAATCCCCAGTTCTTCCGCCTGGGCTGTGCAAGCCTCAATGGCAGGACCTTCGCCGACGATAAGCAAATGAGGGCTGTTTTTAGCGTCAAAATTGGCGATCATCGAGATAACATGGTCCAGTTTATGCCACTCGCGCAGAAACCCCGTAAAGCCTAATACGACCTTACCGTCAAGATTGTAGCGTTGCCTAATCTTGTCGCGGTCAATATTTTCATAATCTTCATGATTGATACCATTATGGAGTGCAGTAATTTGGCTTTTGGTAACCCCTGCGGCAAGAAGCTTTTGTCCAAGTGCATCGCTTACGGGGAAAAGCCGGTCAGCAGAGCGCCATGTGGCAGCTTCCATTTTGGTTGCCAGTTTCTTTAGCTGAAGACCGCTGTATTTGGCTCTCTCTTCAGAAAGCGGTGCATTCACTTCAAGCAGATAAGGGATACCGGTTTTTTGAGCCAGTTTACGGCCTGCGGGAAGGAACAGGTTATAGCGCTCATAAAGCACATCGGGTTTGTGCTCCTTATAGGCTTTTTTCAGCTTGTAATACGCGCGGTATCCATAGAGAAGTTCCAGTATTTCCTGTAGAAACCCTGGTAGAAGACGCCGTATCGAGGCCAGAAAAAGGTTTTCATCGCCGAACTTTTTAGGGCGCAAGGACGGCCCCACAAAAATAAGCTCATGGCCAATTGCCTTAAAAGCTGCCGTTAATTCCTTAATATGCACACTTTGGCCGTCTTGCGCAGCGACCCGGTGGTGATACAATATTTTAAGTTTCTTGGTCATATGTTCCAGGATCTATGAGTTTATTCGGTGTGTGGTAACCGCCAGCGCATCCTTGAGCTGGGCAAGGCTTGCATCAAAGGCACTGCGCCCCTGTTCAATCAGTTCAGCGGCACGGTGAAATTCCATCAGGCCCACATGGCCACAGTGAGGCGATATCATCACATCGGGCGGATCGCCTGCCATACGAGAGCGGGCTAGGCGGTTTTGCATGATACTGATGCTTGCTACAAGGTTGGTAAACATGCTGGGTGCATCCTTTTTGTGGCCAAACAAACGCCGGAGCAGTGATTTGTTATCACCGTTCGCTAATACAGGTTCGCCGCCGCCTTCGGTAAAAACACCATAATCCCCGGTATCCAGTGCGCCCTCGCGCCGTGCCCTCATGCTGCCGTATATATCCTCCGAAAGGTTAACTGCAATTACCAGATCACAGCCAGCCGCGCGGCAGACCGATACCGGAACAGGATTGACCAAGGCACCGTCCACGAGCCATTGACTGTTGATTTTATGGGGTTCGAAAACACCGGGCATGGCAAAACTTGCGCGAATAGAATCAGATAAAGACCCTTTTTGAAGCCAAACTTCATGCCCTGATTTTAGCTCGCATGCGACGGCAGTAAATGGAATAGAGAGTTCGTCAAATCTACGGCTGCCAAAACGTTCCCGCATCAGGTCATTGAGTTTATCGCTCCCGAGCAGGCCACTTCCGCCTAATTTAACATCCAGAAAGCGAAAAAAATTTCGCTTGCCTAATGCTCTGGCCCAGGTTTCGATTTCATCCAGACTGCCACAGGCAAAGCCGCCGCCAACGACCGCGCCAATTGAGGTGCCCGCCACTACGTCAAGGATGATGCCTTCTTCTTCCAGCCTGCGAATGACACCAATATGTGCCCAGCCCCGAGCAACACCAGCCCCCAATGCAAGACCAATTTTGGGTCGCCGCCCCCGGGTTGATGGTGCAGGTGCATTTGCTGAAAGGTGTTTATCGTCTTTGCCTGGCTTCGCGTTACTCTGCATGCCTACCGCCCTGATTTTCATTATGTTGGTCATTTTGACGATATTAGGTCAGCTTGTGCAAGATATCATTAATCCCCGGATGTGGTTTCTTCCTCGTCATAGCGCAGCAAGTCCCCAGGTTGGCACCCCAGATAGTCACATATGGCTTCCAGTGTAACAAAGCGCACACCCTTCACCTTGCCTGATTTCAGCAGGCTAAGGTTGGCTTCTGTAATGCCAATATGCGCGGCCAGATCCTTGGATTTGACTTTGCGTTCAGCAAGCATAACATCGAGGCGCACGGTAATAGGCATCAGAGTATCCTTTTCTGCGTCTAGATGATTTGCTTAAGCTCTTCCCGCTGTTCGCGGGCGAGGCTAACAATATGTGCAAAAATCAAGGCGAAAATTGCAGGGACCAATGTCATCAGGTCGCTGCTGGATAGGGACAGGTGAAGCTCCTTTTCCCCTGGAGGGTTTGTGACGGTTAGAACCAGAACTAGCAATGTGCGGTGGGAAATCTGTGCCCCAACATACCAAAGCAGCGCATGGGCAAAGCGACGACAATGGATTTCGCTGTCCTCGGCAAACCACAGGCCCTGACGCAGTAAGCTGATCAAGCGCAACAAAGAGATGAGCGCCCAAAGCAGAAAGGCTGCAGGCAGGCTCGTCACAAAAAAGCCTAATAGTTTTTGCCAGATAAGCAGTGAAGATACGCCGCCCCGTTGTTCGAGAATGTCATGCCTGAAAAACAGGATTGATTCTTCAGGGGCCCAAAAGAGCAATATGGGGGTGATAATGATGACTACGGCTAATATATATATGATCCACCTAAGCGCAGTGAGGTTTTTTTCATAATTTGACATTGGATCATTCCAGTATTAATTATTGTAAAACAATAAAAAATTGTTTGATTTTAGTATATTTATCACATGAAAGACCAATGGGGCAATGGCAGGCCGATCTTCGAACGAGAACTCAGGGCGAGACAGGGGGCGGGCTGCCAATCCGGTGGTTGGCATTGCTATTCTTGTTGGCTTTATTGTCAGCTTGCTGTTTTTAATCGCGGCAGGGTTTGCTGGCGCCGAAGCACAGCAGCCAGCCCCCAAGCCTGAAGGCGACGACCAAGCAGATAAACAGCCAGCAGAGACAGAACCCGCTGTTATTGCCCCGTATAATTTTGGTGGGCCTTTGGTTGTGCCGGTATTCCCGCGTGGCAGTCTGGCGCCAGACGCACCAGTGAGCACAGACATGCGCGACAGTTATATCCTTTTGGAAGATGGATCGGTGCTTTCTGTTGCTGACTGGATTTTGGGGTCTCTGAACAAAGATCGGGCAGGGGTCGGTATGACGGACTATGAAAACCGGCTTTTCCTGGGGCAGGTTGCCCGCGCTATGGTGGGGATGGATGAAAAACTTGTGAATCACAGCTATATATATACGCGCCCAACGGTCACTTATAAAGCGCCGCCACCACCCGGAGGGGCGATGCAGGTATTGCAGGGTGTCGTTGGGTTGATCGGCGGCGCTATTTTTTCGGGTACACCGGAAGGATGGCACCCTGCGAAGTCTGGTGGGGCCTTTTCACCGTTGCAGAGATCAGGTGGTGATGCTGCCATTCTTTTCGAGGGCCAGTTCTCAGGCGCCATGTTGCTGTCGGTTGAAGATATCCGTGATGCGGGCATTTATCAGATCATGCTGGATGATGCGCGCAAAGAGGCTGCGGATGATTCTAAGGACTGAATGGGTGACCCCAGCGATAAATTCACTGATTCTCATCCATATATAGCTGTTTGGCGCGGCCGTTCTCTATAAAGCAGAGTCGACTATCAAAGCTTTTATACAAATTTATGATAGCCGTTTCTTTTCCGCCAGTTGGTATTGTAATTTAATTTCGCTGGATGGCGTGCCGCCAGAAATTTTCGCATAGTTATTAAGGGTTTGGTAAGGGAAACGCGGTTTTTTAAAGAAAGTTGAAAAAAGGTGTTTACAGGGCCAATAAGCGCCCCTATAACCCGCCCTCACACCGACGGGGCGCAGCGCTCAGCGAAACGCACTGCCGGTTAGCTTGTGACTAAAACTTTCGAGTTTGGGAAACGGGTGATTTGATCTTTGACATTGTTGGATGGAAGGGAGATGTGGACGGTGGTCTGGTATGACTATCATTTATATTTCCGAGGTACTTCGCCGATTTTACGATCGGTCGAGTATCAGCTATGTTTGTGAGATTAATTCCGAGCAGACATAGTGTCAGTTAATTCTTGAGCGCTGCCTTAGGGTGGTGGGAAAGATTTTCTGGTTGTGTGGTATTGATGATGGTTTTTTTGAACCTTCATTGGTTCAAGTCAACTTGAGAGTTTGATCCTGGCTCAGAACGAACGCTGGCGGCACGCCTAACACATGCAAGTCGAACGCGAACGGAACTTCGGTTCTTATTAGAGTGGCGGACGGGTGAGTAACACGTGGGAACA